>Ga0208919_1001708_pt1 | contig 12267 bp, 15 predicted proteins | sample 4_EtaG_FD_184076 | JGI IMG/M metagenome (GOLD analysis project Ga0208919, IMG submission 184076) | Marine viral communities from the Subarctic Pacific Ocean - 4_ETSP_OMZ_AT15127 metaG (SPAdes) (version 3) | ecosystem: Environmental > Aquatic > Marine > Oceanic | place: Pacific Ocean | collected...
CGATATTAATATTATCCAGCCAGATGACTGGCTGGGTAACTAAATTAGGATCACAGGCGGTAGAGATGGCTAAAAATCGGGTTTTTCTACAGCCTCGTTGGGCGTCAAGTGTGCCTAGTGGTATACCCTAAGCATGCTTAAAGTAACTATAGCCTAGCGCTGACGTGCCTATTTATATATTTGTTGTAAGACAGAGGGAAGTTATGAAATTTATTACAATTATAATGGTGTTTTTGGCCTTGGCGGGTATCAACGAGACGGCTGCCGACGCTTCAGTCAAGATTCGGCAATTGGAACAAGGGTGGATTGGCCTAGCAAGGCAGACTGATCCGTTTGATAGCTCAAAATCAGAAGTTTTTCAGATCACCAAGAGTGGATTCACCTTCCGCTGTGGTGAACTAAATATGGAGGTTAACTCATATGGGTTCGAGAGTCTGAGCTTCGGGGCCGATTTAAAGTACATGGTTGACGATCAGGCGCCGGTGGAAAAGAGAGGAAAGTTCTCAACGTACCTAGGTGGCTCGGATATGGTTACAGACAGCAGATACTTTTCATTTAACCTAAGTGGAACGGATGTTGATGCAATGAAAGCTGGGGATGCGATTAAAGTTGCGGGGAAGTATTCGAGCACTGGGTGGCAAACAAAAACTCTAAGCCTCATGGGTTTTACTTCCGCATACAATCTGATGTGCAATTAATCAGTGCTGGCTCTAAATTGTTATTGAATCTCGGGTGAGATTCCGAAACGTGAATTTACCCTCGGTGCGTTGCCGCCCAACAAATGCATCCAGGTGACGCCAAAAGCGGCGCACCTGATACGAAGCGTTGGGCCTCATTGAGTCACACCATCATCCCATCACACTCGCTGCGCTAGGGGGAACATTGAGTCAATATCGACTTCACTACTTTCCAGAGTCAGGCAACAGCTACAAGTTGGCACTGATGCTCACACTATGCGATCAGACATTCGAGCCGATATGGACAGACTTTGCATCAAGGGTCACCTGGACAGCCGAGTGGCGCGCCAACGTCAACCCCATGGGTGAGATACCTGTTCTTGAGGAAGACGGCGTTAAGCTCACGCAGACAGGATCATTGCTTATCAGGCTATCGAAACAATTCGGCCGTTTTGGCTCCCTGAATGAAAGCGAGGAGTATGAAATCCTGCGTTGGCTGTTCTGGGACAACCAGAAACTCTCAGGCTTTATGGCGACATATCGCTTTCTCCGGACATTTACCGAGCGGCCCAACAAGGACGTGCTTGCTTTTCTACGCAGGCGTATCGATGACTTCCTCGGTGTCCTGGAGAAGCAAGTGTCATCTCAGCCGTTTGTAACCGGAGAACGCGCGACCATCGTGGACATTTCGATGTGCGCTTACTTGTCGTACCCAAGCGATGAAACTGGCTATGACCTTGCCGCGAGCCATCCCAAAGTTCACGAGTGGCTAGGACGAATCTCGAAACTTCCCAATTGGAAGTCGCAATATGATCTTTTGCCTGGCAAACGCTTGCATCGCTTCGTCTAGTATACGGCGTGTGGCGGACAAACTATTGCTTGCGATCGCAATTATGACGAGGTTGCAAATGGATAGCCCAACAATGCCATGCAGGGCGACGTGCTAGGGCGCACGCGCCTGATGGCAGACATTAAACGCTCAGGAGGAGTTGTGGAAGACATAGAAAAAATCCTCGGCTTTATTGTTGAGATTGAAAAGCTGAAAGACGTGCATCGAAAAACAAAGCCGGTGGGCCTTGATCGATTCGAAAACTCAGCAGAACACAGTTGGCATGTATGCCTTACTGCCTTGATGTTGAAAGACTTCGCTAATGAAAAGATAGATATCAATCGTGTTATTAAGATGCTTCTTATTCATGATCTCGGTGAGATTGATGTTGGCGATACCATTATTTACGCAAACGAGACGAGCGAAAATAAAGCCAAAGAAGCGGCAGGTATTGTTCGGCTTTTAAACATCTTGCCTGATGAAATGGCCGACGAATTCTTGGCGCTATGGCATGAGTTTGAGGCCGGGGAAACGGCGGACTCTTGCTTTGCTAAAGCCATAGATAGGGTGCCACCTTTGCTTCATAACATTCATGGTGGCGGTCATAGTTGGGAAGCACATGGGATCACAAAAGAAAAGGTGTTCTCAGTGAATCAGCGAATAGAGGCGGGCAGCAAAGAGCTTTGGTCTGTTATGCATAATAAGCTAGAGGACGCCGTTCATGCTGGCATACTTAAATAAAGCGTTTAACCAAGCATTGCAGCCGACAAACCGCTGAATGTGGCGTTATGTTTCCGAGTGCCCCATGAACAGTAGACAGCCATCAATTTATAAGGAAGGAAATCCATGTCACTAACGAAGCTACTCATTCCGACCTATACACAAATGCTTCGAGCGCTTTCAGGCTGGCTGAAGAAGGCACAGGCGCAAATACCGAAAGCAGATGCGGAAGCGCTGTTATCCGCGCGTCTAGCACCGGACATGTTTCCTCTGTCGACTCAGGTTCGGTTTGCTTGCGTGCAGGCTCAAGAGACAGTAGCCCTGCTTCAAGGAAAGCCGTTCCCAGAATCTATCGATGAACTGCTTGAAGAAGGGCGAAATGCAGGCGAACGGCCCGGCTCGCTCACCGATGCTCAAGCTCGGATTGATCAAACTATCGCATTACTAGACGGCCTCACCCCCGACGCGCTAGATGCAAAGGCAGATAAGCCACTTGTACACGAACTTCCGAACGGTATTATTCTCGATCTGACCGCCGAGCAATATGCACGCGATTGGACATTAGCCCAATTCTATTTCCACCTCATGACTGCCTATTCAATATTGCGCAGCGAGAAGATAGAACTTGGAAAAGCTGACTACGTAGCGCACATGTTTCCATATATACGTCCTGATACGATACCTAAGAGTTAACAGCTTGTTTACGGCACATATCAGTCCTTACCCCAGTGCAAGTTCCAAATGGGATCAGCATATAACAAGCGCAGGTTGTCGGACTGTTTTTCCGCTGTGCTGTAAACCAGCCGCAAATACGAGTGTCCGGCAGATCGGCCGTTTAACCATTCGAATGGAGCTTTCGGATGAGCCAAGCGTCTACCACCCCAGTGATTGAGAACATCCGTGCTCGCTACCGGATGTTTGCGGAACGTGAGGCTCACGGTGTTTCTCCTCTGTATGAGGAACTCGCCTTTCGTGTAGCCGAATCCGACGCACTGCTGCAATTCCTTTCAACTCTGCCACCCATAAAGCAACAGCCGAACCTGCTGTTCGGCGCGGTCAAGCTTCTAATGGGCACAGCGACAGACGCTAACGAGTTCGAACACTGGGTCAGAAGCCGTGCTGAATCCATTCGTGGCGAGATACTGGCTCGAAGTACGCAAACTAATGAGCCCGGCCGATGTGCCACGATTCTCCCCGTTCTTGCCGGCTTTTCCGGGCCTCTCGCGCTGCTTGAAGTGGGCGCAGCCGCTGGACTGTGTTTGTTGCCAGATCGATACGGTTACGACTATGGCCGAGTTCGCCTCCTCCCCAGGAGCGAGTGTTCCACCAAACCACCGGTTTTCCCATGTCGTGCGAACGAAGCGACTCCAGTTCCAACTGGCCTCCCGACAGTAGTGTGGCGCGCCGGGATTGATCTCAATCCGCTTAACCTCTCGGATCCGGGTGAGGTAGAGTGGCTGGAGTCGTTAGTGTGGCCCGGACAGAAGGGCAGGCTTGAGCGGTTAGCGGCGGCGATTCGTGTTGGCCAAAAGTCTCCACCGCTAGTGCGCGCGGGGGACTTACTCTATGACCTCCCGGCGCTCATCGAAACGGCACCAAGCGATGCTACCTTGGTGATTTTCCATTCGGCAGTGTTAGCCTATTTGCGTCCTGAAGACCGCGAGAAGTTCGCGCAGCTCGTCCAGGAATTGGACGCCGTGTGGATCAGTAACGAAGCCCCCGGCGTTTTTCCAAACATCGATGCACTGGCGGCTGCCAACAACCCTAAAGATCGCTTCATTCTCTCAGTCGACGGGGGACCGGTGGCGTTCACAGGCCCACATGGCCAGTCCATTGATTGGATTACACAATAAAACATCGGATCAAAGCCAAGACCTTGTGCCTTGAGCTCGAATCTCGCGGGCCGAACAATAGCTTGCAGGGGACCAGCGGAGCACCCCCCCCGTGCTACCGCAGCGTCGCGATCCCGTCCGCCGGGCCCTGAAGCCTGACGTTGAGGCTGTAGAAAAACCTCACTGACGGCTAAGCTTTAGTAGGATCGAGAAAACAGACGAGGGGTGGTCAGCATGCCCCGCTTCAAGACTTATAACTATGATCAGCACGCCATGTTGGTGATCCACTACCAAGATCACCTCCAACCGTGAGAAGCGCTGTTCGAACAAGTGCCACTGGTGTGTCATGAACAAGGCTTACTGGGCTACCAACACCGAGTCGATAGCCCCAAGGATAAAGAAATTTACAGTCATCGTATGTCTGTCGTGGAACCCCTCTTTGGCAACATTGGTACGATGAAAAGACTGAACCGCTCCACTCTTGGGGGCAAGAAGAAAGTACAGGGCCATTGCCAGCTATACTGTCTGGTGCATAATATGAGAAGTTAGCGAATTATGGTCATTTGGCCGCGTCATAAAGGGCTAGGAGCGGGATATGTCGCTTCATAAGAGCAAAATAGACCTCTTAACTAACGTTAGACGCGTACTTTAGTGGCTGAATGCCAATATTACTATTATCTAGCCAGATGACTGGCTGGGTTAGATAAATTAGGATGACAGGCGGTGGAGGTGGCTCGAAATTGGGTTTTTCTACAACCTCGTTATGCATACGGGAGGACGTTATGAAGGAAACGGGGAAAATAAACTATGTCGAGATTCCTTCAAGGGATCTTGAAGCAACTAAAGCGTTCTTTACCTCGGTCCTTGAGTGGTCATTCATCGACTATGGCCCAGAGTATGTGGCTATAGAGAATGCCGGATTAGATGGCGGCTTTTACAAGTCTGACAAAGTATCCTCACCTGAGAGCGGTAGCGTACTGGTGGTACTTTACAGTTCAGAACTTGAGGCAACGATAAAGAATGTCATATCGTCAGGTGGTAAAGTGGTTCAGGATATATTCGATTTCCTCGGTGGTCGGAGGTTTCACTTCACTGATCCGAATGGAAATGAATATGCTGTTTGGTCAGAGCCCGATGCATAACCAGGCCATTAAATACGCTCCCTTCGGTTGCCGAACCTCGCTTCACTCGGCCTTTTATGGCAGGTGTTTGCATTCGATTGTGCGTGAGGAGGGCCTGTGACAACAGGGCTGGTTATTTATTCACCGTCAATCAGTAGATTAGCCGAATTCTATTGTCAGGTCTATGGCTTCGAAGTCTCAGAAAATGAGGAATCGTACGCTTTACTAATGGCTGGTAGCTTTGAGCTTGTGTTGCTTGAAACAGATATTTCTAAAAAAAGCGTTTAGTGCAGATAAAGCCAGAGAAGATACGCCAATAAAGCCAACATTCTTTATTGATATTCCTCTTGAGCTAATTGGTGAGAAAATAAAAGAAAAAAATGGGGCTATATACCAACCCAAAAGTTGGAGACTTGAGGGTCGCCAAGTATGTGATGGCTGTGATTGTGAAGGCAATATTTTTCAGTTGAGAATTGGAGCAGATGCATAACAAACGGTTGTTGTCACCCTTGTGGGGCTGGAACGGCCTTTCCACCGCTGCGCCGTTCCAAGACCGCCCCAAAGCCGGGCGTTGAGACTTTAGAAAAAACCACTGACGGCTAAGTTTGGTAGGATCGAGAAAACATTCTCGGAGTGATCACTATGCCGCGCTTCAAGCTAAATAACCACGATCAAAACGTCATGGTGGTGATCAACTACAAGGGGTAGCTCCAACCAAGCACTTTTGAACATTCCGTGCACTATCTGATCAAGCACGAACTCGACTTGTCTTTTTTATCCTGGGCGATGTGCTTATAGCGGAATAATGTCACGGCAGACTTCGCATAATCATGCGCCATCTCCGGAACGGCTCACATAAATGTCCAGGCCAATATCCGCGTGATCTTATTTCCCTGATTCATCTCTATTTCCCGTACGTCAACGGCACCGAGCTTACGGATCAGCTTCTTGGCAGGCTTAACATTGTCGTTTTTTGAAACCAGGCTGCTAAACCAGCGGCATTGAGTTGCATACACTTGGCTTTCTCTGATTAGCTTTTTAAGAAACAGCTGTTCGCCTCCCTTGCACCAGAGTTCCGCGCCCATCCCGCCAAAATTCAGCGTGGGGGTTTTTGTTTTTTGTTCACCGCGACTACGCGCAAGGTTATTGAGTTTACGCTGGTTACCTTTAAGTGCTTCATCGAGCGAGGCATGGAAGGGGGGATTGCATACACTGACGTCAAAGAACTCCCCTGGTTGAATGATCCCTTCAAAAACATGGTTTTTATCGTGTTGCGTGCGCAGCGTGAAGCGATCTTCGAGTGTGGGGTTGTGGGAGATAATCGTGGCGACGTTTTCAAGCGACAGAGGGTTAATGTCACTACCGACACACTGCCAGCCGTAAATTTGGCAGGCCAGTAGTGGGTAGATGCCATTGGCCCCCGTCCCTATATCGAGCAGCTTGATGCTGGGCTGTTCATTTCCAAGCCTAAACTCCAATAAATCTGCCATGTGATGAATATAGTCGGCTCTGCCTGGGATGGGAGGGCAAAGCGCGCCCTCTGGAATATCCCAATCGACGATGTTGTAGTATCGGTTTAATAACGCGGCGTTGAGCGTTTTTACTGCCAGTGGGTTTGCGAAATCGATGGAAAGGTCGCCATGAGCGTTCGGCTTCACATAGAGAGCTAGCGCTGGGTGGCTCTTTACGAGCGCTGGAAAGTCATAGTCTTGGTTGTGTAGATTCTTCGGGTGCAGGCCTTTGCGAACAGGCTTGGTTCGGCTTTTTTCACTTTGAGGGTGCTTGTTCACAGTATTAGGCCTGAGGCTTGGCATTCAATTGTCGAGTGGGTTTGGCTTAGTCCGTGATTATAACCTTAATGGTTGTGTTGAGCTTGCTCAGCAGTTCGAGGGTGGCGAGAGGAACTCCCTGAAATATGGTAAACCCAGAGATACCAGATGAAGCAACGCAGGCACAGTCAATCATTGAAGATGTGCTTGGCGATTCAATCGTCGGCATTTATCTTTTCGGCTCTGCCGTTGTTGGTGGTTTAAAGCCTAGCAGCGACGTAGATATCTTGGTTGCAACCTCTAATCCGCCTACTTTTATGCAAAGGAAGACCTTGGTTGCTCAATTGATGGGCGTATCTGGCGCGATTGGGAATTCATAAGTCTAATAGTATGCCGACGATGTCAGCCAGACATCTTTTGTATGAGGCTTCGCCTCCATTACAAGGGCGCTAAACTCTTAGCATTATACGTATCAATTGGAACGGAGGCATACATGAAGTCCATTACGACCTCGCTAATGTTTGTCGGCGAGCAAGCCGGGAAGGCCGAAGAGGCAATCAGGTTCTATACCTCACTCTTTCCTGGTTCAGAGATCCTCGAAATTCAGCGCTACCAAGCGGGTGAGAACGAACCAGAGGGTTCCACCAAGATGGCTCGCTTTACGATAAACGGTACTGAGTTTCTGGCGCTAGATAGCCACCTTGATCACCAATTTACTTTCACGCCATCGATGTCGTTGTATGTTGAGTGTGAATCAACGAGCGAAATTGAAAAGGCTTTTCATGCCCTAGTTGAGGGTGGCGCTGAACTAATGCCTTTGGATAACTACGGTTTCAGTGAACAGTTTGGGTGGTTAAAGGATAGGTATGGCGTTTCCTGGCAGCTCAATCTTTCGAACTAGGGCCGCGATGCATCAATACTTCACCAAGCGCATCGTCATTAATTGCGGCGGTGTTGTCGATTTTGATCAGTGGCGAACGACTACTCTATGCAAAACGCATTATTCCGGTGCTGCAAGCCGGAGCAACGCTGAATTTACGCGAGGTAGTCCGTCATGAGTCAGATTGAATCACCGAGAGTTGTATCCAAAGAGGAGTGGCTTCAGGCACGCAAAGCCCACCTAAAGAACGAGAAGGCGCTCACGCGTATGCGCGACCTGGTCGCCCGTGAGCGGCGCGATCTGCCATGGGTCAAGATAGAGAAGGAATACGTCTTCGACACGCTGGAAGGGAAGAAGACGCTTGCCGAGCTATTTGGCACAAACAGTCAGTTGGTCATTCACCATTTCATGTTCGGGCCTGATTGGAATGCGGGCTGCCCGAGCTGCTCGCTGGAGGCGGATCATGCTGAGGGGGCCATCGTTCACCTCGCCAATCATGATGTCAGTTACGTTCGTGTATCCCGCGCGCCGCTGGAAAAGCTGGAAGCCTACCGGAGGCGCATGGGCTGGACAGCCACTTGGGTATCCTCCCAGGGCAGCGATTTCAATTTTGACTTTCAGGTCTCTTTCGCTAGGGAGGATCTTGAGGCTGGTCGGCTCTACTACAACTACCAAGCTATCGAGGATCCAAAATACTTCAGCGAAGAACTGCCCGGCCTTAGCGTTTTCTACAGGGATGAGAGCGGGTCTGTGTTCCACACCTACTCCAGCTACGCTCGTGGCAATGAAGAGGTTATTGGCGCCTTCGTTTATCTCGACATCACGCCGAAAGGCCGCAACGAGAAGGAAATCATGGACTGGGTTCGGCGCCACGATGAGTATGACGCGAGCCCCGCAAACGTGAGTTGTCGCTCTTATTGATGATGCAGCCAATTCTGACGACAAGCAGATTAGTCATGACGCCAAGGTCGGCTGAGGATCTGGAAGCATGCTTGGCGATGGATCGCGACCCACAAGTAACCCGATACGTATCCGGTCCATGGCACGATCCGGATCAACACAGGGCTTTTGTTCTGGATAGGATGCGGCAGCGATATCCAGCGGGCCTTGGCTACTGGTCTGTGCGCAAACATGATGCCAACGACTTTTTAGGTTGGATACTCTTGATTCCCTATGAGGCAGTACGCAACGAAGTCGAAATTGGATGGCGCTTTACTCGTGCAAGTTGGGGGCCGGGATTCGCTACCGAAGCGGCAGCCGCCGTTCTGGAACACGCCTTTGACAGTGTTTACTTAACGGAGGTCGTCGCAGACATAAATCCCATGAATTTTCCCTCAATTCGAGTAGCAGAGAAAGTTGGCATGCGATGCGCAGGCAATAGAGTCTTGCATGGCACTTCGTTTCGATCGTACCGGCTTAAAAGTTGCGAACGAAGTTCGACTTAACCATTCTTTATACTGAAAATAGTGGCGCATGCCGTCGTCTGGGTCTTCGCTTCATTATGCACCAGCCGTCGTTCTGAACCACTGTTCCGATCACTCACACGTTAGAGGCCAAGGGAGATCGAACACTTGATCACTGGAAGCTGTCACTGCAAATCGATTTGTTTCACCATTGATCGGCCCCGGCTTTCTGTGAGGCGATGCTATTGCGAGACCTGCCGTAAGCTCTCGGGCTCAGACTATTCGTCCGTAGCCCGAGTTGCGCGTGACAAGTTCACCATTACATCAGGAGCAAAGCAATTGTTGTCCTATGAGTCACGCCCTGGAAAGCAGCGCTTCTACTGTTCCAATTGCTTCAGTCCGATTTACGTCACTACCAATAATGAAACAGAGTTTCTCCGCGTTAGAACCGGGCTGCTGGATGGAGATCCTCAAGTTGAGGTAACGGGTCATATGTGGGTCTGTGAGAAGCCTTCATGGGTAGTAATTGAGGATGATAAACCAATTTACATAGAAAACTATATTGGTCCGTCCGACCCGCTCTAACAGTCGCCAGCACGGCGACCATCATCAAGTGTTGCTACGTTGCGGTGTGTGTGATGGGCATTCGCTTCATACTAGGGGGTGATAGGAGGAAGGTGGATGGGCATTGAGCTTATTGGCTTCGTCGCAGTCGTATTGCTGGCATACCTTATTCCCGGCCCGGATTTTCTGCTAGTCAGCCGATATGCGGTACAGCATCGTCGACTCGGTTTAGCTGCTGCGCTGGGTGCTCAGAGCGGACTCTGTATACATATGCTGATGGCCGCTCTGGGCCTTTCGACCATTGCGGCCCGCTCCGCTGAGCTGTTTATGCTGATTCGGTGGGCAGGTGCGGCTTATTTAATCTGGATGGGACTAGCAGTTCTGTATAGCAGTCGTAGCCAGCACCGTAGTGCACAGACACACGTGCCAGAAAACATTGATGCCACTAGCCGTAGCCGTGCTTTTGCCAATGGTTTTTTGTGCAATTTGCTCAACCCCAAGGCGATCATCTTCTTCCTTAGTGTCTTACCCCAGTTTATCGATCCCACGGTTAGTGCAGCTCGGCAAATTTTGATACTCGGTGTGCTTGATGTACTGATTGGTGTCGCTTGGTGGTGGGGCGTTGTCATACTTATGGAGCGCGTAGCACAGGCATTACGCAGGCCGTGCATTCGGCAGTGGTGGGATTGGGTTACTGGCAGTTTGATGATCGGTGCTGGTGTTCTCTTGGTGCGCAATAGTCCGAATTAGTATTGCTATATCAGATCATTGGTGTGCTAGAAGGCACATATTACTCTACCTAGAATGTAAGCTTTATACGGAGCTAGATGATGGTCGTTGCTTTGTTCTCACGCCTGGTTCGAGCTATCAAGTTGCCGACAATGCCGAACTTCATCGTTCTTCGACGGAGCAGGGAGCTAAGTTGTTCGTCGTCGACTAGCATCACATAATCACTGTTATACATAGGGAGTAAACGCATGGTCTTCGACTTACCTGCTCCAGAACAGCAAGGCTCCAAGTCATTGGTTGGTAGTATTGCGGCTCGGCGCAGCGTGAGGGAGTACACGAATGCACTGCTCCCTATAGGTGTTTTGTCTCAATTGCTTTGGTCGGCCCAGGGCGTAACAGGGCCGGATACAAAAAGAGCAACGCCATCGGCAGGTGGATTATACCCGCTACACCTAAAAATCTTGGTGCAGCGGGTATCGGAACTTGAGCCCGGTATCTATGAGTATCAGGCTGATAATCATTCGTTAAAGTTAATTGGGAACCGTGTTCCGGAAGGGGCAGTGCAAGCGCTAGGGATTGGCGATCAACCATGGTTGAAAGAAGCGGCTCTCGTCATTGGAGTTGCCGCGAAACTTGGAGAGGCAGTTCGGCACTTTGAAGCTCAGCCACCCCAGGGAGAGCGCGGCGCTCGCTATGTCTATATGGAAACGGGGGCTCTAGCACAAAATGTTCATCTTCAGAGTACAGCGCTCGGAGTTGGTTGTGTTTTAGTGGCAGGTTTCGATGATCCAGGGGTGAAGGAAGTATTGAGACTGCCTTCAGACTTGGAGCCTACTGCGTTGCTGTGCATTGGGCAGCGTCGTGCCCCATAGAGGAGTCGTCATTTATGTTCTCTACTGAGTTCTTGCTTACCTCGTTGGTTGTCGTAATGATCCCAGGCACAGGTGTTATCTTCACCGTTTCCATTGGCTTAATGCATGGGCGTCTGGCAAGTCTCTATGCTGCTATCGGTTGCACACTTGGTATTGTGCCGCACCTGGTGGCCACTGTTCTGGGCCTGGCGGCTATCATGCATACGAGCGCGATAGCATTTCAGGTGCTCAAGTATGCGGGGGTTGTATACCTTCTGTACTTGGCCGTCGTTACTTGGCGTGATCGAAGCGCTTTCTCTGTTCACGAGGTGAGGCGAAAGGGCGATGCCGTTTCGCTGATGGGTAAGGCGTTTCTGCTGAATATCCTCAACCCCAAGCTGACCATTTTCTTCTTAGCCTTCTTGCCGCATTTCATTGCAACAGACGTCCAGTCATCTTTAGGGAATTTGCTCGGACTGAGCGCTATTTTCATGGCGATGACCTTTGTTGTCTTCGTCATCTACGGGCAGCTTGCCCATGCATTTAGAGCAGCCGTTATTGATTCACCTAAGATTCAGGGTTGGTTGCGAAGGAGCTTCGCGGCAGCGTTCGCGGGTCTAGGCGTACAGCTCGCGCTGACTGAGCGGTAAGGCCTAAGCAATCATTTAAACCCATACCGCAAAGCGGGTTAACTCAGCGCTAGGTATAAAGAGAGAAGGGATGAGCGCGACACGAATAATGATCATCGGAGGTCCTGGCTCAGGTTGTAGTGGTCAACTAATCCCGGACAGTAATTTAAGATTTTCCTCAGCCACAACGGGAGGCATGCCACCGTTAAACGAATGAGGGCGCTGCTGGTTGTAGTAACCCATCAGATATCCACTAACGTCTT
>Ga0208919_1001709_pt1 | contig 12263 bp, 14 predicted proteins | sample 4_EtaG_FD_184076 | JGI IMG/M metagenome (GOLD analysis project Ga0208919, IMG submission 184076) | Marine viral communities from the Subarctic Pacific Ocean - 4_ETSP_OMZ_AT15127 metaG (SPAdes) (version 3) | ecosystem: Environmental > Aquatic > Marine > Oceanic | place: Pacific Ocean | collected...
CCAGAGTAATTCCAATGAAGTTAATAAAAGAATACTTTCCAATCCCATTAATCGTATTTGGAGGTATTATGGCAGATGTTTCTCGTCATGCCTTTGAAGATATAATGACTATCCAGATAATCTCATGGACTTCAGTAGTTGTTGGAGTTATTGGATTAGCTAGGATTGTATGGGGAAAGGTGAAAAAATGAACATAGCAAATATAAAATTACCTATAGCAGTTATCGGTGTGATAGTTGCTCAAGCATTTGGAATAATCTGGTATGTAGCTCAACTTGATTCCACTGTAAGTAATAACACTACGGCTATAGAAAGTTATGAACAATTTGATTCCACAGACTTAGAAGAAGCTATAGCTAACTTAGAAAACAGAATTGATGAACTGGAAAAGATAGATGCTATCATAGAAAATGAGATGAGAACTATTATGTCTGATCATGAAAACATTGGGAAGGCATTAGATGACCTTGGTAAAGGTTCTTATTCGGATAACAGAGAGTACGGTAACTATTCTAAGTGACTTCTCTTAGGTGTCTATCTAAGGAACATCGCTATTGTAAAGTAATAAATTGTGAATGTATATGTCACAAAGGATTAAATCCTAATAATAAAGGTATCAATGGAGCTAGGCGTTAGCCACTACACATACAATTTCCACCACAAGCACAAGCTGTATATTCATTTTCACAGTCTACACATTCACACTCACAGTCACAAAGCATTTCTTCACAAATACATTCCCCTGTTTCTACGCATTGACAATTATTTACTAGTGTCATAATAATCTCCTGACTCATTATTCGTTCTCCAATACCTTCATTCCAAGAGCAATTATTCCTCCGATAGTTCCAGTAGCTATTTCTGGATAACCCCCAGAAGCTCCAAAGTAAGCTAATACTCCTAGAACTACTATGGCTAAAAATATCTGTGGTCTAAACTTTCCCATCCAATGCATAACAAATCTCCTTTACTTTCTTTATTCGTCTTTTACTGTTTCCTCTTTATTTTCTTTTAGAGGTTGTTTTATCCAACTAGTTATAGGTAAATTCTTATCTCCATCATATGGTTGAGTATAAGGTTGTCGTTGTAAATCCATAGGAACTTCTACTCCATTAACTCCTTCCATGTAATTAAAAAATTGTTTAGTTACAGGAATCTCTGGAGAGTACCATATATGTCCAGCATCTTTTGCAGCCTTCTTTGCTTTAGCAGCAACTGACTTGGAATAGTCAGGAGAGTCTTCATCTAGTCTGTTTCCAAGAGATTCTCCAGCTTCGTTAACAACCCATGGTGGTCGATGATTAATTGGCATTCCCCAATCATTAGTTTCTATTTCCACTACTGGAGTGTATCGCATTCCTTCAGGTGGTTGTTCTGATGGGAAACCGTACTCCCGTAGCAGTTGATGATGTTCAGCATCTCGCCCCTCATAGTTATCTAGAGTAGTAAAAGAATCTCCTGATTCAAAAGGGTCTTTATCAGCTTTTGCAAGAATATCTGTAAAAGTCTCTATAGTATCATGTCCGAATAAAGAACATGAACAATTATCATCTGACTTTTGTAACTCTTGCCATTTATTAAATGACTTTAAAAAGTCTATATCACCGTTTTCTTTTTGCATTAGAATCACCTCCATGACTGTGGGTTGTCTCCCTTGAGTGGCTGGATCACCTCCTTCAGAAGCATTATTAGGATTATATAATTTACACCAATCATTGTTATCTATTGAACCAGCAACGAGTTCACAGAATTTCCCTTTGACAAAATATTGACATGACCCGCAGTTTATTCCTGCTTCTAACTCTGGTTCAGTAGCATGACGTAATCCTGCTTCTTGAGGGCTAATTTGATCATCTTTCTTTTCCAATTTAATAAGACAACTACCATCAATACAGGAACCTTCGGGAGTAGCAAGGCTCTTTAATAATTCAAATCCCGCCCCCTGATTTACACCTTTTTCACATACAGTAACTTCTGCGAGTTCCATTTCGTCAACTTGCATATAAGGCATTAAGCCTTTCTGCATATTCTGAGTCTTTGTTGCTGATCCAGCAATAGAATAACTTTTAAGCTTTCCTTCATTTATCTGATCTTTAACTCTATTAGCTATTTTAGTATCATCTCTTATCTCACAAATAAAATATAACCCTTTGCTATCCACACCGCTTTTAAATATTTGTCCTGACTTATTTATATAAGCAGGTAACGCCCAACCAACTTGTACATCAGAATGTAATACCATTGCATTTCGTGTACGAAAGTTAGCCATGTAACGTTTAAAGGCTCTAGATAAAGCATTAGTAGTAATCATATGACCTTCACGGTCAATCAATTCCACTGATGCAGGGCCACCAACTACGAGAGGTTCACCATCAGTTAATTCTGTAGCAGCTTGTGTGTATTCAGGAGCATCAGGAAAGGCACGAGCTAGAGTCATAGCTTCGGCTTTAGAGGCGATTCCTGCCCCCCACAGCCGTTTATATTCGTCTAGGGCATCTTGTATATCATCTAAAGAAGTTCTACCGCTCTGAGCTTTCTCAAGTAACATGATCTCCGCATCATCTGAAGCCCATGCATATAGATCAGATTGTGTCTGTTCAATTGTACTTACCATGGGTTCCCTCCTATCCGTTATGGGTTCCCCATATAACTCCACTAACTGTTGGTGTTCCGCTTGCAGAAATTACGGAAACTTTATCTCTGAAGTCTATAGGCCAATTAGTTTCATAAGTAGCTCCAGCTAATACAGCTATTCCAGTTGATGTAGAAGCAGTTTGATCAAAGGCAACATAAACTATTTCAGCACTTGTACCAGATTCATTCTTTATCTGAATTCCTTTTATGACAGTCATATCAGGATGCTTTCTAGAAGTAGAGGCATTTGCAGTTCCTGTCCATGAATGATTTAATCCTACACTACCATCTACATAAGTTGATACTGCAGTAGTATCTTCTCGTACTTCAAACATAATCTTATCTACATAAAAGTCTATATTATGTTGAGCCGTAGTAGTTACCGATAATCTATATGTCGCAGCCGCAGTACTTCCAGCAATGGAATACTGAGCAGTTAATCTTCTCCATGAAGTTGCTAAGTTATCTGTTCCAGAGGTAGCTAATACGTTACCTGATGAATCCATTATCTCAAGGGTTACGGCTCCTGAAGCCGATGCACCTCTATGTTCTATTTGTACAGAGATATGTTGGGGATTAACACTGAAAGGTATTGTTGGAGAAGTCCAATAAACCCCCTCATCTGCTGCAGAGTTGTCGGGGTTTACTAAAAGTGAAGCGGCTCCTAAAGATTGTTGAGCCGTACTTCTAGAGATTGCTGACCCAGATGCCGTGAACATAGTAATGTCTGCGGCTTCTACTCTAGGATTTGTTACCCAGTTAGTTGCTATTTCCCCTTGACCAACAGACTTCAATGTTGAAGCTGAGGTGGAAAGAGCCGATCTAAACGGAGCATATTTAGTATAGGAATGAACCGACTGTCTAGTCGAGGAATCTATTTCCCATTGACGGAAATCTGTGTGTCTTTCATTTGCCATAAATTTTCTCCTCGTTTATTTATCCATAAATTTTATGAGAGCTACGAAACTTCCCATTACTGCCGATGTATGTAAGATGAGTAAGCCTAACGCAACCATAAAAGTTTTTGCTCCATATACTTTGTGTCTCCACATATTTATATCGGCAAGTTCCTTATTAACTTTTTCTATACCTGTACATAAAGTATTATTTAAAGAGGTTTGACTTTGTATGTATGTATCAAGTCTTTCCATATATATTGCTAAATTCACTTCAGTCGATACCTCTTTATCTGGTTTTATCATTATCTCCCTCAAAGATGATGGAGGGATGGGCTTTAATACCCATCCCCCCTAGTCATCAATTAAGCGCTCAAGTCTGCAATTTTAGACTGAACGAAGATGTTCTTACATCGCATCTCTGCCATAGTGTAGAGCAAGCCTCTAACAACTAGCGCATTGGCTGCAAAGTAGTCACGGTTCTCAACGTACTGAGTAGGTTGAGCAACAGCAATTTCAAGGTAGTCTGTGTCTAGGACATAAACATTAGTTCCCAAAACTGCATCGTTTGTTGCAACTGACTTAGGTACATCCGCATCTGGAAGAATTGGAATACCCTGATACGTAGCCAAAACTAGACCAGTTCGTGTACCGGGGAATGTACGCTCAGAGCCTACACCCACTTGATACTCTTCCTGACCCATATAGCGCTGATTGGTATTAAGCAATCGCTCTAAGTTAAAGTACTGATCGTGTCCCAAAAGTATTAATTTTGGTTCTCCACCGTTCTCCCTAATTTTCTGGATTGCGGTATCGAGTAATGTAAGGGACAAAGCCCGTCCAGTACCACTATTATAGGAAACGCTTGCACCCGCATTCCAAGCACCAGCTGCTCTACCAGCTTGTGTTAGGTCATACGCTCGTACATTTGCGCCTCCTGAAGCACCACCAACAACCATACCGTCTTCTGCCACGATGTCATCAATAGATGTCATACCAGCACGACTGTAGATGTAAGCTGCGTCACCGTCGGCAAACGCTGTACCAGAAGCAATTGTTACTACACCAGTAGATGTATTAACGCTTGATACGGCAGAACCAGAAGTCCTGTCGAATCCAGTACCGACATTGTTCATGCCGACTGCGTCACCAACTTTAAAATGCTTGGCAATAGCAGCAGGTACATTAAATGTTGTACCACTACCACCGGATACCAAGTATGCGGAACCTGCTAGAAGTTCCTCGTTGATTTCTTTTACGTGGTCAAGCTGTGCATTTTCATTCTCTAATGCCAACACATCTCCAACACCACCTTCTAACTGAGCCGTGAAGACTGACTTCACAGAAGCACCGAAGGTTGTAGATACGATACGAGGTAAACTCGATACCGTTTCAATGTTGGAAATATCAACTGTTGGAAGAGAGCCTGTCTCTGTCACAGGTCTGGAACGACCAGAACCCCTGTCTGTCCTTACACGCCAACCAGCCGTGTTACCCCACACAGTTCGTGGGATAGCATTGAAGAAACGTGTTTGGTTATTCAGGGCTTGCCATACTTTTCGTCCATACGTAGTGTTAAAGATACCAGTAGCAGTATCAGCTGTGAAGTATGATTGTTTCATCAAATACTCTGGGCCGAAAACTGACTGATATAATCCACGCTGGGACTGTGCGAGATATTCGCTAAGTGATGGATTATTAGCCATGATATTTCCTCCTAATTTATTTTAATAATTTTTTAGTTTAACCAAGAAGTTCTTTAGGAACTCCATCGGTATTACCCATTTCAATCTGGGCTTGTAGATCACGAAGTTGCTTGTAAGATAATTCAGACAACTGTCCAACAGTGTCAGGACTATTCTTTACGATAGGAGTAGCCCCATCGGTTCCAAGCGGTGTATCCACGATTTGTGGGCGTTGTAAGCCATTCTCTTCCTTGAAGCCCATCTTGCGTAAACGGCTTTCCGTTTCCGTAGTAACGGCCTTCTCTATACTCTTCTCATAACCAGCAATTTGCTTCTTGAGAGCTTTTAACTCTTTAGCCATTGCTGTTATTTCATCGTCGTCTGCGTCCTCTTCTTCTCCATCCTCTGCATTTTCAACTTTAGGATACTCTTCTGATCCTTCGTCTTCCGCTTCAGCCTTGATGGTCATATCATCATCTGCTTCAGCGTCTTCGTCATCTCCGCCCTTCATGTATCCACCTTTAGCGGCGGGCATGTCTTCTTCTTCCTCTTCTTTTTCCTTTCTCATTGCCTGTATAGTAGCTTGCTGATCAGCAATGTTGGACTTAACGTTAGCAGGTTTTTCAGAATCGTCTGCACCACCAGCGGTTTTACCCGTCTTAGCTGCACTACGAACTTTCGTACCATCAACGTCCATGCCCTGATCTGCCAATAACAAAGCAACTTCACCAGCAATTTCTTTCACAAGAGCAGTCTTTTCGGACTGTGCTTGATCTGCTTCGGCCTTTCTAAGCTCTGCCTCTTCATCATTAGATAGTCGAGCATCCATCTTTTGTAAGACTTCTGCAACGGCGGCTAGAGCAAGGTTCGTGCCTTCTATCTGCTTTTCAACCTTGTTCAAAACATCGTCTGCCATAATATTACCTCCTGTATTTTTGTACCCTTACAACAGTTGGTCTAAGCCACCTCCGACTATTGGGGGGAATTATATTATATTGTAGCGATCTATATTATAATCGCCTTGTTTTATTATACTATACGAAAAGAAAAATCCTAACTAACTTCGTCAATTTCTCCTACAGTTAGACGTAAAATGTCATTTCTAAAATCATATAGTGGTACTTGTATCAACTTTTTGAAACTATCACATTGAGTTCCTTCAGGTATTGTTGCTTCTACTAGGTCAAGAATTCGTCCAACCATTCTAGAATGCTTTGCAACAATGTATTCCTGTTCCTTTGTAACTTTTAAACTATCCATATTATCCCCCTCTCCTTTTCTTTTCTATTTAAGAAATTGTTTTATCCACTCAGCTATCTGATATTCATTATTCATAGCTTTATTTATAGCTTTAGTCAAAGGTTGTTTACCTTTAGTAGCTGGTGTACCTTTTAATATTCGCCATTCACCATTTGCTAATTTTACGGGTTTCATATTTGTATAGGTACGTTTATGTGCCTTTACCCGTGTTGATTTAGCTTTTTTCCGCATAACCGTACTTAATGTTTTTCGTATTCGTGTTTTAGGTTTTCCTGATGTCCTATCATGTGCTGAGACATTTTGCGTAAATACACCGCTAAAAGGAATAAAGTCACCTCCATTTTCTATTCTGTCAAAAGCTTCATCCGGTATTTCCAGATAAACTCGTCCCCTTGCTGAATATTGATTTGATCCTTTCTTTGACTTAGTAAATATTATCTTTCTCGCCTCTACAGGATATTTATCCTGTATTTCTTGTAAGGCCATATAACCTTTGGTATAAGAAAAATCAAGCATGACATCCCTAACTTTACGTTGCATCCACATTGGAACAGCCATACACTTTTCACCTCATCATATTATAAATTGCTAATAATATATTATACTAAGTAATTAAATATTTCCAACTAATCGGGAATTTTTCAGAACAAACTTTCGCAATTCCTTCGGCAACTTCTCTTGTTTCACTTTGAGCATCTTTAGATAATCTTAAATTACATACTCTACTAAACGCATATAAACTACCTGTCCAGTACCATTCTGTAATCATAGACTGAGGTAACATTAAACGAGCTTGTTCTGGTGCTACCCCCTTCTGAATTAGTCTATCATATATTTCAATTGCCTTAAAATGGATTCCTGAAATATCTATTAGGTCAGTCTCCGATAAATGTATTATATCTTGTCCTGATCCCTGTTTCTTATCAATCGCCCTACTCCTCCAATCTTGAGGTATATAAAAGGCGGGTTGACTATCTACATAGCGTCTACTTACCTCGTTCCAAACTAATCCAACTTGATGTTTAACAAGTTGCCTAGCAACAAATACAGGAGCAGATATTCTAAACTGCAATTGGGGATGCCCAAAGGGAGTCCAATGACCATGCTCTGCAAGGTACTTAATAAGTTTCTCGTCTCCGTCTGTAAATATTTTATGGTGTTTATCAAAGCTTACCCTCGCTGCGTTTACTACTGTTAAATCTGTTCCCATACTATCAATTAAGTCTACATTCATACTAATTAATCCATACTTCTGGTAGACTATCTTCTAAAACTATCTCGTCAGAATCATACTTATTAAGATATATAACCTCCTTACCTACATTACCATATACAGGATGCCAATAAGTTACCAATTGTTTTGGTTTTGTAATAGCATGTAGTTTTTGTGCTGCGAATTCATCTCCACCCTTCATTGTTCCACATATATGAATTGCTCCAGTTCCAATATCAATCTCATCTATTCTATGAAAGTGTCCCATCATTACTGAATCAAACTGGCTTGTAAGATCGGATACATCTGCTGAAGAAACTTCTTCTTCTAAATTTTGTCTGAACTGAAGGAATGCTCTTAAACCTGTTACTGCTCTTGTAATAGCCATATTACTTCCCGCACCTGAAATAGAATCACCATGCATAATAAGAATTTGTCTATTACATACTTCAAATGAATTTAAGAAAGTCTTAGGAATACTAAAAGAAACATTCTTTTGGTTTCTCATATATGCTGCTACCCATTGATATAACATGTAATCCCAATCCATATACTTATCTTTCATTGGAGGTTTACGTGTCATCCTTCCATGATTACCTACTACACATGGAACTGTAATCTTTTTAAAATTAGGGGCTAATAACATTAATGCTTGGGAGATGAGGTTGGCTCCTCTAATCATTTGTCCCATACAATGATCTATGTTAGTTCGTGCTAACTCCTCATGTATGTCACCACTAATAATATCACCTAACATAGGTACAATAAGTTCATCTACAGGTGCTACATTACGTCTTAACTCTACTAGATGTAATAGCTGAGTTGCCCACCCATATAACCTTCTATTAAAAATATCAATGTTATAGGAGTTTAAACCAGCCATCTGTTCTAAATCAACATTATCTCCTATATGGAGATCGGAAAGTGGTGCAACAACTACTTGAGGTGTAGAAGCCTTACTCTGTTTAGTAGCTGATTTATAAGAAGATTTAACTGGGGAAAAAGCAGGAGCATTATTTTTTATAGCTTCAACAATAATTTCTTTTTTAGTAGTATCTTTTATTGCTTGCTCATATAATTTCTTATAAAATGCTGCTTCAGCTTTATGCGTAACTACTTTTTTATCTAGTTTAATTCTTTCTTCTGGAGTATCCCTATCTTCTATTTCTTCCTCTAACATAGGGAAGTCTTCAAATTCTGAAAAGACCTCCTTGTCGTGCCATCGCTGAAGAGTTGTTCTGTGGACTTCGATTCCGAATTCTTTTGCTATCCACTTCGCTAATGCTGTCCAAGTCGCTCCCGCTCCTCTTCTTCTTTTTATCTCTGATTTTGCCTGTTCTGGAATCATAATTCCTCCTTATTACTAACACTATAATCTTTCCACAAATCATACAACTTAAATCATTATCTAGATTTAATCGCATGAACCCGCTACACTTAGGACATATTATACCCGATTGTTTGGGATTTGTCAACTATAATCTCATCAAATCTTCAATCGTTGCTGATTCTGGAAGAAATTTTTTAACTGGGTTAAGTTCTGTTTCTAATAGTTTTTGAACTTCATCTATTTCTGCTTGTATTGATAACTCGAAATCTTCAGCAGACCTCGATTTATCCTTTTTCGCTCCTCGTCTAAGTTCATCATCTTGAGGATTTCCAAAAGCCATAGGTTCTTTAGCTAATTGTAAATCTGACATATGTGCAGATACACCATCAGTAGTAGGAAGATTATCATCATCTTTATTCTTCTCTTCCTCATTAAGCATTTTAATCTTATTTTCCATATCTTGTTGTTCTGCTAATACCTTATTACTCGTATCTTCTTCCTCACCTTCTTCAATAAATTGAGGTGGGTGTGCTTCTTCTTGTTCTTGTTGTTTATTAACCCACTCTTTTAAAACACTTGTTTTTTTCATTTTCTTTTGTGGGGAACCATCCGTTAAGAACACACCTAACCGTTCTATTCCAGAACGTTTCTTTTTAGATTTAACTCGTCTGGCTTTATTATCTCCATGTGTAGGAGTAAATATACCAGCATTGGTAGAAGTAAATACTGTGCCTCCACCGTCACCAAAACCTCCATCTCCACCACCATCTTCTTTTTTCATAGCTTGAATAACTTCGTCCATTGCACCAGAAGCTCCTTTACCTGTAGGAGTCTTTCCTGCTTTCTTCTTACTCCAATCTAAACGCTTTCTACCTAAAGAAGGTCTAGGAGGATATTCAGGAGCATTAATAGAGTCATTAACAGAATTTAACTTAACTCGTTTAATATTTGGTTTAGTCCCTTCCATATTTGCTCCATCCATATTGGAACCCGATTCAATCTTCTTTATCCGTTTTACCATTAATTTTCCTCCGAATCATTGTCTATAGTATCTCCTTGATATCTCTCTCCTTGTTTACCTGAACTTCCTCTATTTGTATTTCGTCCAGAAGGAGAATATGAAACACTTGGTTTTTGTGGATTAAAACTAGCTTTCTCGACATTAGTTATTCCACTTGATCCTAATGTAGCTACATAATCAACACCATCTTGTAAGAACCACATTTGATTATCTTTAACTTCTTTAATCATAGGAGCAGTAAAACCTTTTTCCATTAAAGAATCTATCCATGTTTTATTAAGAGGATTTCCTCCTACCTCTTTAATACCCCATAATTTATCCTCTCCCTTTTTTCTACGGGCTTCGGCCCATTCATCTATATCTCTTTCTTCTCCGGGTAACTTCATACTATGATCTGGAGTTATTCCACCTGTACGCCCACCATATTTACCTTCAGCTTTTTGCATCATGGCTTGTACAGCGGCTCCGCCTTCACCACCACCACCCATATCTACTTCAACCGGTTCACCTGTAGCATCAGCTTGTGCTTGAGCAGCCTCCATCTGAGCATTCTGTTGATCCCATTGCATCTGTTGCATCTTAAACTGTTGCTCTTGTCCAGCAATTTGCATAGCAGTTTGTTGTCCTGTCATTTGAGCCGTAGGTACTTGATCACCGCTAATTAAGAATTCCATGTCTTTTAATGAAACTCCTTGTTCTTTTAAGGTAACAGTAAAACCTAACTGAGCTAAGGTATTTGCAACTTGTACTTTTTGTTGAGCGAAGCTAATTAAGGTAGCTTCCGCCTTTTCTTCAGGTTGTGGTAATTGTAGTTCCCAATCGGTAATTCCAAAGGCATCTAATAATTGTGGGAATATCTTTTCATGGAAGAATCTTTGATCAGCCTCTACTACTCGACTCATAACAACTAACTGTTGAGTCTGAGTAGACAAACCACCAAAAGCTTCTGGCGCTCCCTGCCAAGCAGGAGTAACACCCCACATAGCACCAACTCGTTCCCTTATTTCCTCTCTAACAGGAAGATAATCCATCTCCTGTAGTGTGTGAAAGAGTCTAACCATATCAACTCTACCTCTTTGGTTACGAGCCGAAACTGCTACCATAGGAATAAAGTTTGGGTCAAGTCTTGTTTGGGCTGCTATATGCGCCCTCTCTCGTCTTAAGCTTTCAGGATCATCAGTAGTTACCATAACCATAGAAGCTGGCATTTTTCTCTCAAAGAAATATCTATAAAGATTTTTATCCATTCCAATAAGTGTTAAAGCCTTCTCAAAAATAGTTAAAATCGGTGACCAGCCATATGTTTCTGAAGGGGCAAACTTAGATAAATGAATTATTTCACTATCAAATAAATATATCTGTTGATTTCTATGATAATATTTATACATTACAGGTTTACATTCAAGTTGGCATCCCGGCTCATCACATTTAACTGATGTATCTTTTACCTCTTCCCTATGGATAGGACATAACCAATGAGCATTTTTAGGTAATCCTGAAACATCTAAATCAAATTCTACTAGGGCGGGATTCAATCTACGAATTTCTTTAACCTTAGAACGCAGATCGCCATCTCCAGTAGTATAATATTCTTTATGTATATATAAGAAACCATCATCAATAGAATTTACATCAAAATGGAATTGTCTAAATACTTCTTCCATACTTTGATCAAATACATTACAAGATTTCATAAAGTTCTCAAAGATTTTAAGTTGTTCTCGATCAGGATTTTCTACTTTTGGTTCCCAATGAAAACCTCTACGGAAAACCTCACTAGTAATATGATTCAATGGGGAACGAATTTCTTCTACAGTCATACAAATTGTTTGTAAGTCCATTACAAGTTGTTGCCTGTATGCCATTTGATGGCGTACCCATGTATTAACTACATGGTCTAGACCTATTGTAGGCGCTTCCCCAGTTTCACTAGATGCTTTCATCATTTGGAACATGTTGATTTGATTATTCAAATCAGTCATTTGTTGCGTATATTGTGGTACATCAGGCAGATATTCAGATAGTTTCATGTGTTACCCCTTACTCCTCTTCAGTAGAGAAAAAAATCTCTTTATAATATTTTACTAATTTATTAAATATTTTCATTTATTCTCTACTTAAATTAGAAACATCTTGTATTGATACTAATTTTAGAATATTATCCATTGCTTTTTCTTTTAATTCATATCCTGAATTTATAGCCTTTTCTTTTAATACGTACTCC
>Ga0208919_1001711_pt1 | contig 12255 bp, 10 predicted proteins | sample 4_EtaG_FD_184076 | JGI IMG/M metagenome (GOLD analysis project Ga0208919, IMG submission 184076) | Marine viral communities from the Subarctic Pacific Ocean - 4_ETSP_OMZ_AT15127 metaG (SPAdes) (version 3) | ecosystem: Environmental > Aquatic > Marine > Oceanic | place: Pacific Ocean | collected...
GGTTTTAAAAATTTAAGTGAGTTATCAGATAAATTACAACCTTTTTCATATCGTGTATTAAAAGATGATTGTTTAGATTTGCCTGATAAAATTTTTATAAAAAGACAAATACAGTTGTCTCCTGATCAACGTAAACTTTACGAACAAATGAAAAAAAAAGCCATGGCTATTCTTCAAGGTAAACAGTCTACAACTGTAAATACTTTAACTCAATTAATGAGACTACAACAAATAACTTGTGGTCATTTTACAGCTGATGATGGTTCTACAAAAGCTATTCCTAACAATAGAATTACAGAATTAATGGATGTGTTAGAAGAAACAGAAGGTAAGGCTATTATATGGGCTCACTATCAATATGATATTACTTCTATTATAGAAGCTGTGGTAAAAAAATATGGTCCGGGGTCCATTGTCGACTATTATGGATTAACACCACAAGATGAGAGACAGCCTAATATTAAGCGTTTTCAGGATGACCCTAAGTGTCGGTTTATCGTTGGAACGCCTTCTACGGGCGGCTATGGCATTACTTTAACGGCTGCAAACACCGTAATTTACTATTCTAATGGATATGACTTAGAAAAGCGATTACAATCAGAAGACAGAGCACACAGAATCGGCCAGAAAAAATCAGTAACTTATGTTGATTTAATGGCGGACGACACTGTGGATGAAAAAATCGTAAAAGCTCTACGAAAAAAAATAAACATAGCATCAGAAGTTTTAGGAGAAGAATTAAGGTCATGGATTTAATAGGATATACACACGACGAGCGCTGTAATTTTTAAACAAATATGTCTTTTGCTTTACCTAGTATTGGTTTATATTTTGTTTTACCCTCTGATTTAAATGCATGTAAAAAAGATTTTCTTGGCATACCTTCTGTTACGCTGCAATGTATCCACCCCGAGTTGGGTTCGCCAGGAGTGTAGTATTCGAGGATCAATTGATCCCATTCTAATTCTCTATGTATCCAATCAGCAAGTTCACAATTGTCTACTCCAACACATTCGAAATCTGCCGCCTCAGCTTTTGCATGCTGCGAATTAACCGAGCTGCCGATTGCAATACACAATTCTGGGCTACGAAAACCGCTGGTCACCTTTACTCTGCCGAAGTGATCACGTACTGGCTGTAAAATTTTTTCACACAACACTTTTAGTTTTTCTATTTGTTCTGCATTAGGATTATTATTAATCCCCTTACGGATTGCTGTGTCCGATTTGGTTAACTCTTCTAAAGTAAAATTACGTGTAAGTTCCATTTTTATTTTGTAATGTCTGTAAGTAAAACTAAGAGTACGGCTCCCATGCCTCCGACTATCCAATATTCTAATCTTTTAATCCGTTCCTGCATTTCTTTTATCTGCTCAAACGTTTGCTTTTGCATTATCCTGCAAAGCTTTTCATGAGATTCAATTTTTTGTAATGCTGATTTTTTAGCCATTATGTTCTACCCGCTATTACCTTTTCTGTCGGGGATAGTAATGCATCTTCCGTCCGTGTCAAGTTAGTTATTGGATTTTTATTGGCCATAGCTGTGTTATTTACAACAGGCTGTGGTGTTTTTTGACTAAATCCTTCTGGTAATGGTTTAGTTTTTTCTTTTTCTTGAAATAATTCTATACCTTTTTCAATGATACCTTCTTCTGGAAATAAATATCGTTCTTCATCTATTATAAAATCTTTATTTAATCTTTGTTTTTTTAATCTTTTTTCTATTTTGTTAACTCTTTTTAATATTCTTTTAGATAATGGATTTGGTATATTATATTTTTCTGCTAGTCTTTCATAAGCATCTTTCATACCATCTGTTACACCAAACGGATTAAATTTATTTTTTCTTATAGCTTTGTATAAAGGTAGCATTCCCCTGTCATCAAAAATTTGTTTTATTTCTCTTTCCTTCATACCTAAAAGTTTAGCAGCATCGTATTGTCTTCTCATTTTTTCAAACGTTTCTAATCTTTGTTTGTTTGCAAATATAAATTGTTGTATAATTTTGTTGTCATCTTTAATAGGATCTCCTGTTAGTGTGCCTGCGTAAATTAAATTTCTTTCATTACGTTCATTTTTTCTAAACTCACCAATCATAATTTCCATAGATCTAGGTATATCTAATGGCGCTGCTCTTAAACCAAGTAAACCCATTAGTTCATCAGACACTTCATACTCAGTTCCTTTAATTGTTTTACCTGTCATTGCAGAATATAATCTTTCCATTTGAACTGCTGAACCTGGTGTATATAATTTAGCTAAGTATTTAAAACTTTTCATAATTTTATCACCTTCGGAATCTCTTTCATTCCAGATCTGTGATCCTTGTTTAGTTCTTCCACCTCTTGCATAAATATCTAAGATACCACCAACCCATATTGCTTCTGATACAAACGGTTCAACTAATCTACCAAACGCTTTTGTTAAACCAACTACTAAACTTGGTATGACAGGGTCGTCTTCTCTTCTATTCATTTCAGTAAATGCTGTCATGAAAGGACCTGTTACAGTGTCGTAGAAAAATGCTCTACTAAAGTCTATGTATTTATATTTACCATCTTCATACACAGGTAAGAGTGTAGAATCTTTTGAAAACCATGGAACAAATTCTCTAAGAGCCATAAGTTTATCATCTGTAAAACCGTACAATTGTTTAAATCCCCATACAGCTGTAGGTCCTAATATACCTACTGTTGTAGCAAAACCTGCTGCTCTTTCGTAACCCATTCTAGCAAGAATAGGATTTTTAATTTCTTTTTTAGCACCTGTTAATATGTTTGTTGATGTTCTAATAATTTCCGAAGGCCATGATACGAAGTTACCAAGTGGTGATCTTCTAAAACCTTGCACAAATTCTGAAACGTAAGCATAGTTAGGTAACATTTCTCTAACATTTTTAGTTGCCATCTTCATTATTTCTAATCTGTCTGGCATTGTCATACCTAATTTTTTAAGTTTACCACTTTTTAATGCTGCTTGATATGCTCTGTTAATTTTAAAATCTTCTGCTAAAAAATTCCATATTTTCCATATATCATCTTCAGCAATGTACATATCTTGTGCACCCTTTAAAAATCTTTTTGTTTTGTTACCAAGTTTGCTCCACATTCTTTGTAAGAAACCTGTTTGAGCTGTGTCTTCAATTAATCCCATTACATCTCTGTAAATAGCATTTTGGTTTACCATTCCTTCTTCAAGTAAAAATCTATATAAAGCTTGACCACCTTTGCCTTTTAATCCATCCGCAAATTGAGAAGCAGTTGCATATTGGTCAATGCTTTTTGCACCAGGTGCATTTCTATAAAGTATTTGTGGTTGCAATGTATTGAATGCAGTCTTTAAAGATTTTAAAGCAAAGCCTGGGTTAGTAAGAGCAAGAGTTATATTACCCATAGACACAGTTGTTACTGCACCTGATGAAAAATTTCTTGCATGCGTAAATGGACCTCCAACTGTTTTACCCATTTGAACTAAACCTTTTGGAACCATAACTGCATACTGATACGCTGCATTTTTTGTAATGCTATTCATTGTGTTAGCAGCACCTCTTCTTAAACCATCGGCTATAACTTTAGTTGTAAACATTCCATTAATTGGAACTGTGTATGCTTGTTCACCTAATTTTTGTGGTAACTGTAATCCTGTTGATGCATCAATAATTTCTGCATCTAATCCATAAGCTTTTCTAGCTGAGTTGTATGTAGGGTAGACAATACCTATCTCTCCTTTTTTAATTAGGTCATCAGACCCTTGTTTAATTACATTATAAAATCTATCTCTTGATGCTATCTCTGCTAGATCTGTTGTTACATTAGAAATAATAGAGTTAACATTTTTAAACTCACCAAACAGAGATTTAAATGCTAAAAGATCTCCCTTAGTTTGTATCAACCCACCTTTTTTATCTGGTTTAAATTTACCACCACCAGTTATATTCTCTGCTATATTTTTAGTTATTAATGCCTTGTCTTTTGCAATGTCAGCTGCTTCAAATCTAAATACAGGACTAAACGTTTGAGGATCTAACTCTACGTTTTTAACAATATCTTGTACAATTAACTGTGCGTCTGATTTTTTTAATTGTTTGCCGTTAGATTTAGCACTTCGCATAAATATTTCTGCTACTTGATCTACCATATCATTAGATGGTGCATATTCTTTTATAGGTTTTAAACTTTTTTCACCAAAAATTTTATATTCAGAACTTAAACTACTACTAATTCTGTCGTTCATTAAATTTACAAATTCTTTAGCACTTACGTTTAAATTTTTACCTTTTAAAACTGCATTCATAAATTGAGCCCAAGATGTATGTACATTCATTAATTCATCTATTAATTTAGTAGCGTCTTCTGGTTTTACTTTTAATTTTTTAGTTATGTCTTTCCAAAAAGTATCTAAAGAATTATCATCAAATCCTTTTACAATTACTCTACCATTTTTAAGTCCAAGATTTCCTTTATTAATTACTTTTATAATTAAATCAGCTAATTCTTGTGTCATTCCTGAAGAGTTAGCTGCTGATTGTGAATACTTAGATATATTTTTAGTTATCTCATCTATGTTTTTTAAATAATCCGTAGCTAATAAATTAGCAGAAGTTTTTTTACCTTCTAGTCTTTGCATGCCTTGAAACTGTGGTTCTGGAAATGGTCCTCTAGATCTAAAAGGTCTAGCTACATATTTTTCTACAAACTTATCAAACTTAGTTGCTTGCCCTGCTCTTTTAACATTTGCATCTAGTATACTTTTACCAACTTTACCTACACCTACTACAGCAGGTATTATTGGAAATCCCATTTCTCCGGAAAATTTTAATTTGTTATATATCATTCTCATAGCATCATCTTTAGCTGTTCGTTTGCCATCTCTATCTAATGCTGTAAGCTCTCCTTCATCAAAAAATATATCACCAAAAGTTCCTATGTTTTCTGCATCGTAAATAACACCACCTGTAACACCCCCACCTACAAACAGTCCTACAAACTTTTGTTTACCAGAAAGTTTATTCCATTTTGATACTTCTTTAGCTAACTTGTAACCTTCTTTATTACCAGCGGTTCTTAAATATTTCTTTTTCTTTATTGCTGATGCAGCTTTGTTGTACATTTCAAATGCTTTATCAGTTACTTTAACACCAGTAGTTCCAACTGCTTTCCAACCACCATATAATTGTACTAATGATTCTGTAATTTTACCAATAGCTGTTTCTTTAGCTCTTTTATCTAATTCTTTTTCAATCATACCAAACATAGTTTTGTCCCACCATCTTTCTAGTCGTGCAACATTACCTTGATCCACAGGTAAATTTTCTGCAGCTCCAAGGTCCATGATCATTGCTCCAAGATTAACAAATCCTTTTGGTATTTTAATTGCACCTGATCCTACTGCAGATATAATTGATTCAGTAACTCCAACTTCACTTTCAGAAGGTATGCCTTTTGAATTTGTATAAATAAATCCGTTAGTTCCTGGCTCTTCTGTTGAATAGTTAAACGGTTCTTCCTCATCAGTTTCTCCTGCCTCACTAGAAAGAGTTTTGTATTTACCTTTTTTTAAAAATTTCTTTTGATTTTCATTAAGTTTATCGTCTTCAGGATAAATATTTTCACCGGTAGACCAATCAACTTTAACACCTGACATCAAACCTTTCATACTTTCCATTTCTTTACGGAAATATTCTTTGTTTTCTGCTTCAGTAAATTTTCTAGGGTCTCTGTATTCTGAATCTTCTTTTAATTTTTTATCAATAAATGCATCTTCACCATGTTTTTTTTCAAACTGATGATCTCTTAAAGCTTTAAATGCGGTGTCAAATGCGTTGGCTATACTACTTTGCTTACGAATAAAAGCGTCGTTTTTTTCTTTTTCTTCTTCAAAACTTAATACAGAATCAACAGCTGCTTTAACTTCTTTCTCTTTATCTTGTTTATCTTCTTCTACAAGGTCACGAGGTTTAAGTCCAAATCCCATTTAGCCTCCTAATCTGTTGAAATTTTTTCTGATATGTATTCTTCGTACGGAATAAAAAATTGTCCTTGTTTAACGTAAGCTTGTTTAGTTATAAAATCTATGTAAACTCTACCCTCTTTGTATTCAGATTGTTCAGGATCATAATCTTTAATAACTAATCTTTTTTCTTCAGCACTTGTTCCTCTACCAACTTCATCATCTTCAATAAAGTATTGTTCAGGATCATGTGATACTTCATATTTTCCAGATTCTATATCATTAAAAAATTTATCTAAAATAACAGCGTCTGGTCTACCTATTTCATATATTTTAACAAGGTCATCAACTCTGTTAGTGGTTAATTTTTCTGCATCTAATTTTTCTTTTCTTGCAATTTCTTCTGGACTAGCATCTTTTCTATATGTAGGAACTAATACTTGTAATGCTTCTTCAACTGTTTTAAACCTACCAGCTTCAACCATTTGTTCAGCTCTGTTTATTAATGCATCTTTCTCATCGTCGTCCATGCTTTTCCAGAATTGTAATGCAAGATCTCTTTGACCTTGTGTGTTAGACATTCTAGTTTTTTGTAAGTTTTGTAATGCAGGTCCACCAGCTGCACCTATTGTTTGTAATATAGGTTGACCACCAGGTTGTGCTAAAATATTTGTTCCAAGATTCATGAAGAAATCAGAAGCAGCATAAGGATATTGTGGAAAAGCTTTGTTAAAAGTTTCCATGTTAGTTGCAACTTCTTGAATTTTGTTGCCATCATTTTGGACAACTTTTTGGTTACCATCATCACCAGAATAACCTTGTCTTTGAACACCAGTCATAATGCCACCGCCAGCGCTACCGCCGCGTCTAAACATTGGTCTATTTAAAGTTCTATTAAACATATTATTTAAAAGCTTTGTAAGCTCCCAATCCTAACGAAGCTATACCTAGCGCCTGCTGCAACGGCGATTGATTAGGTGTAACTTGAGAAGTGTATTGACCCATAGCACCACCCATAACGTTACCCATACCGGCACCGAAGTAACCAAGTCTTTCGTAAGGTTCGTAAGCTGCCATTCTGTTTGCTTCTCTTTGTTGATCCAGAACAGATTGTTGATACAATTGTTGGTCGCGCCCAGCTTGACCCAACGTTGAAATATCTGATCCATATAATTGTGGAACTAATTGAGCTAGTCTTTGTTGATCAGCTCCTAATTGTTGTTGTTGTGTAAAGGCTCTGTCAGCTGCACTTTGTGCTTGACCAAAACCTTGTTGTAATAATTGTGCATTTAATAATGCTCTGTTTCTATCTGACTCTGATTTAAATTCTGATCTCATAACACCTTCACGACCACCACCTAAGTTTCCAGACTTAGCTGCTAGTTGTCCTATGCCAGCTTCTTGTATTGCTGCTTTTCTATCAAACTCTCCTAATGATGCATCAATTACATCTTGTTGATATGGTGACATAAAAGATTGATAAGCTGTTGGACCTGACATACCTGCAGCAGCTGTCCCATAAGATCCAGCTTGTGTTAAGTATGGTGCATACGCTCCTATACCTGTGCCTTGTGTTGTAGCTAAATTATATGCTGATGTTGTGGCTGCATCTTGACCAGCAACCATTGGTTGAAATTTTGTTGTATCTAATGGTTGGCTCGTTAAACCTGTTAACTGCGTTGCATAATCTTTACCTAGATCTTCTACAAATTGTGGTGGTAAACTACGTGTTTCTGTTATTGCCATTAAATTACTTCTCCTATTCTCTCTGATACACTAAACATCTCTTGAGCGCCAGTGTTTCCTTGTGATTCCTCTGATATTCTACCACCATTTTCTAAATTTTTCATCATGTTTTCCATAATTTCTGCACCTTTATCTACGTCTCCACCGCCAGCATTTCTAACAGCGTCGGCTGTAAATACAAACTCATTTACACTTAGTCTTGCTGGTACATCATCAGCTTTTTCTTCTTTACCTATCGGTACAAAACCACCTTCATTTCTATAATCTTTTTCCATGCCTCCAAGATTCATAAGCCCACCTTCTTGAGCCATGACTCTGTCTTTTGGTTTAGATGCTAAACCTTCAAAATATTCTTTTAACATATCCATATACTCTCTTGTTCCTCTTTTCTCTCTCATTTCAGGAAACACAATTTCAAACTGTTCCATGTAATCTCCTATGTCAAACTCAGCCATCATTTTGTCAGGCAACACTGGTCCTGTGGGCTTAGGTGCAAAAGGATTTATAGGCTTAGTTGGATCTTCTGGTATTGGTTGACCACCAAATGCAAATCCAATTCTTCCGCCATCTTTAACTCCATAAGTTCTATAAGGTAAGTAAGTTCCTAATCTTTCATCAACTCCTAAGAAAGGATAAGCACTTTGAATAGCTGCAATTTTTTGTTCATCACCTTGAGCTTCTTCTAAAGCATCGTTTAATGATGCTCTCATTTCAGCTGGAGTTGCTTCGTTTCCTGTTATAGGATCAATTAATTTACCACCTCTAGTTCCACTATCAGGTAAAGTATCTTGTTTAGCAGGACCCATACCAGCACCTATTAATGTAGTTAGACCAGCAAATTTCATAGGGTTAAATACTTGTTCACCTGCTTTGTTAGCAGAAAACAAAAGAGGGTTTGATTTACTAAAAAAAGAAGGTGCACTAAATTTAGCTCTACCTGCTGCAGTAAATGGATTTCCACCACCGCCACCATAATAAAATGCAGCGCCAGCTATAGCAGCTTTACCAATGTCACTACTTAAAACTTTTTTAGCAGCCTTACCTATACTTTTAAATATACTACCTAGACCATATGCTTTTCTTCCTGTAGTACTATCCATAATACCACCGAAAGCTTTAGGAACTCTGCCACCTTGATTATAAAAACCAAGGGTAACATCGGCTCCAACGTTTTGATTATTACCAAATCTGTAGTCAAATGTTTTTTCTGGTGTTTCAGTATTAGTTGTTATGTTTTCTTCTGGTGGAAAAGGATATAACTGATAACGATCAGAAGATTCATTATCATTATTACCTAGATTAAATCTATTAGGTTGATATGTTTCCATTAAATTTTGTATACTATTTTTAGGATCCTTAGGATCTAAATTTTCAAGTGTGTTTATTTGATTATAATATTCTTGTAATTTATCAGAAGTAACTGGACCACTAAATGTGTTTGCTGCAAAACCAAGTATACCAGGCAGGTCTGGATTTATATTATAACTAGGAATTTTTTCTCCTTTAGCATATGGACCATCTTTACTATAAAATCCTTTATTAACTAAATCTTTAACACTTGGAGCAAGACCAATCATTTCTTCCATAGTCATTACATCTACACCAGGAATGCTTGGGTCCATAAAACCTTTTTGCATATTTTTCTTTTTTTCATTTATTAAATAATTAATAAATTTTTGTCTTCTTGTTTTATTTATTCTATCTTTTTTTCCACCTATTTCAAAAAAACCAGGATTAACTTTAGTTTGACCTAAAAAACCTTTTTCAATTTTTTCTTTCATATTTCGTCTAGCTAACTCAGCAGCTGATACTCCAGTTTTTCCAGTTGCTAAGTCTCTTACAGTTTTGTCTGTTGATTTAGAAAAATCTCCTTTTGCAAAATCATCTTGACTAACACCATAGTAATCAGATTCAGGATACGCAGGTATACCTTCAGGTGTCATAGTTTCTTGACCACCTAAAGCTTTTAATTTTTTAACTTCGTTTGGTGTTATGTATGCCAACAAATGTGGTTGGCCTTTAATTGTTTTGGTATCTTTTATACCAGCCATGATTACATCCCTCTGTTATAGAGACCCATCAAACCGCCGTTGGCTGCCATTGCAACTTTTTCTTTGACATCAACATCAGCTATTCCGCCACCAGGCATCTGCTCTGCCATGTTAACGTTTTCACTCATACTCATTTCTGGAGCTTGAGATCTAATTCCTGATTGATCTTGTTGCAACTGTTCATAAATTTGTTTCCAGATACCACTCATATAAAAAGCTTCAAAATTTTGAAACTGCATTTTTTGTTCTGGTTCCATTTGGTCCCAAATTTGAATAGCAATTTCTTTACCTTGATCTCTTGGTTCACGACCACCCATTCTAATATCACCTCGGTTATATTTAATGTCTGGTGCTCCAGCTTCGATTGATTCTGTCATTGAAATTTTTTCGTCCATAATATTCCTTTTACTTTGTTTTTGCGAACAAATCAAGAGGCGGCATTATAACTGTTACGTCTCTTTGCACCTCTTCTTCAGGTATATTAGCAGCTTTTAAAGCCTCTTCAGTTTCATAAACTTCACCTGTTTTTTTGTTCTTTATTGTTGTTATTATCTTTTCGGGTGTTAGCATTTTTATTTCAGTCATTATGTTGTTACCTCTTTTAAAATGTTTAGATAGCTAACACCAAATGTAAAAGCGTCTGAGCTACCTGCTTTAATTGTGAGGGTTGTACCACCCTCGACTATTAACGGTTGAGTTAATAATTCTTTACTTTCGTTAGCTGTTAGAGCTGCTGAGTGTATAACAACTACGCCATTATTTGTAACTGTAGGTGTAGGTGTTCCTGCAGATTTAACTATAATAGATTTAATAAGAAAGGTTTCATTAACTTTTGGATTACCAGATCCAAAAGGATTTTTTTCTGTGTTGTCTGTATTGGCATTTAATCCTGCAAATTTATATTGGTTTACTACTGCCATTATTCTAAAAAGAAACTTTTAGCTTCTATCTCCTGTTTTAATTCTTCTTGAAATGTAGTGTTAAGTTTTTCTAACACTGCATCTAAATCTCTAACTAAAGACTGTGCCACATCTTCCTCATACTCGGAACTTGCTCTAGTTAATGATTGTACTATCTTTGCCATTATCTTCTTCCTCCAGCTTGAATATCTAATCTAAATGTACCTAATTTCCAACTACTATCTACTGCTGTATTAGATATAGTAAGAGCTATTGATCTAGCTCTAGCTCTTGTATCTACTTTTGTTGTCGTAGGTGCTACAGTAAATGGTCCAAGTGATGAACTGTTTGCTGTTTCATTAGGGTAATTTCTAAGATCTAATTGTATAATAGCATTTCCTGATTGAGTAATAAAATCAGGTATGATTCTACTAACTCTCATAATACTTTCACCATCACCTCTAAGATCAGCCATATTAGTTGCGGCTCCTCTTACAATTTTTTGTGTAATATCATAATCACCAGATGTAATGTTAGAAGGAATAGCTGTTGTTACTCCTCCTCTTATCTGATTAACTCCTGTTTCATGTTCATAATAATATGTAATTCCTTCTGTGTTTCCTTCCACATCAAAAGATGTATGTGTGCCTGCATCGTATTGTGTTGCATGAGGTAATCCAAATACAGCAGAATCTTGCCACGCTGTTCTAGTGTATAAAGAACTTGCATTAGTAAACCATATTGGACGTTTTGCTGTTGAATCTAGATAACTATATGTAACTGATCTTGTATTAACATTTGAATCGGAAGTTGGGTAAAACCATGTGACCTCTCCAAACAAGTTATTAATACCACAATAAACCATTTGATTAGATGTTGTATTAAGATCGTTATAAACATAGTCTTCAACTAAACAGTCCATAGATTCTAGTTTACCTGTGTATCTAAAAAAACCATTATCAGACATCCAGTATGCAGCACCATCAACTTCAACAGCTGCGTTTTTACCAATTAATCCACAGTTAGTTCCAACTTGTTCGTAAGCAAATGTAAAAGGAGTTCCAACAAATCTCATGGTAAATAAAGATGTATCACTCCAAACATAAATTGCATTTCTACCAAGTTTAGCTCCAATGATCCGTGATCCGGCAGCCAGTCTTTGTGTACCAGCAGTATTGGTTGCTGTAGGTGCATATGTATTTATATCTTCTTGAGACGAGAATCTTATAAACATTTCATCTTGTGTTGTTTTATCACCAATCGTTGTTTCAGTTCCAAAAAAAACTAAGTGACGATCGGGTGTAGATACTAACATATCCCTAGATGCTGTAGGTGCACCAGATATAATTGTTGCTCTTGTACTTACCGCATTAGATAAATCTGAATTCCATTGAAAACATTCACCATTAAATATTAATGCAACTGCCGTACTTCCTAAATTATCTATAGACCACATTCCAGGTTCTGCAACTTTATCTGTAGATTTTGATGCTTGGCCCCAGGCTGCGTAACTACTAAAATCTGTAACAGTAGCTCCATTACTGTGTGAAGCATTTGCAGTTCCCCTAACATTTCTAGTTATCCCAGTAAAACTTGTAGCTGTAAGTCCTG
>Ga0208919_1001714_pt1 | contig 12226 bp, 15 predicted proteins | sample 4_EtaG_FD_184076 | JGI IMG/M metagenome (GOLD analysis project Ga0208919, IMG submission 184076) | Marine viral communities from the Subarctic Pacific Ocean - 4_ETSP_OMZ_AT15127 metaG (SPAdes) (version 3) | ecosystem: Environmental > Aquatic > Marine > Oceanic | place: Pacific Ocean | collected...
GACATTATACGAGCAAAAGTATAAAACTGAACTACAAAAGTTTGCAGCGATGCAAATTGGAAGAAGAAGACGAGACGATTACACGGATGGTACAATAAGAATTCCAATCGAGTCACCGCCTCAGTAAAATTAGGAGAAAAATATTATGGCAATAACATCAGCAGTATGTAACAGTTTTAAACAAGAAGTTTTACAAGGTATACATAATTTTACAGCATCGTCTGGAAATACTTTTAACATAGCTTTGTACACAAGTTCTGCAACTTTAAACAAATCAACAACAGCTTACAGTACATCAAACGAAATATCTAACACATCAGGATCTGCGTATTCTGCAAAAGGAAAAGCACTTACAAGTGTAACACCTGCATTATCTACAGATACTGCGTGTTGTGACTTTGCAGATATTTCTTGGACTTCAGCATCTTTCACAGCTAATGGTTGTTTAATTTTTAATGATTCAGCATCTGGCGATCCAGCAGTTTGTGCAATCGCATTTGGTTCAGACAAAACTGTAACAAGTGGAACTTTTACAGTTCAATTTCCAACAGCAGACGCATCTAACGCAATACTTCGTATAGCATAAGGAGGAAATCCTTATGTCGGTTACCCGAACATTTACAGTAACAGTTGTTTCAACTGGTTCCGGCAATAAATATTTTATTGATGGCGTACAACAACCTACATTAAATTTAGCAGAGAGTGGAACGTATAGATTTGATGTTTCTGATAGCACGATGGGTTCTCACCCATTCAAATTTTCAACAACAAACGATGGAACTCACAACGGTGGTAGTGAATATACAACCGGTGTAACAACAAACGGAACAACAGGACAATCCGGAGCGTATGTACAAATTGTAGTTGCTGCTAGTGCACCCACTCTTTATTATTATTGTCAATATCACAATGCTATGGGTGGACAAGCTAACACTGTTGATCCTAATACATATGGAGTTTTTACTTGGAATTTAAATGCATGGGGTTCTCAAGATGGAACTGACGTTAGTTTAACAGGTGTTTCTTCTACTTCATCAGTAGGTTCACCAACAATTACAGCTGATATAAATACAGGTTGGGGTCAAGATGGTTTTGGCGTTGAAAATTGGGGAGCATCTGGTTTAACAGTTTCTCTCACTGGTTTAGAATTACAATCAAATGTTGGAGAAGATGTCAATTGGGGTATTCAAACTTGGGGTGGAAACACTTGGGGTGGTGAATATATTCTAGATGTTGCAGACGTCATGGGTTTAACTGGATTAAGCACAACATCTTCTGTTGGAGTTCCAACACCATCTTCTGATCTTACATTTGTTCCAACTGGGGTTTCTGCTACTTCAACACTAGGATCAATATCTTTAGATTTTAGTATAGACGTGTCTTTAACAGGATTAAGCATGACTTCAGCAGTAGGAACAATAGATCCTTCAGATCAAGTAATGGGCTTAACAGGATTAAGCACAACTTCAGCGGTTGGTGCAATATCAATTGCTTCAAACCCAGTTATAGATTTAACAGGAGTTTCTGCAACTTCTTCAGTAGGATCTTTAATACCAGCAGATGTAATGGGTTTAACTGGATTAAGCACAACATCAGCAGTTGGTTCATTTCCTGCAGGAACACCAGCAGATGTCATGGGCTTGACAGGAGTTTCTGCAACTGCTAGTATTTCACCAATAGGAGTAGCACCTATAGGTTATGAACGAATAACATGTGATCAAAGTGGTAATTATACTCGTGTTGTAATGGGAGAATAATTCAATATATTATTGACATTAAGAATAAAAGGAATTAAAAAAAGAGTACTAATTAGGAGAACAAAATTATGGCATCAACTTATACAGATCTTGGTATAGAACTAATGGCAACTGGCGAAAATGCCGGTACATGGGGAACAAAAACTAATAACAATTTATCTTTATTTGAACAGTTAACAGGTGGTTTTAACGCACAATCAATTGCTGGTGGAGCACAAACTACAGCTTTAACAATCGTAGATGGAAACACTACTGGAACAGCTCAACATGCAATGATTGAGCTTACAGGTTCAATTACTGGAAATCAAATTGTAACAATTCCTTTAGATGTAGAAAAAATATTTTACATCAGAAATTCAACATCAGGTGCTTACACAGTACAATTTAAATATGTGTCTGGTTCAGGAGATACTTTTACTTTTTCAGCAACCGATAAAGGCGATGCAGTTTTATTTGCTACAGCAAATGATGGAACTAACCCAGACATTTACACTTTACCAGCGGGAACTGGTGATGGAGATGTAACTCTTACTGGAACAGAAACTTTAACAAACAAAACTTTAACAGCACCTAAAATTGGTACTTCAATTTTAGATACTAACGGAAATGAATTATTTTTATTAACAGCTACAGGTTCAGCAGTTAATGAATTAACATATGCTAACGCGGCAACAGGTAATGGTCCAACATTTACAGCTTCAGGTGAAACAAATGTTGATATCAATATTAATCCTAAAGGATCAGGATCTCTTAAATCAGGATCAGCTGCAGTTAAAATTGCAGGAAAAGAAACTATGTGGGTTCCAGCTGCTGCTATGTATGGAGCTACAACTAACGGTGCTGAAGCTGCGCAAGCAGAAACAACAGCAACAAGACCAGATTTAAAAGTATTAGATTTTGACGCAAGTACAAAAGAATACGCACAATTTTCAGTAGCATTTCCTAAGTCATGGAATGAAGGAACAGTAACTTATCAAGTATATTGGACACCAAGCAGCACAAATACAGGAAACTGTATATATGGTTTACAAGGAGTTGCATGTGCAGATAGTGACACTATCGATGTTGTATATGGAACAGCAGTAGAAATTACAGATGCTGGTATTGGCACAGTAGAAGATCAACAAATTACATCTGAAAGTGGTGCAATGACAGTTGCAGGTTCACCTGCAGCCGGAGAGCAAACTTATTTTCAATTATTTAGAAAAGCTGATGACGGCAGTGACACCTTTACAGGTGATGCTAGAGTTCTAGGAATTAGATTATTCTTTACTACTGACGCAGCTAACGACGCATAAGGAATTGAACTATGAGAGAAAAATTAGATTTACCTCTTACAGTCGAAGGTAAGGGTTCAAATAAAAAAAAATCAACACGAGGAAAATCTTTTGGTTATCAAGTTTTAGGATTTGGAGCTGGAGGTGGACCAGGTAAAATTATTGCATTTCCATTTAACGTTGATTTTTTAGTTGTTGGTGGCGGCGGTGGCGGCGGAGCCAATAACGGAGGCGGCGGAGGAGCCGGAGGTTTTAGAACTAATAGTTCTGTAGGTATTTCTACAAAAGAAACAGTAACAGTAACTGTTGGTACTGGTGGTCCATATAATGGTACCGGTACAGACTCATCTTATGCATCACCAAATTTAGGTACTTATGCTGCTGCAAGAGGCGGTAAAGGTGCAAGCGCATCTAATACTGGTCAAACCGGAGGAAGCGGTGGTGGCGGAGGTAATGGAGGTACTGGTGGTAACGGAAACGTACCTTCTACAAGTCCATCACAAGGTAACGGCGGCGGTAACGCTGCAGGACCTGGGGGACCTTATTATCCAGGAGCCGGAGGAGGTGGAGCTGGAGGAACAGGATCATCTGCTCCAAGCACATCAGCACCGGGAGGTGGTGGTGGTAATGGAAGTTCAAGTTCAATTACCGGAGGATCTGTAACATACGCTGGAGGAGGCGGAGGAGCTTCTGAAAATGGTGGAGGTTCAGGACCCGGAGGATCTGGCGGCGGAGGATCTGGAGGAAACCAACCTGGTTATCAAGGTGGACAGCCCGGCACGGCAAATTCTGGCGGTGGCGGCGGGGGAAACCAAGGAGCTGGTGGTTCAGGTGTTGTAATTATTTCAGTGCCTACTGCAAGTTTTTCAGAATTAACTACAGGTGAACCTACAATAACAACAAGTGGTAGTAATACGATATTAAAATTTACTGGCTCTGGTTCATGGAGCACATCAGCGTAATGGCTATATTTGCAAGAATAAATGATTTTGGAGAAGTAATTACAGTTACTTCAGTTAATAATAAAATTTTAGAAGATTCAGGTGGAGAAGAATCTGAACTTAGAGGTATTGCTTTTTTAAGAACTTTATACAAAGAACAAACTTCGGTTTGGGTTCAAGGTTCTTATAATACTCAAGCAGGTGTTCATAAATTAGGAGGCACTCCTTTTAGAAAAAATTCTCCAGGAGAAGGTTTTAGTTATGATCAAACTAGAGATGCTTTTATTCCACCAAAACCATATGAGTCTTGGATTTTAAATGAAGAAACATGTAATTGGGAAGCACCCGTTGCACAACCAACTGATCCAAGTCCTAGTGCTTTTCAATGGGATGAAGCAACTACAAATTGGATACTCGTAGAAGGACCACTAGAAGAAGAAGAATAAACTTTTATTGACTTGATCTATTTTATATATATATTTAAAATAGAATTTTATGAAAGAAAAATTTGTTCCTGAAGCTGTATCAACTACTATAGAAGGTATTTTTCCAGTACCTATTTACTTATCTAATTTACCCAGACCTTTTTTAAAAAAAGAAAATTCTTTTTTTGCCAAATCTATGAAAAGTTATAATTCAAATGAAGGTAATATTACTTCAAATGATAATTATATTTTAAATAAACCTGCATTAAAAGATATTAAAAAAATTTTAAATCAACACATAAAGATATACTTTGACAAAGTATATGAAACTAAAAATAAAATAAAACCTTACATAACTCAATCTTGGTTAAATGTTACAAATGAAAAACAACATCACCATATACATAATCATCCTAATTCTTTAGTTTCAGGCGTCTTATATATAAATGCAGATAAAGAAAATGATAATATAAAATTTTTTAAAAATAGAGATAAACATGAAATTATTAAATTAATGCCAAAAGCATTTAATTGGTTTAACAGTGATTCTTGGGTTTATCCTGTATCTAGTGGAAAACTAGTTATGTTTCCTTCTTCTACAACTCACGCTGTAGATTTAAAAAAAGGTAATAATGCAAGAATGAGTTTAGCATTTAATGTTTTTGTTAAAGGAACTTTAGGACATCGATTATCATTAACTGAATTAATTCTATGAAAAACAATTTAGATTTTTATGTAAAAAATTATAAAGGTTTTTTAAAAGATTCACTTTGTGAAGAAACAGTAAAACAATTAAAAACTTTTAAAACTGAATGGAATGAACATTCTTTTTATAATCGAGCAACAAAACAAGAAGTTAAATTATCTGGTAGTAAAGAATTGTCTACAATGTACACAGATCAAATTACTACAAATCAAGAAATTATGGATAAGTATTGGAATGCAATACATGATTATATTTTAAAATATTTAAAGTTTTCATGGTTTGATAGTTGGGATAGTTATTCTCTTTTAAGATATAATAAATATAAAAAAAACAAACAAATGGCACAACACTGTGATCACATAACAAATATATTTGATGGAACAAGAAGAGGTGTGCCAATACTAAGTGTAGTATGTTCTTTAAATAATGATTATTCTGGAGGAGAATTTATAATGCAAGGTAAAAAATTAGATTTTAAAAAAGGAGATGTTTTAATATTTCCTTCTAATTTTTTGTTTCCACATGAAGTAAAACCTGTAAAAAAAGGAACTCGTTATTCAGCGATATCTTGGACGTGGTAATATTTTGAAAGAATATAAATTAAATAAACAAGAAGGTTTTTTAAAAGGTTGGTATATTAATCCTGAAGTATGTGACGAAATTATAAATTATTTTGAAGACAATAAAAAATTACAAAAGTTAGGTAATTTAGATACTGGTTTTGATAAGAATAAAAAAACATCTACCGATATTAGTGTAAACATGGAAGATATGAATATGGTGCCATATTCTTTTGAATTAAAAAATTGTGTAGAAGAATATAAAAAAATATTTCCTGCATTAAATTTATATTTAGCTCCTTGGTCTATGAAAGAATTAATTAATATACAAAAATATAAACCTGGTGAAGGTTTTGTTGGCTGGCATACAGAAAATTCAAACTTAATTTCATGTCATAGAATAATGGCTTTCATGACTTATTTAAATACAGTTAAAGAAGACGGAGAAACAGAGTGGTGTCATCAAAAAATTAAAATAAAACCAGAAAAAGGTTTAACGTTAATATGGCCTTCTGACTGGACTCATTTACATAGAGGTTGTGTAGCTAAAAAAGAAACTAAGTATATTGCAACTGGTTGGTTTTCTTACGTATAATAATAATTGAATTTATCAATAATCTGCTATATTACCGACTAAACAGGTTTTTATATGTTACAAAAATTAGGCTTTTTACCAGGATTTAATAAACAAGTCACCTCTACCGGAGCTGAGTCTCAATGGACAGAAGGTGAAAACGTACGTTTTAGATACGGAACACCAGAAAAAATAGGTGGTTGGAATCAATTAGGTGATACAAAATTAACAGGTGCAGCTAGAGGATTGCATCACATGGTAAATAAAGAAGGTATTAAATATTCTATAATTGGAACTAATAGAATTTTATATGTATATACTGGAGGTGTATACTACGATATACACCCATTAAAAAATCCATCAGGCACAGCTATTACAAATGCATTTAGCACAACTAATGGTCAACCAGATGTTACTATTACTTTTCCTTCAGCTCATGGTTTTTTAGCAGGAGATATAATATTATTTGGAGACATTAGTACTTTTAGTACAATTACAGGATCTAATTTTGGCGCTGCAGATTTTTGTAATAAAAAATTTATGGTAACTTCTGTCCCTTCAGGAACAGAAATTACTATTACAATGCCCGGTAATGAAGGAGGAGCTGGAGCAACTACTTCTGGAGGTATTACTTATTTTCAATATTACCATGTAGGACCACCAGACCAGGTAGGAGTTTTTGGTTATGGTATTTCTCAATGGGGTGGAACTGTATCAAGTCCTCAAACTACAACACTAAACGGAGGATTAAATGCCGACTCTGCTGGAACAGGTGGAAGTGGAACTACAATTAATGTAGCAAGCACGGCTAACTTTCCATCTTCAGGAACTAATTTTATATTGGTAGGCACTGAAGAAATATCTTACACAGGAGTTACAGCTACAAGTTTTACAGGGATAACTAGAAATGTTAGAGGAACTACAAACGCTTCACATAGCACTGGAGCAACTGTAACTGATACTAGTAATTATGCAGCATGGGGTCAAGCAGCATCGACCACGGATAAAGTTGCAGAACCAGGTATGTGGTCTTTAGATAATTTAGGAAGTAACTTAATAGCTTTAATATTTAACGGTGAGTGTTTTGAATGGAATTCAGATTTAGCAAATGCAGTAAGCACAAGAGCTACCATTATTAGTGGTGCACCAACAGCGTCTAGAGATATGTTAGTCTCTACACCCGATCGTCACTTAGTATTTTTTGGAACTGAAACAACCATTGGTGATAAAACAACACAAGATGAAATGTTTATAAGATTTTCATCTCAAGAAAATATTAATGATTATGCACCTACAGCAACCAATAGTGCTGGTACACAAAGACTGGCCGCCGGATCACGGATCATTGGAGCTAAGTTAGGTAGAAATGCAATTTACGTTTGGAGTGATACATCTTTATTTACTATGAGATTTGTTGGAACTCCTTTTACATTTGCTTACGAACAGGTTGGAACTAACTGTGGATTAATAGGTAAGAACGCTGCAGTAGAAGTTGATGGTGCTGCGTATTGGATGTCTGATAATGGTTTCTTTAGATACACTGGTAAACTAGAATCTATGGATTGTTTAGTTGAAGACTATGTTTATAATGATCTTAACACAACATCTAATCAAATGATTTATTGTGGTATTAATAATTTGTTTGGAGAAGTTATATGGTTTTATCCTACATCAGATTCAAATGTAAATTTAAGATCTGTGACTTATAGTTATCTAGACTCAACAGCAAAACGTCCAATATGGTTTACTAACGCAAGTTCTTTATTTACTAGAACAACATGGCAAGATTCAGCTGTATTTGGTTTACCTCATGCTACTCAATACGATGCAGATACAGATACTTCTTTTGATGTAACAGGAAACACAGAGGGAATTACATATTATTATGAACATGAAACAGGAGTTAATCAAATAAGAGGAGGAGTAACAACAGCTATTCCATCTAACATTACATCTGGTGATTATGATATTACACAAAAAATTATAAGAGGATCTGCTACTAACATGGCTGATCTTAGGGGTGATGGTGAAAGCATTATGAGAGTTAGTAGAATTATACCTGATTTTATTAGTCAACAAGGAAATGCTATTATACAATTAGATCTTAGAAACTATCCTAATGAAACAGCAGCTAGTTCATCACTCGGACCATTTACTATATCTTCTAGCACCACAAAAGTTGATACAAGAGCTAGAGCTAGATCAATAGCTCTTACTATATCTAACACAGCAGTAGACACTAGTTGGAAACTAGGTACATTTAGATTAGACATACAAGCTGGAGGAAGAAGATAGTGAAATTATTTGGGATAGATACAGATCAAATATATGATCAAGGGTTTGATTCAATGAATAAATATCGTGAACGTAATCCAGATAATCCTGGCGAAGTATTAAAAACATCTGGAGGAAAATTATCTAACATAAGACATGGTGTTTCTACATCATTATTAAGAGATGGTATTTTAAAATTAATTGATCCTAAATCTTTTACTATGAAAACAGTGCCACCAAGTATGAATTTTAAAAGAGGAGCAGTATCAGATCGAGGTGTTGATCCTGTAAAAAAAGCAATAGCAAATGTACTTGCTTATGCAGGAGCTGCTACTAATGAATTTGGAAAAGGTTTTTTTGAAAAAGAAACTGCAGAAGATTTAACAGCTAATTTATTTGGTTTATTAAAAACAGATGTTTATAATAGCCCTGAAGATAAAGCTGCAAAAATAAATAAATTGTTAAAAGAAGATAAGGGTGCTGTAAATAAATATTTACAAAGTTTAGCTCCTGAAGAAAAATATGAGTTGGATATGCGTTTTATGCTTCCTATGAAATTTAATAGAATGAGAGATCAAGATTTAAGAGGATTGAAACAAGAAGAAGATAAACGAACTGACGCAATTAATTTTGGATTAGGAGCATTTAGTGGCTAAAATAGTACAAACATTAACTAGAGCTAGTAATGAATACGAACAAGATGTAGCACAATCTTTAGTTAGAGATTTAGATGCCGTATTAGAAAAATTAAATACAACGTTTCAAGAAGAATTAAAACAGGAGATAGAAGCTAGAAGTTTCTTTTTAGATTAATGGCAGTAGTAAACCAATATAAATTTGTAGGTATAGATAACAACACTAGCGGATCTGCATTAACACCTTTTGGATCAGGCAATCCTTTAGTAAGTGAGACATATTTAATTAAATCAATACTAGTTACTTCAGCTGGTACACCAGTTGTAACTATTTTAAACAATAGTATTACAGCTATAAAATCTAAAGCTTTAACAGCTAATGAAACTACAGAATTATTAACTCAACCGCTAATAGTAGAAGGTGGTAAAACCTTTACAGTGCAATCAAGCACTTCAGATTCGTTTGATGTAGCTATTAGTTATTTAAACATTAAGAAAGAGGTAACAACATAATGACAGACATACCAACAATAACACCAGAAAAAATAATAACTACAATTAAAAACAAGAAAACAGGAGAGGTCTATAAGACCGAAGAAGCTTTAAAAGCTGCAAATATACCTGAAGAGGATGTGCAAAGAGATGTAACAGTTATCATGCCACCTCTTGATTTGTTTGCAAAAACAAAGTAAAAGGAGATACTATGGACGAAAAAATTTCAATGAGAGAATCAATAGAAACTGGTGCACCTGATATTAAATATAATAGAGGTGATATTAGAATGGGTATGGAAGAAGATACTCAAGGTAAAACAGTAGCCGCAGAAATATGGTCACAAATGGAACCAGAACAAAAGGCTCAGTTTGCTAGTTTTGAAGCTTTCTTTGCTAGTGGAATCTGGAAACAAATTATACAACAGTTGCAACAAGATCAATCCGGTGTAGCATCCATGCAGGAAGATGTTAACGTAGCAGAAAAAATGCCAGGTGGTGGTATAGCTGATGTTAACGTTAATGAAAAAGTTGCAATGAGAGCGAACGGCGGGATTATAGGTCTTTACAACAAAGGAATGTAATCATGGCTGGTTTAACAGCAATACATAGAAAAGGTTTTAAAGGTGGGGGTATGGATGCTTCTACATCTTCTTTTGATAAAGGAGCTACAAGCAAAGGTCCTAATCCAAGTAGAGAAGATAGAGTATCTCATGGAGCTACTCAATTTCAAGCAGACAATCAAGGTTTTACTCCAACACAAGTAGCAAATCAAAATGCATCTACTCCAAGTAAAGCAGTTATAGACAAGCAAAAATATTTATACGAAAAACAATTTGGTGGAGTTAGCCCAATAGGTAGTAGACCAATAGGTTTTTTTGATAGAATAAATAAATATAATACTAATTTTCAAAAAAAACAAAATATAAAACTAGCACAAAAAAGAGCATTTGAATTAGCTAAAAGATTAGAAAAATATGTTCATGGAGATATGGACATGGACTATGATTTTACACAAGATATATATGGTAATACAATAGATAAAGGATTAGAAAATTTAATAAGTAATAAAGGCACATCAATAGAATCCTCAAGACCAAATTTATACACTGTAAATCCATCAACTAATTATAGTATGCTACAAGCTCTATTGTCTAAAACAAGACCTGATACACAAGTTACATTAGAAAATACTAAGAATTTAATGAGAGATTATAATTTGCTTTCCATGGACCCAAATATTTCAAAAGCAAAATTAGACGCTTTAGCTAATAGAGGTAAAACTCCAGATCAAATTAATCCACCAACTGGAGGAGAAGGTAACAACCAATCATATTTACCTTATCCTTATCCTTTTCCAGGAGAAAATAATGTTGAAAATGAAGTTGAAGAAGATGAATTTGAATACAGATTTGGTAACGAACAAAAAGTTGGAGCTGATGTTACACGAGGTTTTTATAATCAAGGTGGTAGAATACCAAGAGCCTTTGGTGGTATTATGGATACTACTACAGGAAGAAAAGCATACGGTCTAGGTAGTATATTTAAAAAAGTAACTAAAGCTGCTAAAAAAGTTTTAAGCAGTGACATAGGTAAAGCTGCTATAGCTGGCGCTGCATTTTATTATGGTGGCGGTGGTGGAAATCCATTTACTGCAGCAGGTAGAAGTAAATTTAGTTTAACTGGACCAGGTAGTTTTTTTAGTAAATCAAATCCTCTTTTGTTTTCTGCTAACGAAGCAGGAAAACAAGTATTTAATCCATTAAAAATGGCTGGTTTAATTACATTAGGTGGAGCTTTAGCTGGTCCGGCTAAACAAGATTCTTTAGAAGGTTTTAATAACAGAGGTGGTAGATTAATTGATCCTATAACAGGGAAAGAAGCTGTGCCTGCTGAAATGAGAGCATCATTAAATGAAGCTTTAGATGATGCTGATGGTGATCCAGATAAAATAAAAGCTATAACTAATGCATATGCTTTTTTAGGACCCGATCAAAGATTAGGAACTTATTTACCTTATGAAACTTATGGAGTTAAAGATGGTGGATTAATAAGATCTAGATTTTCACTAGGTGGTAGCGGTGGTCAACCATTACCAGCAGATCCAACTAAACCTATAAATCCTTTTGCTCCAAAACCTATAGGTCCAGTGTTACCTAATAGAGCTGGTGGTTATGGTAGACAAAGAGTCATGGCTGAAGAAGGTGGGCTCATGAACCTTGGTGGTATGGAAAAAGATTATAGAAATGAAGGTGGATTTGTACCAATAGGTAGAGAAGAAAAAGCCGACGATGTACCTGCAAGACTAAGTGTAAATGAATTTGTATTTACAGCAGATGCTGTTAGAAATGCTGGCGGTGGAGATATAGATAAAGGTGCAGAAGTTATGGAAAATATGATGAAAAATTTAGAAAATGGTGGTAGAGTATCAGAGGAATCACAAGGAAACACTGGCGCTCAAGAGATGTTTAGTGTATCAGAGAGAATAGGAGAAGTAATTTAATGGCAATAACAGAAACACGTAGTTTACCACCACAATTTGTAGAAGATCTAGGTAAAGATTATGCAACGCAGTTAACTGGTTTA
>Ga0208919_1001715_pt1 | contig 12226 bp, 25 predicted proteins | sample 4_EtaG_FD_184076 | JGI IMG/M metagenome (GOLD analysis project Ga0208919, IMG submission 184076) | Marine viral communities from the Subarctic Pacific Ocean - 4_ETSP_OMZ_AT15127 metaG (SPAdes) (version 3) | ecosystem: Environmental > Aquatic > Marine > Oceanic | place: Pacific Ocean | collected...
GTCAAGTTATTGACATGAGGAACACCGAGAAGTTCTTCGAGCTAAGTGAGAAGCATAGAAAAAGGATCGCAAGCATTGAACGCACTAAGGTTAGCCTCAACAAGTCCTTTGACTCAGGTGAAACGAAACTGTCGGACCTGGTTAATAGGTTCTATAAGCCTGGTTCTACTGACGCTGACACTGAGTAGCCCCTTAAGCGCACAAGAATGCACTGTATCGCACGATATACTGCAAGGTGACCCTGCCCCCTGCCACGGCGTACTCTGGCCAAACGAGGCCACAGAGGAGGCTATCCTGCTGAAGGCAGTGGTCATGCCTAAGTTAAAGGTAGACCTTGAGCACCTTCAGGGGTTGATGGTTCTTGAGAAGAAGACTCACGGTGAGTTGATGCAAGCGTGTGAGGGTGAGCTTAGAGACACGCGCGACCTGTTAACTCAAGCCATGGGCCTGTCGGCAACCCCGTGGTACAAAGAGCCTGTGTTTGTGGCTGGTGTGTCCTTTGTTGTGGGGGCTGCCGTCACGGTCTTGATAGCGCGCGCTCTATAGCTGTGTTTGCTGGACGATGTGTAGTGGGTAGTCAACGCGCTCTAGTTCAATGCCCTTCCGTGTGCCGTTGTATTCGATTACACCTCTCTCCCTTAGGCATCTCAGTCTTGTGCTGATCGTTTCTCTAGGGCTGCCTAGCTCTTCAGACATCTCAGCCAGTGTTGTTAGTGTTGGAACGCCGTACTTGTGCTGAAGGTTGAACAGGTGATTGTAAATCCCAATCATAAGCGGCTCTGATATTCTTATCTTAGGGTGTACTGTGACGATGTCGTCCGGGTCAGTGACAAGCTCTTCGATAGCTTTGTCTAGCCGCCACCCCTCCCGTGGCCTGCTGCCAACAGCGCGGCCAAGGTCGTAAGATGTCTTGCCTGGGTTTTCTTTTCTCCACACCCAGGCCTCGTATGCTTTAGGGTGTCCGACTAGGCCTCTTGGTATTCGTTTCATTTTCATACTCTCTGCACGCGCTTGCACGCTTTGTTAATAAAAGAGTTGAGCATGCTCTTTGCTGCCACGGGTATCTCCCTGCCTGACCGGGCGCTGACGAAACCAATAGCCTCCTGCCATGCCTTCTTGGCTTCTTCTTGGGATAGGCCCATGTCGCTATGCGCTTTCTGTAGCTTGCCCCACTGGCCCTGCACCTCGGCCACGCTCAAGAACTCTTCCTGCTCCTTCTTGACAGCAGCAACCTTATCGCTAAGCGACTTGGCTGGTGCTTTCGATGGGCCTTTCTTGAAGTCGTCTGCCTCCTCCTCGGAGTAGACTAGGCCGTGGATGCCAGCAAGTTTGAGGATCACCCTATCCTTGCCACGCTTCTCAGCCATGGCGTAGGGGAATGTCTTGGCCCCACCCTTCAGGTTGTTGGGTGCTGCCTCACCGAAGCTCCATTCAACCCTGTCTCCCATCCTGCCGGTGACACAAAGAACAACTGTTTGCTTCTCAGTGCTGGCCTCAATGATGTTGGGTGGGTCGAACATGATGCCCGACTTGGCTGCGATAATCTCGCAGAACTTGTGGTAGATAACCCAAGAGCCGTGGCAATCCCAACAGGCCTCGCGTGGGTTGATGTCGTATTTTGTGAGTAGTTCTTTTACTCGTTTATCTAGTTGTCTAGCCATTTGCTTTCTCCTCTAGGGTGATAACCTTGCCAAGGGCGCACTCGAGGTCTGTGATTACATCCCCAAGCTCTGAGATGCTAGATTCGACATCGAGGGAAAGGTCTGTGCTTTTAAGGGCTTCATAAAGGTCTACAAGGTAGCAGGTAATTACTAACTCAATTTCCCTTGTGGACCTTTGAAGGTATTCTGAGATTTTTTTCGGTGTAGCCATTTGCTTTCTCCTTAGTGCGGTTACTTGTATTTCTTAGCGGCCTTGTCGATAAGCTGCGGGGTGTTGTAGGTGAACTGGGTGGTGCCTGTGTTGTCAACGACGATGGGTTGCTCTCCTTCGCTATGCTTTACGCGAACAGTGAGCGCTCCGTCTTGGTCCTCAAACAGGTCTACCTCCCAGCCTGAAATCTGCACAATCGTGTAGTTGTCCCGGTCATCATTGTAGGTGTCGTCTACGTGAATGACCTTTACACTTCCGTTTTCTAGTCGCTTAAGCATTGTGTAGTGCTCGTCTTCGGGTTGCGGTCCAAAGCTTGATGGCCGACCCGCGTAAAACTCGTCTCTCTCGGCGGTCTCTAGTCGTTTGTAGTGTCCCATGGTTTCTCCTATTTAAATTTAGCGGTGAATCTGTTTGAGGCTGTTGTCTTGTACGCCTTGTTAACAAGCGACTGCGCCTCTTTCTTTGTCATGATTTGGGATAGCTCCGAGACAAGAGCTTCTTTGTTTAGCCTCTTGCTTTCTACTGGGGTGTACCGGATGACACCCCAGCTACCGTGCAGGCCATCGCTCTCGTTCTTCTCGATGACTTTGATCAAGGCGTCCCTGTGCTTTTTAACGCGCTTCTTTGCGTCAGCTTCGTCGTCTTTAGCTTTCTGGTATTCCTCGACGGACGAGTTGTCTTCCACCTCGTGTAGCTTGCCTGTCCTGACGCGGTCGGTGATGTCCTTGTACTCACCTGTCGTGTCCTCCGGGGGGATGTCGCCCACAATATGGGTGTTCCACCAGTGCTCTGCTACCTGCAGCATGTCACGGCACAGCTTGTCGTCTCGTCGTATCGTGTAAAGCCTGTGGTCTGGGCCGGTAAGCAAGGCTGAAACGTGGCACTCGTCGATCAAGTTGTCCCCGAATGGGCGAGCCATGTACCACTGGACCTGTAGCTGGTAGCTCTCTGGCACACCGTCTGGGCCATCAGACTCAGGACCAAACATTCTGTTGGCACCGAATGAGAACGATGTCTTGCCCTCGTAAACCAGAGACGGCGTGTCACCCTTGTAGATCAAACCATCAGGGGAGCGGCGGTACCAACCATCAACAGCACCATGATACATGACAACACTGTTGCCAGTTCTCCCCTCGTACTCTTCTATATTCTGCGGCTCGAGCGCAAGACCAATGCGTGTTGACAGGTTGCCCTGGAAGGGTTCATCTAAGCCCTTTCGCTCCCGCCACAAGTTGAGCGGTGTCCTGTATTTGTTAAGGCCAAGGATGACAGCGATATCAGAACCGCCTATACCCTGATTGAATATGTTAGTATTGTCTTGCGACATTGCTTTCTCCTTTGTTTTTTTTATTGTATGTCTAACCAGATGTGAATGTCAATGGGTTTTAAATTAAGTTCTGAGCAGCGGCACCAGGCCGCAAGGGTTATGTCTGAAACCTTAAGCATATCAACGGCTAACGCCTACAAGATGGTCAATGGTTTTCATCCTATGGCAGAAGACGCTGTGGTATTTGTGTTAAACGATGAAGGGGTTCGTGAGTGGTGGCAAAAAGAGAGAGCGTTATTGATTCTCAAGTCAAAGATGTACAAGAAAGTCTCAAAGAGAATAGCGAAAGCTCAGGCCCGGAAGAGGGTGGGTCGCTTGCTTCAACAGGTGTCATAGGTGTTGACTTTTCTATTGAGGATTACCTCACCCAGCGTGGCGTGCGGTATTCTGAGGGGGACAGCGGGGCTAAGATCAAATGCCCTGTCTGCAAGAAGCGAAGTCGTACCTTGTCTGTCAACCGAGACCTTGGGAGCTTTAAGTGTAGTGACTGCGGGAAGACGGGTAGCTTTGGAAACCTTCGTAAGCTTTTAGGCGACAACCCCATTGCGTCGGTTGCCTCGTCAACTGCGATGCAGTTTGCCTTGTATGTCCCACCGTTCGCCCCCTGCAGGTATCCAGCAGAGCTTAACGCCAACCTTAAGAAGGACCTGGATGTCTGGAGCTTCTTTGAAGACCTCGGTATACCTGAGGCAATCTTAGACAGGCTCAAGATAGGCGTTGATTATAGCGGCGGCATCACCTTCCCCTTTATGTACACAAGGAAGAGAAGCTCCGTCTCGTACATTACAAAGCGCCTCGAGGATGGGTCGTGGTACAAGCTATCAGGAGACCCCAAGACCTGCTCATGGTTTGGCCAGCACCTGTTCAAGACAGGCAATGACGAGGCGTATCTGTGTCAGACTCCGCTGGATGCTGCCGCGCTTATGTCTCTTGGCGAGAAAAACGTGCTTGCTCCACCGCAAGACCACGAGCTGCCGAAGCTTAGGACACACCAGCTTGCTGCGCTTGAGCGGTGCTCTGTTGTGTATGTAGTGCCCAACCCGACCCACGAGGGCCAGCAGTGGGCAGCCAGGATGCAAGGTGAGGTTGGCCAGTGGCGAACTAGGGTAGTTCAGATGGACTACCGACCGTCCCAGCTAATCAAAGAGGGGCAAGAGTCTACATGGAGGGCGGCAAAAGACAAAGCAGTTTCTTCTGTCGGCGCCCGTGTTCGTGTTGCGCGTGAGATGATGGGGGATATCGATCATGCGTTTGAGAACCGGGATGCCTTGGTTGGATTCCCGACCAAGCTCGAGCCACTAGATAAGCTGCTTGGTGGGTGGCGCCCTGGTGAGGTCACGGTTATCAGTGGTGAGCCAGGGGTAGGCAAGTCTACGTTCTGTGCGTTTATTAGTTTGCTTCAGGCTAGCGACGGGAACCCAGCGCTGCATTTTTCTTTCGAGGTGTCCCCGTTTTCCATCATGAAGAAGTGGATCACAATGCTAGCGGGTGAGCCGTTCGCCAAGATGGACAGGGGCACGTATATCCGCACGAGGAAAAAGCTTGCGCGTCGTGCGCTTCATATTCCCCAGACTTACGGCATATGTGAAATGCCAGAGGTAAGGCGCAGTATCTACGACTCTTGCACCCGGCATCATATAAGGTTTGTGGTGTTAGACCACCTTGGCTTTCTTTCTATCCTTGGGTTGGATGCATCGAACGACATCAAGACAACGGGCTCCATCATGCGCGAGGTTAAGCGCTGGTCCTTGGACCTCGGCATTCACATCATCCTTGTGCATCACCTCCGCAAAAGGCCGGTAGACGGGCGAGGAAAGCGGGACGCCCACCTACACGACCTTCGCGGGTCCGGTGAAGTCAGCCAGCTAGCCGACAATGTCATGATGCTGTCTAGACTTAAGGGTGCTGCGGGTGTGTGCGTTTCCCTGGTCAAGGTGCGGGATGACTCAGGCTTTGAGGGCAAGGTCGATCTAGGTTTTAATGTTGAGAGCCTGCGGTACACGCCCTAGTGGACGGCACGCCAAACACAGAACCACAAGTAGCCAAAGACTACCGCCATTGAGGTAAGGTCGTACAGCACACTCATTCCATCACCGCCCCGTAAGACTCGCCAGGGCTGGCCTCGAGCTTCGATATAATCTCCACGTTGTGCCGATTACCTGTGTCCTTCAAGACCTCGGTAAACTGACCAAGGTCTATGACCAAGTTGTGTATTGCATCAAAGGTGCTGTAGTGTTGTTTGTTTGCGTAAATCTCACGCATGTTGCTGGCGCTCTTGCTTACAGGCACAGAGGCTAGGCAGGTAAACCGCTCCTCGACGCCATCCTTAGTGACGCACATCTCCCTAGCGTAGATGTTGAGCCACTGGTAGGTGGCGCCCCAGTTAACAAAGGTTGTGCGCTGGACCTGGTCGTAGAAATCGTCACGCTCATTAGTTCGTTGCTGTTTGTGCTGTCCCATCTTCGTCCTCCTCCGGGTGTACGTGTTGTGTGTTGCAGTAATGGCACTCGAAGACGAGCCCCAGGTCAAAGCCGCCGAGGACAAGGTCGTACTCAATCTCCTCTGCGCTTACCCTGTAGTCACTGGTACAGGTGACAGTCATCTTGACGTCGAACCGTTGCTCGAGGTCCTTGTTGTGCGAAACGCACGATGTGTTTTGGCATTCTAGTCTCATTTGCTTTCCTCTCGCTCTCTTTTTAGGTCGCCCCGTTTAGCCTCAATCTCATCTAGTATTGCCTCGCAGCCCTGGATCAACCTGGTGGTGAGGCGCCAGACATCTATCTCGTGACGCTCGGTGGCGTGCAGTCTTGCCCACTCGGTCACCATCTTGTTTTCCCCTCTGAGAATGAGCGCCATAAGGCCCCTGTAGGCAAGCCGCACGCTCTCAGAGTGCTTCTCAAAATCTATCTTGCTACTCATTTGCTTTCTCCTTTTCGATGTCCCGCTTTACTCTGCGAGCTAGCGCCTGCATGTACCTTGGGGCGCTGCCCCATGGGCCAAGCAGCCCCTTGAATGAATACACGAAGTCGTTTTTATCCTCGCACCAGAACTCTTGTGAGCCCACGCGAGCGGTGATGTAGTCAGACTCATAGTAGGTGTCGGCCAGTTCCGGGGACCATGTAATAAACCCGCCGCCTTGGCGGACCCATGTGTTACCTCGTCGCTCTATCTTGCTACTCATTTGCTCCCCTCCTCGTAAGTGCAGGCGACCAGGATGCCCTCCACTATGATGCTTGCCACCATTAAGTCTTCCGGGTCTCTGTCTACCTTTGACACATGGTCCCCGCCATCAAGGTCTTCGAGTCGCCCCCTAAACCTTTTGGTTAGAGCCAGGGCCTCATCAATTTTCTTCAGAGCTACTTCTTTTGTGATGTCGCAGTACTCCATTTGCTTTCTCCTTTGGTGATTGTGCTAGCGCCAAGCAGTGCGCTTCTCTTCTTCCCACTGCTCCGGGTCGCCCTCCTCCATCTCCTCCTCGTCGATGGGGCCGACATGGAAGCCAGCTTTGAACCACCCTTTGTAGTTTCTGCCGTCCTCTTCGGTGCATTGGACCGTTTCTATACGGTAGCCACGGTTGAGCGCTATCTCTAGCGCCTCCTCTGGGTCGCTAGCCTCGACAAGGTGTTGGCGGTGTCCTTGGTTTGTAAACTCTACGAAAAAATATGGCATTTGCTCTCTCCTAGTAATGTGAATCGTAAATCTCCATGGGCGTTGGCCATGGCTGGTCTTTTGATGCGTCCTCGACGCACTCCTGTACGTAATCAAGCTCCTCGTCTGTCATCAGGTCGCACGGGTTTTCTCGCACGCACCTGGGTGAATCCCCATACAGGTACACTGTCCTGTAATCGCTTGGCTTTGGGTCCTTGATGACGTCGGAGCGCTCGACCTCAAGGATCAAGACCTCGTCGCAGTCGTCCCACATCCACTCGACCAAGAACAAGCACTGGTAGGTGCAGTCGTAGTCGTCGAACTCTACCTTATGGGTGAATGTTATGCCCATTTGCTTTCTCCTTGTGATTAAACCCTGTCAAGTGGTGACTCGTAGTCGCCGCCCAAAAGCCGGTCAACTGCGGCCTCAAAGTTATCCGGGTTGATTACTTGCCCGCGCTCTTCCCCCTCCTCAACAATAAGGTTTCGTTTTGTGAGGAAAAACAAACGGCTACCTCTAGCCGTGAAGCTGACCACATCCTCCTTGTTGAAGATGAGGTATAGCAGGCTCGTTATTTGACCGCCGATTGCCCCAATGGAGCCGCCGACCGCCGCGTTCACCCTTTCCTGGCCCGCGCTTGCCTCGGCCAGTGCAAGTGAGATGCTGCCGATAAGCTCCCTGTGGCCAGCAAGCTCCGCTTTGATTTCTTCGTTAATCATTTTCTTCTCCTTAGTCGGTGATGATTTGTAAATGGCTTTTGATTTCTGGGTCTTGAAAAACAATAAATGCAATTGCGTTGCACCTAAGGCAGGCTGCCCGCACCGCGATTTGCTTTGTAAGCTGACGGTAAAGCAGGTTGAAGCTGTCCACCTCTTCAAAAGAGTATGGGTCACCGCACCCTTTGCAGAGCACGTGCCCCGACCCATGCACCGGACGCCGAAGCTTGCTGGTTAGGTCTTCTAGTGTGCCCATTTGCTTTCTCCTTGTGATTGAGAGGGCGGGGGCTCAGCGCCCCTCCACCCTGAGGTCTCTCCTTGGGAAGTCCTCCCGGCCTCCCTTGGCTGCCCATCGCTGGGCTAGGGTCTCGTTCTTTGGCGGGGTGTTGAAGATGACCGTGATCATCCCGCAGCAGCTATCCTCTACAGTGCCGGTGATACCTGCGTAGGCGTCGGTGTAGACTGCGCTTGCTGCGTTGATTGTTACGGTGTCGCCTTTCTTGATTCGTTTAGACATTTGCTTTCCTCAGTTGGTTATGTTCCCACAATACAGGCCACACCCCACCGTGTCAAGTATTGTTTGTACTTTATTTTTGTTTGTACCGTGGTTGTGCGTTTAGGTCTAGCCATTTCGCGCTTAAACCTGTTCTGTTTCTACGATTCGGAACGCAACAACATCGTCCATGTGCTTGACGGCGTCTCTGAGTCGACCACGCGCAAGGTAGTCCTCAATAGAGCGGGGCCCGGTAAACTCAGTGTTGCCACGGGTGACGAACTCGACAAGGTAGTCGCAAACTATACCGCGCTTGTCTTCGGACACTGCCGTGTCGCCGCCCCGCAGGTCTTCAAGCTGCTCCAGCCTTTTTATTAGTTTCCTGATTCTCATGATGCTTTCCTCCTATGTTAAGAGCAGCCTTGTGCACTCGCGGGCCGCGCTCATTGCTGATTCTTTAGTGTCGTGCTTGCAGTTCACGTAGGGCAGGTCGTCTCCGGCCTCGTCAAAGATTCCCCACGAGTGCAGGGTCCCGCAGGTCTTGTGAAGCTTGGCGATAAAGCCGAGGCTCAAGCCCTCCCTGCCGTCTGGGAAGTCGATGTAGATCTCATGTATCCTATCGTCTTCGTGGTGTAGCCCGTTCGGCGGGTACTGCTGTCCTGGTCCTGTTGTGATTGTAAACTCTGTCATGATGCTTTCCTTCGTGGTGTTATGAATAGCTGCGTTTCTTTGTCTGTTACGATGATGTCTCTGTCTTGTATCTCGTCGCACTCCTCGTCGTATTGGCTCCAGATTTCGTCTTGTAATTCCCTGGCCTTTGATAGTGCCAAGCCGAACAGGTCCATCTGCCCAAGGCCTGTTGTGAGTCGTATCACTATGGTCATGTCTTTCATGCTGTCACCCTTTGCTGCGTCAGGTTCAGCCCGCCATCCTTTGACCGGATGAATCCTGACTTGTCCTTCTTTGCCTTGCTACCCTTGGGTCGTAGCCCGACCACGTGACCCGGTGCATCTAAGAACCTAAGGTCATGCTCATCCCCATCTATCACCGGATACCCGCCCCACGTCTCAGGCATAGGCTCCGACTTCTTAACGTCCATCGCTACAGCTACACACATCCCTAATTCCAGGGCCTTGCGTGCCCTGTCGTCGTTGTCTTCCTTGAGACTGAATGTCAAGTGGTAGTTGTCGGGAACATTCGGAGTCCTCTTAATTGGAAAATACGCCACCATGCGTCTCAGCTCAATAGGCCATGCTGTGTAGTCCATGAACTGCACTCGGCCCTCGTACTCTTCGAACATGGTGCGTTTACCACGTGCCAGGTCACGCTTGCGTTCCCACGGCACGTCACTTGTAATGTTGGGTCGGAACGTAGGCTTGAGCCCTAACCGCTTCGCCTTCCTGATAAACGCTTCCATCTCACGATGGAACATCTCCCAGAATCTGCCTGGCTGCTCCATGAACACCTTCGTCCGCGCTATCCTTGCACGCTGGCACATGTTCATGTTGTTCTTGTCTAGGCCGATGCCACCTTGACCCGAAAATGTCAGGCATGCCTTGGCACATCCATCACTTGCGAACGGGCACATTTGATGACCGCTTGCCTTGAATGGTGCAAGGTGTAGACCCGCCGAGATGTAGCCTTTTTCCTCGGCCTTGCTCAGCTTAGCTTGTCCGCCTTGATGCCCGACTGTTATCAATCGACCGAAGCCGACGCCGTCGTATAACTCTTTAACTGTACCCATGGTGCTTTCCTCCGTTTGGGTGTGATGCGTTTACTCTATTTTATTTTCTCCCCTTTGTCAACCGTTGTTTGTACGCTACCCTAGGTAGATTAGAAGTTCCTCGGCCCCGTATACCGCACGCTTCCCGCACGATTCACAGGTGTATTTTCTTGCGTCAGGCTCGCATCCTCCTTGGCGTTCACCGCATCCAATACAGAATCCGTCGTTGCCTAGTCCGTACATGCTTTCCTGAGCTGCTTCAATGACGCTGTTAACGTCGACTTTTGATAGGTTCATGATGCCTCCTTTTTAAGGCTCTTGATTTGTGACAGGAGCGCTTCTGCCCTGGTCAAGCTGACGCCGGAAATCACATTGTTGGTGACGGGCGTGTCGTATACCAGCTTAGGGTCCCCTTCTTTGTTGTATTTCAGGACCGCCAGTTCCGGTGACCAATGGGTGATGCTATTGAATGCAATAGATGCACCGTATCCGTTTGGGAACTTCCAATAAATCCCTTCTCGGCTAGCGTCGCAGTGAAACTCTGCAACATGCTCCCTTTCGAGTTTAATATACTCTTTCAGCTCGTTCATGATGCCTCCTATATGGTGAATAGATAGATTGTAATGCTCGCGAACGCGAGCCATGCCAGTGAATCGATTATGTCTGTTTTGTTCATCGGCTTTCTTCCCATGTTGAAATGTTGGCGTGCTCCATATCTCTCATATGTTGCTCGCGGTCCTCGGGCGTCATTGCTCGCCATTCTCTGTCCTCGATTGCTTTCTTTACTCGGTCCATTGAATCGTTTAGCGCTTCGTTGTAGACGTCCCTCTCGCGTCGGATGAGACGGTCTAGATTTTCATTGTCAAGGCCCAAGGCCCAGTATTGCGCGCCATATCTTGTGATGTCATGGGCCTTGTCTAGCAGGTAATCGCGTGACTCCTTGGCTGTCGTGCCATAGACAACGGCTAGGTGTGATAGCAGGAAACTTTCGTTCCTTGTCGAGCCCCTTGCGTACTTTGCTAGGTTGTCCATGTTGCGTAGAAACCCACGCACATCGTCAATTGTGTAGCTGTTTTCCATGGTTGCTCTCCCTTAGTCAGTGTGCCCGATGATGTAGGCATAATCACCACAAGCTTCACTCAGCTTGTCGGCTAGTTTTTGGCGCATGTCACGCTGGTCCGACCACATTGATATGTGGTGTTTGACTAGGTGCTCTGGTTGATTTGTGTAGCTTGGGTCCGTCTTCCATTTGTCAACAAGCAATTGCATGTGCTCTCTTTCATGCTGCAGCGCGTTGAGAATCAGATTCAAATCGTCCTCATCCAGACGGGCAAGGACCTTGTCTTCGTTGGGTATCGCTGTCATATCGCTCTCCTAATAAATGATTCAAAGTGTAATCAAACAAAGTGCCCAAGGCAGGCCCGCGAACGGGCCCACCTTGAACCATATCTGTCACGGTTAGTTGTGGCGGATAACGTCGCGAGATGGGACCGTGTGACCCTTAGCTCAATGGGACCGCCCTTTCGGTTACCTGCCCTTGACCTTGTGTTGCTAGCACCTTGCCAAGTCGGTTGACCTATCGACAGCCCGTCGCCTATCTCTCGTCATCGTTCGCCCATTAACATTCCTCTTCGTGTCGCCAGGTTTGGAGCGCTGGCGATGGTCCCAAGGGGCAGTCCGTCAAATGACTTGCGAGAATCTCTTACGACGTGATTTTTTTTGGTCTTGTCTGACCTAATGTTCCTGCAGGTCTTCCTGCATTTTCGCCCTAAGGCTATTGTGAAACCGTCCGTGCTGTCTTTGGTTATACGCTAACGCGCTTTCCCTCAACCTACTATCGGTGGACCAAGGCGAGTCAACAACTCTGGTGTGGGCGTATCCGGGCGAAAATTGGCCACGGGTCCCGCTCCTATCTCATTCACTCCAATGAATGAGAATCGAAGCCCGTCTATTATTTTCTCTGATGGTCTGGAGTGTTTGGCTTTCTCCTACGGTGTGCTGCTCTGTTGTGATTGATTAGTGATTGATTAGTGATTGATAGAAACCGTTTGAATCTTGCTAGGCTCCACTGTCGACCTCTGTTAAGTCCGCTTTCCTTGACTTGATTCTCTTATACTATAACCAGAGTCTAAACGAATGTCAACAAAGAAATAAATAAAGTTGAAATTGTAAAGCAGTACAACGAACAAGAACACCCCTTCGCGCGCGTGTTACAATCTAACGCGAGTGGCATAGTAAAATAACACTGTACAAATGAAACGAAACGCGATATAACTTAGAGACCGTTCAGGGAGAGCGGGAGTCTAAACCGAAAAAGAGGAGGAGAGGAGAAGAGGAAAAAGCGAAGAAAAAGAAAAGAGAAAGGCCAGCCTTGCGCGCGTGAGAGCGGGTGAATGTCCGCGTGAGCATGTGAGCGGGTGAGTGTAGGCCCATGCAGGCCCCCGGG
>Ga0208919_1001720_pt1 | contig 12204 bp, 11 predicted proteins | sample 4_EtaG_FD_184076 | JGI IMG/M metagenome (GOLD analysis project Ga0208919, IMG submission 184076) | Marine viral communities from the Subarctic Pacific Ocean - 4_ETSP_OMZ_AT15127 metaG (SPAdes) (version 3) | ecosystem: Environmental > Aquatic > Marine > Oceanic | place: Pacific Ocean | collected...
AAGTCAGGTAATTTTTTACCCACTAGCAAAGGTGCAGGTATGACAAAGAAGGGTGTTGCTGCTTATCGTAGAGCAAACCCAGGTTCTAAATTAAAGACTGCAGTAACAGAATCAAGACCTACAGGAAAAAGAGCAAAGAGAAGAAAATCATTTTGTGCTCGTTCAGCAGGACAAGCTAAGATGCATAATATAAGCTGTAAGAAAACTCCAAAGAAAAGAATTTGTGCAGCTCGTAGAAGGTGGAAATGTTAGATGGCAAATTTTACAACATTAACAACAGAGATAGTAAATACAACTGAGAATGATGCTCAAGAGTTCTTAGACCAAATACCTAACATTGTTAATAGAGCAGAGGAAAGATTAACAGATGAATTAGATGATTATGGTTTAGTAACTTATACATCAGTAGCAGTATCACAAGGTAATAATATTGTTACCTTACCAACTGGTACAAGAATAGTAAAGAATTTTAATGTAGATATTAATGGAGCAAAGACAAGTATACTAATAAAAACTGATGAATATTTAAGAGATTACTGGTCAGTGTCAGCTTCAACAGGTGAGCCAAAGTATTATGCCCATAAAGATAATACAACAATAATGATTGCACCTACACCTTCATCAACAAGTAATGGTGAAGTAGTACATGTAACTAGACCAACAACATTAACGTCAGCTTCACCTGATAATTATTTTACACAGTTTTGTTATGACGCATTGTTTAATGCCTGTATGGTAGAGTCGTACATCTTTATGAAGAACTTTCAGATTGTACCTATGTTTGAACAACGATATCAAACTTCAATACAGACTGTAAGAAACAGAGCCAGAAGATTTAGACGTGACGATATGACAAGACCTGCAAGTCCTGCAGGAGCAGATAACACAGTAGTAGAAGGGAGTAATTAAATGTCAGTAGTAAATATAGGTAAAGTTCTTAAAAAATTTAGTCAAAGAACTGTAGGCAAACCAAATCAAAAATTAAGTGAATTAAAGGTTGGTAGTTTTTTTGAACAAGGAAAAAATAAAAAAGAATTTATAGTACAATCAAAATTTAAAGAAGATGGTAAAAGAAAAATTGAGATTGCACCTGCAGAGGATGTTAATAATAGTAGAATAGTTAGTGCTAATAAAAAAGTTTTTACAGATGATGTAAGTGAAAATCTTGATGATTATAAATCAGTAGCAAAAGAAATGAGTTCTATTGCAGGTCAAATAATAACTCCCCAACAAGCTAAAAGTGCAGTAAAAAAATTTTTTAAAAAGGGAACTGATACTATTAAACTTAAAAAAGGTAAAACAATTCCTAAACCAAAAAAATTATTTACTGGTGGTAGAGTTGGTGCACCTAAAGGAACTGGAGCTGCATTAAGAGGATTTGGTAAAGGATATAGATAAATGGTTATTAGTAGAAGTTCAATACCACAACAAATAATGAAACCTGGTCGTAAACGTATAAAAAAACTTAAACAAGGAAGAAGGAGTAGGTAATATGGAAAATAAAAAAGAGGAAAAAGATATTTTAGATATGTTAGAAAATGTTACATATACTAAAGAGCAAGTAAAAAAGATGAAAGAAAAAAATGCTAAGTTACCTATTGAAGAACTTGGAGCAGGACTTACATTTGTAAAAACTAAAGCTAAACCAGAAGTTAAGGCTAAACCTAAACCACCTAAAAAAGATGCTATAGGTGATTTAATAAAGGAACTTGGTTATGATACTGAAGAGCCAGTAAAAAAATATATGGGTGGTTCTTTAAAAAGTTATCGTGGATATGGTAAAGCTAGACAAGGAAATTAAATGGCAACTAACAATACATCAGGCACTTATGACTTTAACTTAGAAATAGGTGACGTTATACAGGAAGCTACTGAGATGATTGGTGGTGAAGTAACTCTTGGTGAAGAACCTAGAAGTGCTAGACGTTCAATTAATCTTATATTAAATGACTGGCAGAATAGAGGTGTTTGTTTATGGACAACAAATACAACTATTGTGAGTATTGCTGCGAGTACATCACAAGTAAGTTTAGGTAGTCATGTAAGTGATGTAATGCAAGTTGTTATCAATAGAGATAATACAGATTTAAATTTAACTCGTATATCATTTGAAGAATATTTAAAAGTACCTAACAAAGGACAAACAGGTAGACCTTCACAGTACGCAGTTAAAAGATTTGGTGATAATGTACAATTACATTTATGGTCATTATCAAATGTTAATACTGATAAATTAAAAATTGAAAAGATTGATTATATGCAGGATGTAAATAAATCTGCAATACAAAATGCAGATATGCCTAGAAGATTTTTACCTGCATTAACAACTGGTTTAGCATATTATATGTCATTAAAAAGACCAGGTATATCTGAAGCAAGAGCAAAGTTTTTAAAAGCTGAGTACGAAGAAAGACTTAGTTTTGCAATGACTGAAGATAAAGAACGTGCTTCACTTTACATTACACCTAGAATGGGTGTAATATAATGGCAGTAGGAAAAAGAGCCAAAGCAGTATGTGACATATGTGGATTTGTATATCCTCATAATGTTATGAAGTTAAACTCTTATGGCTTATTAGTTTGCCCTACTGATTTTGATGGTGCTTATGATGAAAAGAATCATCCACAAAATAGAGCACCAGATGTAAAAGATGATGAGACGATTAGAAACCCAAGACCTACACGAAGCGAAGCTTTTACAACTTGGGAAAATCAAAATACTAACTGGGAAGTAACTACCCAAAATTGGAATATAGTGAGTAATTTAGATGCCTGATTTAACTGGACAAGAAATATCAAATTCGTATAAACGACTATTACAGGTAAAGACTTCAGCTAATGAAGGAATTACGACTACTCTAAGGACTATTCAGTCAGGTGACAATGCAGACTCACCTTTACAACTCAACAACTCTACATTAAATGTTAATGGTACTTTTGCAATAGGTGGTGTAAACCTAACTGCAACTGTTTAAATGCAACTGCAGATATATCAGGTGGTGAAGGTTATGTAGTTGTATCAGGTACAAATATTTATAAAAGAAGTTTTTCTGCAGGTAATGGTATTAATATTACTAGTAATGATGGAGTTGCAAGTAATACAGGTATTGCTTTAACAAGTACAATAAGTAATGTTCAAAGCTTTGGTGCTTCAGCAGTTTCAGCTACAACATTAGATGTAGCAAAAACTATTACTTCTTCAATTGTAAGTGCAGTAGATATAAGAGGAACAACAGTAAGTGCAGTAACTTTAAAAGGAGCTAATGCAACAATTGTAAGTACAGTATCAGCAGGATTTTTTGTAGGTGATGGTTCAGGTTTAACAAATGTTCCTTCTGCTGAAGGTGGTACAGCAAAAGTTATTAAACCAGGAACAGGTCTTGCAGCAACTGTTAATGGTGCATCAGCAACAACGATTACAGTTAGTGGTACATTAAATGTTAATCCTAATCAATCTTTTGGTACAGTTTCAGTTTCAACAGGTTTGGTTGTTCCACAAGGAGCAATAACTTTTTCAGTACCAGTAAGTGGTACTTCAGCAGTCTTTACAGGTAATGTATCAGCAGCTAATGTTTATGCAGGAACAAATGTATTTGTAGGTGGTACAGCAGTTCCAACAGCTTCAGATATAGCTGCAGTATCAGCACTTACTTCAGTTAACAAAGCTGATATAGCTACAAATGTGGCAGCGATAACTTCAGCAAACACAGTTATAGCTGCAGTATCTGCGTTAACATCTGTAAATAAAGCAGCTATTACATCTATAAATGGTATTATAGGTGATGGTGGTAATTATGCAACAAGTGCTGAACTCGCTACAGTATCTGCAGCATTAGCTACAAGTATAGGAAATACTAATACTGCACTTGCAACAACTTCAGCAGCACTAGCAACAAGTATAGGTAATAGTAATACTGCAATTGCAGCAGTATCAGTTTTAACTTCAGTAAACAAAGCTGACATTGCAACAAACGTAGCAGCTATTACTTCAGCAAACACAGTTATAGCTGCAGTATCAGCACTAACAAAAACAAATTTAGATGCAATTACTTCAGCAAATACAGTAATAGGTGCAGTGTCTGTGCTTACAAAAACAAACTTAGATGCTATTACTTCAATCAATACAGTTGTAGCAAATGTTTCATCAACTCTTGCAACTTCCATAGGAAATTCAAATACTAATATTGCTGCAGTATCAGTCTTAGCTTCAGTAAATCTTGCAAGAATAGTTGCAACTTCAGCAGCATTAGCTACAAGTATTGGAACAAGATTACCACTAGCAGGTGGTGCATTAACTGGAATACTTTCAGCAACTGATGTTATATGTAGTGGAGTAGGTGTAGATGTAGATGCTCTATTAGGTAAAGATGTAAGAATTGCAAAAGCTGCAGTAGCTGACATTGTAAGTTTAAGTGATGGTGCAAATATATCAGTTGACTTTAATGCAGGTCAAAACTTTGCAGTACAATTAGCAGGTAATAGAACAATAGATAATCCTACAAATTGTGTTCCTGGACAAACAGGAAGTATATTTGTAATACAAGATGGAACAGGTAGCAGAACTTTATCATTTGGAACTAACTATAAGTTTCCTGGAGGGACTGCTCCAACATTATCAACAGGTGCTTCAGCATGTGACAGAATTGACTATATTACATTTACGTCAACAAATCTACATGCAGTAGCAACATTAAATGTGAGTACAGCATAATGGCAGTATTTCAAAATAATTTATTAGCAGGAGCAGGTGCACAGTCTAGTGGTGGTACTACATACTCTATAGACCAGTCAATTAGATATAATCCAAGTGATAGTCCTGTTATGACCAGAACACCTTCAGGTGCTGGAGATAGAACATCTTGGACATTTAGCACTTGGTTTAAACTTGGACAAAATAATAATATGATTGCTGCTAGTAATCTATATTATGTATTATTTGCTTGTGATAGTGCAACAAATGATGCTGGTAGAGGTATACTTTCAATTAATAATAATTCTGGTGATAGTGGTGATATGAGGATTCAATTTGAAGCACATAGCACAATGTTTTTTACAACTACACAAGTATTCAAAGACCCTAGTGCTTGGTATCACATCACTCTTGTTTGGGATTCTGATAATGCAGTAGCATCTGAAAGAGCAAGGCTTTACATTAATGGTCAAAGAGTAAGCAGTTTTGTTAGACAAACTAGTCCATCGGCTGGTATGGAAATTGGAATAAACACAGCTAATGCTCATAGAATAGGTGCTGGATATGGTATAAGTAGTGGAACAGTTATATATCATTTTGATGGTTATTTATCAGAAATACATTTTCTTGATGGATATAGTTATGGACCAGAATACTTCGGAGAAACGAATAGTAGTGGTTTGTGGATTCCCAAAGAATATAGTGGAAGCTACGGAAGTAATGGTTTTAAAATTGATGGCAGAGATAGTGCTGACTTAGGAGATGATGAGTCTGGAAATGGTAATGATTTTACCACAAGTGGACTTGCAGCACATGACCAAGTTTTTGACTCACCTACAAATAATTTTTGTGTATTAAACCCAATAAGCAAAACTTCTTATGATAGTGGACAAACTCATAGAGGTGTAAGTGAAACAAATCTTTCTTCTATATCAAAACCAAGTGGCAACACAAATGGATTTGCATTTGGAACTATGGGAGTAACATCTGGAAAATGGTATTATGAACTTTATACTACAACATATCCAGCAGTAGAAGCATTAGGACTTGGTTGGATAGATGCAGAAAATGCTCAAACTGCTACAAGTAGTGGTAGTGGTTGGAGAGATTTTGGTATTAATCAACGACATACAACAAGTGCATACTCAGTTTGGCAATGGGGTTTTAATGAAAGTACAGGTACAGGATTAACAGAATTTCAAGCAAGTGTTGTTGTTGGGGTTGCTACTGATTTTGACAATAATACATTTACATTAACAACAAATGGAAGTGCTTATGGTTCAGTTGATTTTGACTCTACATCACCTACTCAAGACCTTACAGATGGAACAGTATGGCTACCAAAAAGTATATTAGCCAATGATGCAGTTGCATTAGTAACTTTTAATTTTGGACAAGATTCTACTTTTAATGGGCAAATAACTGCTGGAGGAAATGCAGATGGTAATGGAGTAGGTAATTTTAAATATAGTGTACCAAGTGGATATCTTGCTTTGTGCTCAAAAAATTTAGGGAGTTAATATGGCAGCACCAACAATACCAAACGGAAAATCTCAATTCTCTACGACTTTATACGAAGGTAATGGTGGAGGACAGAGAGTTGGTCAGTTTGTACCTTTTACAGACAATGGCACGATTGCTAATAGTTGTATATTTAATGATGGAGATAGTGCTTATTTAACTAGAACACCTAGTTCAAGTGGTAGTGCTACAACTTTTACAATAAGTGCTTGGGTTAAATTTGGTGCTTTAGGAACTTCTCAAGAATTATTTGGTAATTCACCTTCAGGTAGTGCATCTAGTATTTTAACAGTTTTACATTATACAGATAACACCATATATATCCAAGGTTTTACAAATAGTGGAAGTTATACTATGAATTTACAAACCAGTAGAACCTTTGAAGATACTTCAAAATGGTATCACATTCTTATTGCTTTTGATACAACTCAATCAACTTCAACTGATAGAGTAAAAATGTATATTGATGGTACTTTACAATCAATGGCACAAACAACTTATCCAAGTCAAAATGAAAACTTTGGAACTAATCAATCTGGAATACCTTGTACAATAGGTAGATATAATTTTGATGCAACAAGATATTTTGATGGTTATTTTGCAGAAGTTAATATGGTAGATGGACAGGCACTAACACCAGCATCTTTTGGCTTGACTGACACCTCAACTGGCAGATGGATTCCAAAAACTGTTTCACCTTATCCTACAACTACAACTGATATTGCAGTGACAGTTGTAAGTAGTGGTGGTAATAAATATGCTTTAGATGGTGTAACTCAAGGAACAGTAACTTTAATTGAAGGTGCAACTTATAAATTTGACCAAAGTGATTCATCAAACTCAGGACATCCATTACGATTTTCTACAACTTCAGATGGAACACATGGTGGTGGCTCAGAGTTTACAAGTGGAGTAACGACTGCTGGAACCCCAGGCTCAAGTGGTGCTTATACAGAAATAACAGTGCCAACAGGAACAGCTACATTATATTATTATTGTACTAATCATTCAGGTATGGGTGGCACTGCAAATACTCAAGACCAGTATGGCACTAATGGATTTAGATTAAAATTTCAAGATAGTTCAGCACTCGGAGATGACACCAGTGGAAATGGGAATGATTTCACAGCTACAAATTTAGCTAGTACCGACCAGACTACGGATAGTCCAACCCAAAACTTTTCAACTCTTGAAGGAAGTTCATCTGGTTCTATGACATTAAGTGAGGGTAACTTACGATATACAACTGCATCTGCTAGTAATTGGGAGTCAGTTTATAATGACAAAAGTATTAGTTCAGGTAAATGGTATTTTGAATTAACTTGTAAAGTGACTACTGCATATGATGCACAACCTGGTGTAATTTTAGAAAGTCTTTTAAATACAAATAAAAATCAACTTATGGGTTATACAGATGGAAGTGTTGGATATAATATGGATGGTGCAGCTAACACTCTTTACTATGGAAATAGTGGTAATAATTATGTACAACATACTGGAACAGCAATTGATGCTACAGATATAGTTGGTGTTGCTTATGATGCAGATACAGGTTCTATGTGGTTTGCAAAAAATAATACTTGGGTAAACAATGGCACAGGAGTGGGAAATCCTTCTACTGGTGCAAACCCAACTTGGGTACAGGGTAGTTTTGCAGGACAAAGAGTAAGATTTGGATTTAGCACATATAATGCAAGTGCCTCATATGAAGTAAATTTTGGACAAAAATCTTTCACCTACACCCCACCAACTGGTTTTAAAAAATTACAACAAGACAACCTGCCAGAAACTGCAAAAGGTATAAGTGGATTAGTATGGATTAAAGATAGAGATGCTACTAAAAATCATAATTTATTTGACTCAAGTAGAGGTATACAAAAAGAACTGCGTTCAAATTCTACTGATGAACAGTTTACTAATGCTGATACTTTAAATAGATTTTTAGTAGGTGGGTGTCAAATTGAAGATGGTACAAGTGTCAATAATTCTGGTGATTCTTTTGTTAGTTGGAACTGGGTAGCAAATTCAGGAACCACTAGTTCAAATACTGATGGTTCAATTACCTCAACTGTCCAAGCTAATACAACTGCTGGATTTAGTATTGTGCAATATACTGGAAATGCTACAGGTGGTGCTACTATTGGGCATGGACTTAGTTCTGCTGTAAAATGTGTAGTATGTAAACCACTTAGTGCAACTGGAAGTTGGAATCTTTGGCAACAAGGAATGGGTGAAGATTATTACATAGCTTGGGATTCAACTAATGCTCAAGCTAATGATGTTCAATTATGGGATTCTTCTGGATTTACAAGTAGTGTGTTTACTATTGGTTCAAACACAACATATAATAATGCAAGTAGTGTTAATTATGTTGCGTATTGTTGGCACGAAGTTGATGGCTTTAGTAAATTTGGAAAATACGAAGGAAATAATAGTGCAGATGGTACATTTGTGTATTTAGGTTTTAAACCAGCATTCGTTATGATTAAAAGTATAGATAATGGTTCTTCTTCTTATCCTTGGGCAATATATGATAATAGAAGAAGTCCAACTAATCCAGTTAGTTTATTTCTTTCTGCAAATGATACTGTTGTAGATAATACTCTTGATAGAATAGATTTTTTAAGTAATGGATTTAAACTAAGACAGTCATACTCATATTCAAATGCTGGTGAAACTTATATTTACATGGCATTTGCTGAACATCCATTTGTTGGAGATGGAACAAGTCCTGTAACTGCTAGATAAAGTATTGTATTTAAAGTAACAATAGTTTATAATATTAATTAATATAATAACACATTAAAAAGGAGATAACATGTGGGCAAAAGTAAAAGCTGACCAAGTTATTGAGGTATTCAATGGTGCTAAAGCTATAACTGATAGTAATGGTGTTCAGCATCCTTCAAGTATCTTCAGTAATTGGTCAAAAGATGAATTAAAAAATATAGGTATATATGCTGTATCTGTAGCAACACCACCTGATAATAGATTTTATAAAGGGGGAACACCTTCTTATTCATTTAGTAAAGATAAAGTAATTGAAACAATAAATAAAACTGCACGTGAGTTAGCTGATGTAACTGTAACTGATGCAGATAATAAAGTTATAAAAAATTCAGATGGAACTACAATGATGACAACAGGTTTAATTACACAGTACAAAATGGATATTGATAATCAAGCTTATAATATGTTACAGCCATCAGACTGGATGGTCGTAAGAGAAATGGAAACAAGTGTAGCAGTTCCTTCTGAATGGTCAACGTATAGAGCAGGTGTAAGAACTAAAGCTGCAGAAATGAAAACTGCAGTATCTGCTGTAACTTCAATAGGTGCATTACAATCGCTACATATAGTACATGATGCAGACAGTTCAATAGCAAGTGGGATATTATATAATTTTGGTGAACCACCAACAGAATAGGGGAAAATTAAATGGCAACATTTACGTCAAGAATTAGACTTGAGAAACAAGATAATGGTTCTAACTCAGGAACATGGGGTACTGTATTAAATCAAAAAGTAATTGATTTAGTTGATGATGCTATTGCAGGTTATACTATTGTTTCTTGTAGTTCAGCAGATATAACTTTATCTTCAAACAATGGTTCTGCTGACCAGTCTCGTAGTGCAGTTCTTGAGTTTCAAGGTACATTGACATCTAATGTTGGTATAACTATTCCTTCAGTTTCTAAAATTTATTTTGTAAAAAATAATACTTCAGGTTCATATGCAATTACATTAAAGACTGCAGCAACAACTGCAAAGACTACAGTTACTCAAGGAGGTACTGGTCCATTTGTTTGTGATGCTGTAAATGTTATTACAGGTGCTGACACTACAGGTTTAGGATTAGGTACTGCTGCAACATTAAACTTTGGTACTGCAGATGCAAATTTAATACCAGTATCAAGTGCAGATATAAGATATATACCTACTTCAACTTCTTCAACTATTAGTTCTAATAAAGTATTTAGTGGTACTGTTATTACTTCAGGAACAAATACATTTACTTCAATTACTACACACTCAGGTAAGTCAGTATTTACTGCTGAAGTATCTGCAGCTTCATCAGCAACTTTTTCAGGTGCAGTAGGAACTCCTGAAGTTTCAATTGCAAGTGCAACTTCAATGAATGTAGATTTCTCAGCAGGAAATAATTTTGCCATTACATTAGGAACCACCTACACTTTCAACTGCTGCTGCTGCAAAAGATATTATAGTTTATAAAGTAAGGGAAGTTTCATCTGTAGATTGTGCCAGTCTTCTTAATCTTTCATAGGGGATTCTATGTCAACAGAAACACAGCTTCAGTTACTTAAACTTGACTTTGCTCCAGGTTTTCATAGAGAGTCAACTCAATATGCTGAACAAGGTAAATGGTATGATGGTGATAGAGTTAGGTTTAGAGCAGGTAAACCTGAAAATATAGGTGGTTGGAACTTTAAAGTTAGTAATTCTTTTGAAGGAACTGGTAGAGATTTAATTAGTTGGACTGATAATGATACATTAAAGAGGGCAGCTTTTGGAACTGAATCAAAACTTTATACTTATTTTGGTGGTGTTAATTATGACATTACTCCTATTACCTCAACAGTTACTGTAACAAATAAATTAACAACTGCATCAGGTAATACAAAAGTTTTAGTAAGTGCAGCTAATACTTTAACTACTGGAGACTTTGTAGAATTTACATCAATGGCAGCAACTATTGGTGGTAATGTATTCTTTACAAGTGGTAGTGATTTTAAAGTTAGTGACTATTGGTGGTAATGTATTCTTTACAAGTGGTAGTGATTTTAAAGTTAGTGTTATTAATAGTAATTCATTTGAAGTATTAACATCAACAACTGCAGCAGCTACATCAGCAGCAGCAGGTGTAGTAACAATAAACTTTCTATTACCAGTAGGTACATCAACAGCAGTAGCAGGATTAGGTTGGAACGCAGGTTATTATGGTCAAGGTGGTTATGGTGAAGCTAAAACACAATCAGATATAACTATATTACCAAGACAGTGGACGTTAGATACATGGGGTGAAGATTTAGTTGCAGGTTTAAGAGGTAGTCATGTTTATTATTGGGAAACTTCTGCAGGTGTTGAATCAAGAGCAATTGAAGTAAGTGCAGCACCAAGTGTAAGTAATACATTAATTGTTTCTCAAGAAGATAGACACTTAATTTGTATGGGAACAAATGAATTTACAGGTGGTGCATTTAATCCATTATTAGTTAGATGGTCAAATCAAAATGATTTTAATAACTGGACACCTTCAGTAAGTTCAACTTCAGGTGAAGCTATATTAGGTTCAGGTAATAGAATTGTAGCAGCAGCTCGTAGTAGAAATAATATAATTATTTTAACTGATAAGTCTGCACATACTATGCAATTCATTGGACCACCATTTACTTTTGGTTTTAATGAGATAGGTACAAACTGTGGTGCAGCAGGTTTACATGCAGCTAAAGATTTTGATGGTAGGGTTTATTGGATGGGTACTGCAAACTTTTATGTGTTTGATGGTACAGTTAAAAATTTACCTTGTACAGTAAGACGATTTGTTTTTGACGATATTAATTTAGACCAGTCAGATAAAATATTTGCAGGTGTTAATTCACAGTTTAAAGAGATAACGTGGTTATACTGTTCTAAAGATTCTACTGAATGTGATAGGTACGTGACCTTTAATCCAAATGAAAACTATTGGGTATATGGTTCAACTCACTTTACAACTTTTGAAGATAAAGGTGTGTTTTCAAATACAGTAACTACAGGTGTTGAAACAAGTTCAAGTTTATCTTATTTATATGACAATGAACCTGAAGGTATCTACACTGCAAATGGAAATAGTATTGAATCATTTGTAGAGTCAGCAGATTTTGATATGTCTCAAGGTAATGAGATAATGTTTATAGATAGAATGGTTCCTGACTTTACATTAAGTAATGAAGTATCAGGAACATCTGGACAACTTAATGTACAGTTTACTAC
>Ga0208919_1001721_pt1 | contig 12202 bp, 13 predicted proteins | sample 4_EtaG_FD_184076 | JGI IMG/M metagenome (GOLD analysis project Ga0208919, IMG submission 184076) | Marine viral communities from the Subarctic Pacific Ocean - 4_ETSP_OMZ_AT15127 metaG (SPAdes) (version 3) | ecosystem: Environmental > Aquatic > Marine > Oceanic | place: Pacific Ocean | collected...
GATACAATTCAAGGTCAGTGGTTAGAAAGAAGAGATCAAACGTTTATACAAGAATATATAGGAGAATTAACAGGAGACAAAGGTAGTCAAACTGGACAGGATGTAACAGGATTACCTAAATATTACGCTATGTATGGTGGAGCTACAGGAACAGGTGCTACTACATCAGGGGCTATTTTAGTGGCTCCTACACCAGATGCTAATTATAAATTTACTATTTCTTGGAATAAACTTCCTCAAGCTTTATCAGGAAGTAATACAACGACTTATATTAGTCAATATTTTCCACAAGGTCTTTTATATGCTTGTTTAGTAGAAGCATATTCTTTTTTAAAAGGTCCAACTGATATGTTGACATTATACGAACAAAAGTATAAAACTGAACTACAAAAGTTTGCAGCGATGCAAATTGGAAGAAGAAGACGAGACGATTACACGGATGGTACAATAAGAATTCCAATCGAGTCAGCGCCTCAGTAATAGGAGAAAATTATGACAATAACATCGGCTATTTGTAATAGTTTCAAACAAGAAATTTTAGTAGAGGGACACAACTTTACTAATGGTACGGACACATTTAAATTATCTTTATACTCAAGCGACTCAGCAACATTAAGTAAAGCAACAACTGCTTACACTGCACCAGCAGACGCAACAGCAGATCCAACAAACACATATGAAGTTACAACAACTTCATCTGGATATTCTGCAGGTGGAAATAGTTTAACAAGCACAACTCCAGTTTTATCTACAGACACTGCTTGTTGTAAATTTGCAAACACATCATGGACTTCTGCTTCTTTCACAGCAAGAGGTTGTTTGATTTACAATTCAACTAATTCTAACAAAGCTGTATGTGTCGTAAACTTCGGTTCAGACAAAACTGTAACAAGCGGAACTTTTACAATTGAGTTTCCAGCACAAACTGCAGGCAACGCGATCATTCAGATAGCATAAGGAGTAAGTCCTTATGTCGGCAATCCGAACATTCACAGTAACGGTAGCCAACCCTGGCTCTGGTAATAAGTATTACATAGATAGTGTTTTACAAGATACTATAAATCTTGCTGAAGGTTACACTTATGTATTTAATTATCCTTCGGCTCATCCATTTAGATTTTCTACAACATCAGATGGTACGCATAATTCTGGAAGCGAATATACAACAGGAGTAACAGTAAATAGTTCAACACAAGTTCAAATAACTGTTGCTGCTTCAGCACCACAACTTTATTATTATTGTTCTATTCATCCAGGGATGGGTGGACAAGCGAATACTGTAGACCCAGATACTTGGGGCGTGTTGCAATGGGGACAAAATTCTTGGAGTAGTCAAGACGATATTTCTATAACTTTAACTGGTTTGTCTGCAACTTCTACAGTTGGTTCAGTAGAAACATTTCCAGAAACTGGTTGGGGTAGTGATAAATGGGGCTCTGAAAACTGGGGTGAGTCAACAATTGATGTAGTTTTACCAGCTTTATCTGCAACTTCTTCTGTAAATTTACCTAGTGAAAATGTATCAGTAAAACCAGGTTGGGGTACACTTGACTGGGGTGAAAATGGTTGGGGTACTGTTGAATCAGCAACATTTAGTTTAACAGGTCTTTCTGCAACATCTGCAGTTGGATCTATAACTTTACCAGATCAAGTAATGGGTTTAACTGGATTAAGTGCTACGTCAACAGTTGGTTCATTAACAGTTAAATCTGATGCTACGTTTACTTTATCAGGTTTATCTGCAACATCTGCAGTGGGAACAATAACAGCTGCTGAACAGATAGTTGGTCTTACAGGCTTATCTGCAACATCTGCAGTGGGATCTTTAGCTCCTGCAAGTGTAATGGGTGTGACTGGAATAAGTGCGTCTACATCACTTGGAACAATTACAATTTCGTCTGCTCCATTAGTTCAACCTGCTGCATTAACTGCTACTACATCTCTAGGGTCGTTAACTGTTAATAATATTACTGGCGTTACTTTAACAGGACGTGCAGCTACAAGTAGTCTGGGAACTTTGACTACAGTCCAACAAACTAATGCAGATTTAGCAGGTCTAGGACTAACCGCTACAACAAGTCTAAATGACGCTAAATTAATACTTAAATATTATGGAGATAAAACTCCTTATACTGGAGCTACTTATGTAGATAAAACACCCGCATAATTATGTTTGACTTAAAATTAAATAACAAGTATAAATAACAACAATTAGGAGAATTAACAATGGCTTCATCATATTCAGATCTTGGTATAGAACTAATGGTAACTGGCGAAAATGCCGGTACATGGGGAACAAAAACAAACGCAAATTTACAACTTATTGAACAATTAATGGGTGGATTCTTAGAAGTATCCATTGCAGGTGGTGCACAAACTACGCCTTTAGATATTGATGATGGTGCTTTAACAGGTAAAGCTCAAAACAGAGTAATAAAATTAACAGGTACTATTACTGGAAACCAAATTGTAACTTTTCCATTACTTACAGAAAATTTTTATGTTATTGAAAACGCAACTTCTGGTGCATACACAGTACAATTAAAAGCAGAATCTGGTTCAGGAGCTACAGTTACTTTTTCAGCTACTGAAAAAAGTTACAAATTTATTTTTCTTGATGGTGTTGCAACAAACACTGGAGTTTTTGAAGCATCTTTTACTGCAGCAGGTACAGTAACAGAAACTGGAACACAAACTTTAACAAACAAAACTTTAACCTCTCCTAAAATTGGAACTTCAATTTTAGATGTAAATGGTAATGAATTATTTAAAGTAACTGCAACAGGTTCAGCAGTAAACGAATTAACATATGCAAACGCAGCTACAGGAAACAAACCAACATTTACTGCAACTGGTGATGATACTAATATTGGTGTATCAATCCAACCAAAAGGTTCTGGAACAGTTACTATTGATGCTTTAACTTTTCCAGCAGCAGATGGATCCGCAGATCAAGTACTTGCAACAGATGGTAGTGGTACTTTAAGTTTTGTTGATAGTGGTGGTGGATCTGTAAGTTGGCAAACAGGAAGTATTAAAACTGCAACTTTTGTTGCAACAGCAGGTGAAGGATATTTTTGTAATACTACAGGTGGAGATTTTACAGTAACACTTCCTTCAAGTCCTAGTGCAGGTGCTATTGTAGCCATTAAAGATTATGCAGGAACTTTTGTTGAGGAGAATATTACTGTTGGAAGAAATGGTTCTAACATCGATGGAGTTGCACAAGATGGAATATTAAGTGAAAATAATTTAGCAGTATCATTTATTTATATAGATGGAACTCAAGGTTGGAAATCTATTAACTCTGATGCAGGAACTTATGGTCCTGGTTATATTCAAGCATCAGGTGGAGAAGAACATATTTGTGGTGATTATAAAATTCATACTTTTAACGGACCAGGTGTTTTTAATGTAACAAGAGCAGGAAACCCATCAGGGTCTACTCAAGTAGATTACATGGTAATTGCAGGTGGTGGAAATGGTGGCCCTAATTCACAAGCTGGTGGCGGTGGAGCAGGAGGTTTTAGAGAATCACACTCTACTCCAGTTTCAGGACCATACACAGCAAGTCCATTAGCTACACCAACGGGTGTTACTGTATCAGCACAAGCATATCCAATTGTAGTTGGAGCAGGTGCTTCAGGTCCAGGAGCTCCTAAAACAGGATATAAAGGAACACCAAGTTCCGCTTTAGGAATTACATCAGCAGGTGGTGGTGGTGGTGGAATATCTGGCGGTTCCGGTAGTTCCGGAGGATCCGGCGGAGGCGGCGGAGAAAATGGTGGCGGTGGAACAGGAAATTCACCATCGGTTAGTCCACCTCAAGGAAATAACGGCGGACCATCAGGTCACCCTTCTGGAGCAGGTGGTGGCGGAGCAGGTGCTGCTGGAGGTGCTACTGGAGGTCAAAATGGTGGTAATGGTGGTACAGGTGTAACAACAAGTATTACTGGTGTTGCAACAACTTATGCTGGTGGTGGCGGCGGTGGAGGTTATTCTCCAAGTGGATCAGGTGGAAACCCAGGACCCGGCGGTGGTGGTCAAGGTGGAGATTATAATAATTCTGATCAAAGCGGATTTGCTGGTGCCATGAATAGTGGCGGTGGCGGTGGTGGTAATGGTTGGCCTACACCAGGTCAAGGTGGTTTTGGTGGATCTGGAAAAGTAGTAATTAGGTATAAATATAGGTAGGATAAAAATATGGCACATTATGCAAAAATAGGAATGAACGGAAAAGTTATTGCGGTAACACCTTTAGAAGATAAACATTTATTAAATGCTGATGGTGTTGAAGATGAAAAAGTAGGTCAAGAACATTTAGAAAAATGTAATAATTGGCCAGCAGAAATGTGGATTAAAACTTCATACAATACAAAATCTAATGCACATTCATCAGGCGATAACTCAAAAGCATTTAGAGGAAATTTTGCTGGTATAGGAATGACTTGGGATGAAGACAATCAAATATTTATTGATCCACAACCTTTTCCAAGTTGGACTTTAGATCTTGCAACAGCGCAATGGGTATCACCTGTTGGTAGCCGTCCAGCTTATACAGATGAGCAGGTTGAACAAGTAACAGCAGGTACACATTCTTGGGAATATAGTTGGAATGAATCAACACAAACTTGGGACTTGACAGACAAATTGGCATAGATTAAAAATGGTGGTGGTATGCAGAAGAAAGTATTAACAGAACAAGCTCTATATTACGGTGATGTAACAATGCCTAAAAATTGGGATATTGACCGAGATAAATTATCAAACGACATTTTACAATCTAAAATTAATAACACAAAATTTCCATTTTCTAAAACTTGGGACATGTTGAATACTTACATGTGTGATCATGTATATTTAGAATATAGGCTTCAACTTATTAATAAAAAAACTTGGGGAGATATCTATAAACCTAATCAACAAACAGAACCACTATTAAATGTTGATCCAGTTGATTTAAGAAACTCACCTGATTTTACATTACTGTATGGTGTAAAAGTTAAAGATTGTAATGTTAGAATTTATTTTGATGATAATAGAAGAAAAAATAGAAGTTGGGATATACCACTTTTAAATAATAGATTTATTATGTTTCCTTCAACAAACATGTACACTCTTACAAATAAACAAAAAGAAAGTTTAAACATAGTTCAAACAATAACGTATGAATATATCTAATCATTATTGGTGTTTTAAATCTGCACTACCACCTAGAATTTGTGATGACATAATTAAACATGGTTTATCACAAGCAGAAACTATGGCTAGAACTGGTGATTATGGAGATAAAGAACTTTCCAAAGATGAAATAAAAGATATGAAACGTAAGAGGAATTCAGATTTAGTATGGCTCAATGATACTTGGATATATAAAGAAATACATCCTTATTTAATAGAAGCTAATAAAAATGCTGGTTGGAATTTTCAATGGAATCGATCTGAAGCTTGTCAGTTTACTAAATACAAACTTAATCAATATTATGATTGGCATTGTGATAGTTGGGATAAACCTTATGATAAACCTGGTGATCCCGAACATGGTAAAATTAGAAAACTATCTATGACTTGTCAGTTAACAGATGGTTCTGAATATAAAGGTGGTGAATTAGAATTTGATTTTAGAAACTACGATCCACATATGAGAGATGAATCAAAACATTTAGTAAAAGCAAACGAAATACTTTCTAAAGGTTCTATTGTTGTATTTCCGTCTCATGTTTGGCATAGAGTAAAACCTGTTACAAGCGGAACTAGATATTCATTAGTTGTATGGAGTATTGGAGATCCTTTTAAATAATGTATATCAATAATTTTTTTAGCACACCTATTTGGTCAGAGCGTAAAGCAGATTTTATTACTTCTTTAAATAAACACTCAAATAAATATATAAAAGAAGCTCGTGAAAGAAATAAAGATCATATAAAAAAATATGGCGATGCTTTTATTTCACATCGTTCAACTACTTTATTACAAGATAATAATTTTTTAGATTTTAAAAATTATGTTGAACTAAAATCAAAAGAATTTTTAGATCATATGAGTTATGATTTAAGACACTATAATACTCTGTTTTCTCAAATGTGGGTGCAAGAGTTTGCAAAAAAAGGTGGGGGTCACCATTCAGTGCATTTACATTCTAATCAACATGTATCCGGTTTTTATTTTTTAAAAGGTAGTGATAAGACATCTCACCCAATATTTCATGACCCAAGGTCTGCAGCTCGTTCAACAAAATTAATGTTAAAAGCTGAAGTCAGTGGTGCTTCTAGTGGATTAAGCACTGTTCGTTTTAAACCATCACCAGGCTTACTAATTATTTTTCCAGGTTATTTAGAACACGAGTTTAGTGTAGATTCTGGCACTGAACCATTTAGATTTATACATTGGAATATGCAAGCTATTCCAAAAGAAATGGCAAAAGATGTTTAAGGTAATAGATAATTTTTTAGACGAAAAATATTTTAAAGAAATCAAAGACACTATATCAAGTCTTGATTTCCCATGGTTTTATAATGATTGTATTTCAGATAAAAATGATCCTAAAAATTATTATTATTTTATACATTTATTTTATCAGGCCAATCATGAAAATAGTAATTACTATCATATATGGAATAAATTTTTGCAAAAGATAGATTGTAAGGCAGTTATAAGAATTAAAGCAAATATGTATATGAATATAGGTAAAAAAAGAAAACATAAAAATCATACTGATTATCCCTATCCACATAAAGGATGTCTTTTATATATTAATGATAATGATGGTGATACTTTTTTTGAAAAAGAAAACGTACAAGCAAAAGCTAATAGAGTTGTATTTTTTGATCCACATAAACCACATTCTAGTTCTGCTTGTTCAAATCAAAAAAGAAGATTAACTGTAAATTTTAATTATTTTTAAAATGAATATACTTTCAATTTATGCATCTCACGATGGATGCGTTACATATATTAAAAATAATAAAATAAAATTTCATACACAAATAGATAGATACAATAGATTTAAATATTTTGCTTTTCCAAACAAAAATTTAATACAAGAAATAGAAAAACTTAAAATAGATAAAATAATAATTTCCCATAATCACTCTAATCATTGTTTACAATTATGGGGTCATATAATTAAATATAATAGTAAAAAACTTAAAGACATAGAAATAATATATTACGGTGATAAATTTCATCATTTGTTTCATGCATATTGTGCTTTAACTTGGAACAAGAATATAAAAAATATATTAGTTTGTGATGGTAGAGGAGCTAAATTTGAAGACTTTTTTGAAAACGAAAGTCTTTATTTTTACGATAAAAATTTAAAACATATACTTACTGAAAAAAATAAAATTTGTGAACGATATGAACAATTTACTATTGAACATTTTGGAACCGGACACGATTGTGGAAAGACTATGGCTTGGAGTTTATATGATAAAAGACCTGCAACAATTCAAAATAATTTTCAAAACGAATTAACCGAATTTATAGATAACAAAAACATAAGTGGTGATTTACATTTGACAGGAGGATGTGCTCAAAATGTTATTAATAATTCAAAATTACTTTTAAAATTTAATAATTTATTCTGTGATCCGTTTAACGGAGATTTTGGATTAAGTCTTGGTGCTGCAAATTTTTATTTAAATAATAAAATAACTAATGATAAAATTTATTTAGGTATACCACAAGAAATAGATACAAGTATTTTTTATCAATATAATATCGTAGACACAACAACAGAAGAAGTTTCTAAAATTTTACTTAATGAACCAGTTGCAATCTTTCAGTCTAGAAGCGAACAAGGTCAAAGAGGATTAGGAAATAGATCTTTGTTAATGAGTCCTATAAATAAAAAAGCTCATAATAAATTAAATCAAATAAAAAAAAGAGAATGGTTTAGACCTTTTGCTTGTTCTGTTTTAAAAGAAAAAGCTAAAGAATGGTTTGACATGTTAATAGATGAATCTCCACATATGATGTATGTGTTTAAAATTAAGAAAAAAAATATTTTAGAAGCAGGCGTATCTAAAAATAATGACTCAAGAATTCAAACAGTTAGTAAGAAAAATAATTTAAATTTTTATAATTTAATAAAAGCATTTCATAAATTAACTGGTGTGCCTATTTTAGTAAACACTAGTTTAAATTTACCGGGTGAAGTATTAGTTGAAACTATGTTAGATTTAAAAGAGTTATTTGATAATAGTAAATTAAATTATATTTATTTACCTGAAGTAAACAAACTAATAAAAAAGAATAAATGAAGTTGAAAGAATACAAATTACCAAAAGAAAGTTTTATAGGCGGTTGGTTTATACCTTCAAATATTTGTGACAAATTAATTAATTATTATAACAAATTTGAAAAAAATGTTATCGCTGGTAGTAATGCTAGTAATATAGTAAATAAAAAATTTAAAGATTCGTTAGATTTAGTAATCTATAAAAATAACCAGGACACTGAAATAATTGAATATTTAAAACATCTACAAACTGTTTTAAATTTATATATAAAAAAATATCCAGAGTTAAATACAAATCAAAGGTTTGAATTTTATAGAGCTAACATTCAAAAATATCCTAAAAAAGGTGGTTTTAAAAAATGGCATAATGAAAGGGCAGGTATAGCATCTTCTAAAAGAATATTAGTTTTTATGACATACTTGAATAACATACAGAATGGTGGTACAAAATTTAAATACCAAAAAATTACAACTCCTTCTAAAAAAGGGTTGACATTAATTTGGCCAACTGATTTTACGCATACACATAAAGGAGAAATTGTAAATAAAGAAAAAATGATAATGACTGGGTGGTTTGAATATATATGAGTTTTAAAAAGAAAAAATATGCAGTTATCCGTCAAGCAATATCAAAAGACTTGGCTAGCTTTGTTGCAAATTATTTTAATATGCAAAAACAAGTATATGATACTTGTAGAAAAGAAAGGTACTTTTCACCATTTGAAAATATTATAGGTCACTATGATGATAGACAAATACCCGATACTTATAGTCAGTATTCTAATATTGCTATGGAAACATTAATGTTAAAATGCCAGCCTAAAATGGAAGAAGTAACAGGATTAAAATTATATCCAGCTTATACCTATGCAAGAATTTATAAAAAAGGTGATATTCTTAAAAGACACAAAGACAGATTTAGTTGTGAAATATCTACTACTATGAATCTTGGTGGAGATGATTGGCCTATATATCTAGAACCAAATCCTAAAAAAGGTGGTGTTAAACCAGGTCAAGGATATGTATCAGATAACACCAAAGGTGTTAGAGTAGATTTAAAACCAGGAGATATGCTGGTTTATTCTGGCTGTGAGCTAGAGCATTGGAGAGAAAAATTTAAGGGCAAAGAATGCGTACAAGTTTTTCTGCATTATAACAATCGTAAGACTCCTGGAGCGAAGGATAATATGTTTGACAAACGTCCACATTTAGGGCTTCCCGATTGGTTTAAACGATGATATAATCTTTAGATGGAGGCAGGGCACCACCACATACCCCCTGTCTCCTTTTAAGGATTATACATTATGTTACAAAAATTAGGATTTTTACCTGGGTTTAACAAACAAGTTACACCTACAGGAGCAGAGTCTCAATGGATAGAAGGTCAAAATGTACGTTTTAGATATGGTACTCCTGAAAAAATAGGCGGTTGGAACCAACTAGGAGACAGCAAATTAACTGGAGCAGCCAGAGGTTTGCATCACATGGTTAACAGAGAAGGTATTAAATATTCTATTATAGGAACAAATAGAATTTTATATGCTTTTTCTGGAGGAATATATTATGACATACACCCTTTAGTAAATCCATTAGGAACTGCTGTTACAAATTTTTTTAGTACAACCAACGGATCACCGACGGTAACTTTAACGTTTCCTAGTTCTCACAATCTTGAGGAAGGAGATATTATTTTATTTGGTGACGCTAGTACATTTACTGCTATTACTAATTCTAATTTTGGAGCATCAGATTTTGCAGATAAAAAATTTATGATAGCAACCACACCTTCTGGAACAGAAGCTACTATCACTATGCCTAGTAATGAAACAGGATCAGGAGCTACTACATCAGGAGGTATTACTTATTTTCAATACTATCACGTAGGACCAGCTGAACAGGTTGGAGTATTTGGTTTTGGTATATCTCAGTGGGGTGGAACAGTAACAGCACCTAAAACAACAACATTAACTGCTCCAGGTTTAGGAGATAATGCTTTTGGAACTGGTGGATCAGGAACTACAATTGACGTAGCAAGCACCACGGGTTTTCCTAGTACAGGAACAAATTATATACAAATTGGAACTGAAGAAATATCTTACACAGGTGTAACTGCTACAAGTTTTACTGGAATTGTAAGAGCTGTTAGAGGCACGACACGAGCAGCGCACTCTACAGGTGCAACGGTTACAAACACAAGTGGCTATTCTGGATGGGGTCAAGCAGCAAGCACCACGGATAAAGTAGCAGAGCCGGGTTTATGGGCTCTTGATAATCTTGGTGATACACTTATTGCTCTAATTTTTAATGGTGAATGTTTTGAATGGGATTCAAATGCAACTAATGCAACAGCAATTAGAGCTACAATTATAACTGGTGCGCCAACCGCATCTAGAGATATGTTAGTATCTACACCTGATCGTCACTTAGTATTTTTTGGTACAGAAACAACTATTGGAGATAAGACTACACAAGATGAAATGTTTATAAGATTCTCGTCTCAAGAAAACATTAATGATTATACACCTACAGCTGAAAATAGTGCTGGTACACAAAGACTGGCCGACGGATCACGGATCATGGGAGCTACGCTTGGTAGAAATGCAATTTATGTTTGGAGCGATACTGCTTTATTTACAATGCGTTTTGTAGGAACTCCATTTACATTTGCTTTTGAACAAGTAGGTACCAACTGTGGATTAATTGGAATGAATGCAGCTGTTGAAGTTGATGGTGCAGCGTATTGGATGTCTGAAAATGGTTTTTTTAGATACACTGGTAAACTAGAATCGATGGACTGTTTAGTTGAAGACTATGTTTATGATAATTTAAATACAACATCTAATCAATTTATATATTGTGGTATTAATAACTTGTTTGGTGAAGTAATTTGGTTTTATCCAACATCAAATTCTAATGTTAATTTAAGATCAGTAACATATAGTTATCTAGACTCTACAGCTAAACGACCTATATGGTTTACAAACGATAGCACTTTATTTACCAGAACAACTTGGCAAGACTCAGCAGTATTTGGATTGCCACATGCAACACAATATGATGCTGACGATGATACTTCTTTTGATGTGGTGGGTAATACAGAGGGAGTTACTTATTATTACGAACATGAAACTGGAATTAATCAAATTAGAAGTGGTGTAACAACAGCTATACCTGCAAGCATAACATCAGGAGACTTTGACATTACACAAAAAGTTATTAGAGGAGCTGCAACTAATATGGCTGACCTTAGAGGTGATGGTGAAAACATTATGAGAGTTAGTAGAATTATACCTGATTTTATATCTCAAGAAGGTGATTCTATTATACAGTTAGATTTAAGAAATTATCCTAATGACACAGCAGCTAGTTCATCTTTAGGACCTTTTACGGTATCTAGTTCTACAGATAAAGTAGATACAAGAGCGAGAGGCAGAGCAGTGGCTTTAAAAATATCTAACACTGCAGTAGATACTAGTTGGAAACTAGGAACGTTTAGATTAGATATACATGCTGGAGGAAGAAGATAGTGGCTAAAATAGTACAATCATTGACTAGAGCTAGTGCTGAATATGAAGAAGATGTAGCACAATCTTTAGTTAGAGATTTAGATGCTGTGTTAGAAAAACTTAACACTACATTTCAAGAAGAACTAAAACAGGAGATAGAAGCTAGAAGTTTCTTTTTAGATTAATGGCAGTAGTAAACCAATATAAATTTGTAGGAATAGATAACAGTACAACAGGTAGTGCACTTACACCATTAGGATCTGGTATTCCTGCAATTAATGAAACTATTGTTATTAAATCTATACTTGTTACATCGGCTGGTACACCTAGTGTAACTGTTGTAAACAATAGTATTACAGCTATTAAATCTAAAGCTTTAACAGCTAATGAAACTACAGAATTATTAACCCAACCGCTAATAGTAGAGGGTGGTAAAACCTTTACAGTACAATCA
>Ga0208919_1001722_pt1 | contig 12202 bp, 26 predicted proteins | sample 4_EtaG_FD_184076 | JGI IMG/M metagenome (GOLD analysis project Ga0208919, IMG submission 184076) | Marine viral communities from the Subarctic Pacific Ocean - 4_ETSP_OMZ_AT15127 metaG (SPAdes) (version 3) | ecosystem: Environmental > Aquatic > Marine > Oceanic | place: Pacific Ocean | collected...
ATAAAGAAAACGCGCCTCCTAATGGCTGGAAGGTTGCCGACAAAATAGATCCATTCGGATTTAACAAAGCCATCAACTGGGACAAATTAAATGATCCTAAAGTTCTTAAAGAATTAGAAGAGCTGGTTGGAGATAGTGACGATGAAGGAAATATCGCCGTCATTACAGAGGAGAGAATAAAAGAAAATGAAGAGAAGGATTAAACACAACGATCTTGCGCCATGGTTCCTGGAGGACCATGGCCAGCTGCCGGAGGCGTACCTGAAGAATTGTCAGAAATTTTTTGATGAGCTTAAAGCTGCAAGCAACAAGCAACAAGCCACAAGCTTGCCACAATTGGATGTTAAGAAGAATTAGAAAGGTATAATATGAAAACAAGTGAAGCTCTAAAATTAGTCGGAGGCCTGAGCAAGCCTTCAAAGATGCCCGGATGGGCCTACGGTTTACCTGCCAAAGAATGCAAGACTGGCTCGAAGCTGGTGAAGGTTAAGGGTAGTACTTGCGAGGGCTGTTACGCTCTTAAAGGTTGTTACGTTTTTAAAGTAGTACAAGAAGCACAATACAGGAGACTGGCCAGCGTCAAGCATGAACTCTGGACCGGGGCCATGGCTCTTCTAATCAATTCAAAAAAATCTAAATGGTTCAGATGGCATGATTCGGGAGATGTACAGGACGAAGCGCATCTCATTAAGATCTTTGCCGTGTGTAGACTGACGCCGGAGACCCGTCACTGGATGCCGACCCGTGAAGCATGGGTCAAGCACTTCCTGCCGCTGGCACCTGCTAATCTTACAATTAGATTCTCAGCGCCGATGGTGGACCAGTCTGCACCTGCAAGCTGGCCGACAACGTCAACCGTGGTAACAGCTGGCGCAACGTGTCCCGCTCCGACTCAAGACAATGAATGCAAGGACTGCCGGGCATGCTGGGATCCTGAAGTCAAGAATGTAGCATATGGCCAGCATTAAATTATTTTACGATTATACAAAACACAAAGATGGTTTTATGGGCCGGGAGAATAGGCGCTACTGGTTATTAAATACTGAAACAGGCGACAAGCTTAAAATTACTGAGAAGCAATACGATGCTTTAAATAGTTTAGAATGGTTTCATGCCAGCTCATAGAAAGTACGATCACATCATACACAGAATTCACGATCAGTGGTGCCGGGACAATGGCTATCCAAGCCGCAAGCTTCAAGCTCCAAGCTGCGTAAGCTTCAAGCTGCAAGCTTCAAGCCCCAAGCATAAAGGTTCAAGCTCCAAGCCACAAGCTGCAAGCTCACGAACCACGGACCCTTCATAAAGTTTCAAGGCCCCTGAACCAAGGTGCTCTGCCAAGATAAAACTATTATACGGATGACGCATATGCCATGCAATTTGGTGTGCACTTAGTTTGACTTTGTTGGCTTTAGCCACTTTAAATTCTATGGTGAAGAACTGATTATATTTTGTATATCCCAACGCATCTGGCACGCCGGGTAATGCTAAATTTTCTATACGAGAGTACGATATTGTGGGTGTTGCTTTCTTAAATTTTTTGTAAAGTTTTGCTTCTGGACCCATGTTATTTTTAGGACAACAATGTCATTATTCGGACATGCCCATAACCCATAATACTATAAGCACATAACAAACAATTTCCATTAATAATCCTTAATATAACCTGGTGGCATTATGATTAATTCTTCCTTGTTTGGTTTCAAAACAACACGGATAGATGTATCGCCTGGCTTATTACTTTCATGGACTTCAATACGTTTTATCTCTTCAAGATAACCTCTCTCTGTCATGATGTATATTCTAGCATTACTAACACCGTTGCCACGCTTGCCATTTGGACCAGCAGTAAACTTATCGAGATACTCTTGTAAGTGTCTAACAAACACTAGACATCACCTTTGTTTCTAAACTCGTTTAACATACTTTGACCTTTGCTATGTAAGTCTTCTTTTTCTTTCTTAAGTTGATTATACATATACTCAAAATGCTCACACTTCTTTTTATAGAACATTAGCTCTTTCCTTAAGTCTGCGTTTAAATTTTGATGTGATAGACTTATTTTCATTAAATCTTCTATCCTTTTCTCTAAATCGTTAGGGCCTCTATCATCAGGCATAGGCACATCTGCATTTCTATACTCTTCCTCTCTAGTCATAGGTTTTAGTTTCTCTTCTTTTAGATCTTTCATTTGTTTTTCAAACTCCTCTATATCTTTATTTGTCATCATCCTTGACAATATATGATTGTTGCCTTAAAAAGTCAATATGGGATTACCAAAAAGATTAACAGAAATGCAAAGACGGTTCGCAGAATTTTTAGTATTCGGCGGTCCTGATGGACCATGCACAAAAACAGAAGCAGCTACACTTGCTGGATACAGTAAAGACAATGCTAGACATGAGGGCTCGTCTCTCACCAACCCAAAACATAGTCCACTCGTTGTAAAATATATAGGTGAATTAAGAGAAGAAAGATTAAAAAAATATGAAGTTAATTATGACGCTCATGTGGCAGAACTTGGGCGAATTAAAGACGCCGCTTTGAAGAAGGGCGCGTGGAGTGCAGCTGTGAATGCGGAAACAAACAGAGGCAAAGCAGCAGGATTATATATAGACCGCAAAATAATAAAAACAGGAAAACTAGAGGACCTATCAGAACAAGAGCTAGAAGCAAAAATGAAACAAATTTTAGACGACTACTCACAAATTATAGATGTCACTCCTGATCCTAAAAAAATCACAGAGTAATCTTCTCCATTGATAAGATACAACCAATAGGAAATATATTGGTGTCACTAAATACTTCATCGTCTTGATCGTAAGAACTAAATGTAGTCAAATACTTTTTAGTTTTCTTATACACATACGCTTGTGTGATCATTTTACAAATAGGTAACTTCTCCATCTCATCTTTATTCTTGTGCCCCGCATCGCCGGTGATGTCGAGCCACTTGATTGTATAGAAGTAATACTTCTTTTTATTAATAATTGCGTGTTTGTATCTCTTTTTCCTTTTCATAAAATGTCCTTTTTGATCGTAAAATGTCCTCTATATAGTGTTTTCTACCATTAAAATGTCCTTTTTCACACCTAAAATGTCCCTTACGAGCGATTATCTTGACGTCTTTATTGACTTTTTTGACATAATGGACATTTTACATCGTTAAAATTTTTTTGAAAAATAAAAAATTTATGAAAATAATTACTATAGTGTCTAGTTTACTGCCACATTTACGCCATAAACTCGCTGCAATATAGCCATCTTTGACTCTGCGTCTTCTATTTTGCCTAACAACTTATCGATCTCACCTGTAATATTTATATGCTCTGGTATGATCCTAGTGTCAGTCATTAAGATGGTTATCTTTGCACTGGCGTCAGCAATGTCTGCTTCATATCTTTTCATCAAAGCGTCGTATACAACTTTATGAGCCATTTGCTACCTCCTTTTCATCCCTTATTAATTCATGATAATAATCTAACCGTTTTAAAAAATCGTGTTTTGCCTTACGTAAATTAAGCCCGTCAATCTTGAATTCTTGGTAATATAGGTCAGGAGTACATACCATAATTACACATTGTTCAATGTTAGAGCCGTGTACTTGATCATGTGCCATGGCGTATGCTGCGGCCTGCAACTTATAGTCTCCAATCCACTCTTCTCTCTTTGGTCTGTTGGCCTGTTTAAAATCTATTACAGTTTCCTTGTCGTTGTGTATTCCAACTAAGTCTGTAGAGCCTGCGTAAAGGCCTGGATAGTATAATGTAACCTCCGACCCAAAATATTCACTCACGGGCGCTAGACCCACCTCTATGACCTTCTCAGCCATACGTTTCGTCTCTTGTCCAAGTTCAGTTAGATCTTCATATCCTTTACCCAATACATAGTTCTCCAGATACTTGTGCATTGATGTTCCACGTGTAGCACTAGCAACTTTTATTCTCTCTGCTTCAGCCTTACCTTTCTTCTTAATCCAATCTTTTAGGAACGTGTCATCTTTAGTCTTACCCAAGATAGTTGTGACAGACGGTAGTCTGTATCCCGCAACATCATAGTTCCGTGCGCCGTGGTCCAGGAACCGTGTACCTTGAACATAGGTGTATTTGTTATTTAGCTTTATCATTTCTCTTTCGATGTCGGCCCATGTACCAATTACTTGGTTCATAGTCCCAACGCTTACCGTGATGTCCACGTATATCCGCGTACCACATTCTAAGTTTTACTATTATCTTTTTTATAGTCATCTAGTTTTATATTATTTATCTTAGCCGAATCATGTATATTACCCGAGACACTAATCCTAGTACAATCTGATTTAAAAGGATTAACCCAGTGTTTTAACCACGCCGGGAATATAAACATATCTCGCTCCTTTGGAAAATGAGACATGTATGTAATAGCATCTCTCGTACCATCTCCGTAGAAAAACTGTATACCACCAGGACCACCGGACTTACCAACGTAGGCCTCGTTCTCTTTCTTCAACTCATCTGGGATTTGTAAATAGATCACAAAGGATATCGCACCATCGTGATCGTGAGGTGGATTAAACTCGTGCTGCTTCTGATAATTAATCCAAAGCGCAGACATAATATATTCTGGCTTTTGTTTAAACTTTTCTCGTTTATAAAACTCTTGAGCTTGATCGTATAGACCAAAACACTTAGACAAATGTGGCAAAAGTTTGTCTTTAGATTGATCTGTGTACCCTGTTTCTTGCTCTATGATTCCTGCTAATTTGCTCTTGTAATCATAGCCAACCTTAGCCTCGCTCAATAATAATTTTTTTAATTCATTCGTAATCGTACACTTCATGAGGCATGGTCCCCAGTTGTATATATTTACATTAGTGTCTTGTTCTTCCATATCCTGTTCCTTTCTCTCTGTTAGCCCATCGCTTTCTCCAGCCGTAGCCATTCATCTTACTACCAAAATATTCAAAGAATCTATAGTACACATCTCGCACTCGCTTGATGTACCAAAGTATATCGTCTATCGCATCAGGTATTGTTTTCATTCTCTCCTTTAAAAAATCTTCTACAGTGTTCTAAGTATTCTTCTTCACTTACATGGTCAGCAAACAAACCCAACATCGCTTTGTATGCACCACCGCTTTTATAATCATCGCTGATTGTTTTATCTTTAAATACATTCATATCGTCAGTGGGAACACTACGTCTAGCACTCTCCCCACTAACGCCGAGCGTCGTCGCTACCTTTTCAGGTCGTTGCTTAGGTCCAGAGGAACGCAATTCTGCAGGACTTGTACCCCTATCTCGGTCACTTTTAAATTTTATTTTATGCTTGATACTCATATTTTTTGTGTTTGTGTTCTTCGTTTTAAATGATTCTTATCTTCTTTGTAGAAATAACATTCTTTTTTGTCTGCGTCGACGTATAATATTTTTACATCTAATTTTTTCTGTAATGGTGTACGACATCTATTAATCTTCCATCCATCTCGTTTTCTTCTACACACAGATTTAACATCTACTTTTATTATTTCATTGTCTTTGTTGACAACAACCATGTCAATACAACCTTGTTGACTTACATTACTAAACACATGATATCCATTTTTTAAAAAATATATTTGTGCCAAATTTTCTGCTTCTCTACCTTTCACATGTTTATCTAATATAAATTTCATATATCTCCCACCTTTGTTATTGCTCTTATCACCCATTTAAATGGATTACTTGCGTCAGTCTTTTTGTGTTGACTGCAACTCATCAGGAACAACAGGATCATAATCCCTAGCCCAAATTTCTTCATCTATTTCTCCTTCTGACCAACAGTTTATACACTGTACGATCGTATTCATTTCAGTTTTTAAATGTCCATTACCTTTACACTCTGGACATATTCTTCTCATCTTCTTCCTAAAATCTTTTCTTCTCTTTCAACTACTTTATCTAACATTCTTGACTTAACATACTTGCCATCTCTGCCAGCAAGTCCACATACTTGATTAAAGTCAACGCCATGTTTAATCCAACTTAAAGCTTCTAAAGCAGCTGTACGATCATTTGATCTAAATGCATCTTCAAAAGCTTTAGCTAGAACCGATATCCAAAGTTTTTGCTCTGGTATTTTCTTTTGTTCAACTAAATGTATAACATCGTTATTTGCTAGTGGTGCTCGATATTTTCCCATTCAGCTTTCTCACTTTTTCGTTTGCTATCTTCTCAATCGTTTTACTTATAGATAATGTCACATCAGGATCCAAATTCTTGGACAAGGTGTTTAATATCTTGTATGTTGCGTGTGATAACGAAACGTTTCTATATTTACTTGTGTCTGTCATATTCTTTCCTTTCACAAAATATAGGATAATCATGTAGGATTGTCAATGATAAAATATATTTTAATTATGAAAGTTTGTTCTGCCTTGCACGGAGATTGTTTACCTGAATATGATGCTGGAGAACACAAGACCTGGTATGACTGTGCTGCAGTAGGCACTATGATGACGGCTAGTGCATTGTCTGAAATGGGTCCTGATATGGTTAATGAAAACAAAGTTTACATTACGTTTAAATGCAATGCGGTTTCAGGTGCTTGACATTGTGTCAAAATTGTGACAGATATAAATTACTTTTCTCACCTTATAACCTATTTCTCATTTCCCTCGTAGAAATAGGTTCGTTTATTGTGGTTCTTCACCACCACATATATAACCAATAACTTTTTTACCTTTGTATAAATGATATGTGTGACTACTAAATAAAGTTCTTTTTTTATTCTCTTCTACTTTTACGTTAGTGTGAAACCAACTACTACAACTACTATTTATTTCAAACGTATCTAGTTTGATGTCTCCACCGAAAGTTAAGTACATCAATGTAATCATTATGGGTTTCATATGTACATTAGAATGATTCTAAACTAACGCCCCTGGCCACGATATTTTTTACGCTTGGGTGTGCGTTTGGAGTATTGCTTTGCGTGCCTGCCCGGACGTTTTTTTTGAGTTTTTTTTACGTAGTTTGATACGCCGAAGAGCGGCCTTTTCTTAGCCATTTTATTCGTCTAAGTTTTTTAAATGTAAATTAGTGTCTTTGTCTGCAATAACATATTTGATGACACCGTTTACTTTCTGTTCTAAATCATGTCCACAGTTTACACATCTATATACATTAGATGACCAACTAACTAACAAAGTGTTAGTGCTGCACTCTGGGCATTCGCCTGTTACAATTTGTGTTTCTAGTGTACCTATTCTAGCCATGGTTTGTAATTAACCTTACCATCTTCTCGAAAGGCACGCAACGATTGGTTTCTATTTGCGTTAGTAGAATAACTGCAATGTATCCAGCCCGATGTTGGTTCGTTATCACGGTAAAATTCTAAAATGAGCTGGTCAAATTCTAACTCTGATTTAATCCACGAAGCGAGTTCCCTGTTGTCTACACCAGGTATTTCAAAGTCTGCTGCAGCTGCACTGTCATCTGCTACGTGTTGGCTGTTTATACTGCTACCTATTTCTAGGCACAGCTGTGCACAACGGAATCCGCTGGATATGATTAATGGTTTGTCATAGTGCGAGCGCACCGGTTGCAATATGTTCACTGCTAAAGCTTTTAAGTTTTCAATTTGTTGAGGACTAGGATTATTGTTAATACCTTTTCTCTCCGCAATCTGAGACTTGGTTAACTCGTCAAGAGTTATATTTGCTGTAAGTTTCATTATTCTAATATTAACGCTTTTATAGACTTAGATCCATCTATATTCAACTCTAATTCTGCTTTAGATTTAATGCATTTATATTGTATATTTGCTTTTGGTACCCGAGTAGCTTCTCTACGGTGCTTCAAACAAACGGACATTGAGGGTTGTATTCTGTGCTCCTTAATATCAGGTCCTACAAACATTAAAAGGGCTACGATATGCTCGATCATCTTACTACTGTTCCTTTGTTTGGTCCGTATTTAATTCTATATTTATGCGTACCCGTACCATTAATATCTACTTCTTTTTTAAGTTCTTTTACATAACTCATTTGTTTTGCTTTTTTTTCTTGTTCAGAAATATAGTCTAAAATTTTTCTAGTGTTTCGATCCATTTGCTCTTACCTTGTCCTTTAAAACTTCTATATCTGTTAAAGCTTTTTCCATTTGTTTTTGTAAGAATTGTATGTTGACTTTATTGTGCATCATATCTTCAATTCTTTTTTCTATTTTCTCAGTGGTCTTATAAAGATCCTCCAACAACATCAGTTGTTCCTGATCTACGGGCTTCTGGTCTGAAGCCTTGAGTAAATCAGCCTGCATCAATTCACGTGAAGTCTCCAACGATACTAATCTTCCAGTCAGTTCTGTATAACCTAGCACACCCAATGCCACACCTGCAACAATTCCTAAAATTGTTTTAAGATCTGTGCTTACTTTTGTTCCTTCATTAATCTTCATTTTGGCATTGCTCCTTCAAAAATAACTACATCTGGATTATCTTTTAGGTATTGTATCTTTAAATTGTCCCAATGACTACCCTCTGGTTTCTTGTCAATAAACCTAACAACCCCTAATTTATTACACATATTGAATAATTCTGCAAATTCTACAGGTGGAGGGCTAAGATTCGGTATTCTTTTACACTCTTTTATAAGTTCAAGTTGGGTCTTTAATTTATTTTTTTTCTGCATTTCTGCAATGTATTCATCATCACACACAGCACCTAAAGGCATTCTAAATCTAAAACCTAGTGTTTGATTTTGAGATTCAGCGCTAGATCCTGATTTGTATTCGTGTTGTCTAAGTTCTGTATAAGTTTCCCAACTACCTCTTTCACAAGTATTGTAGTCATTTAAATATTCATTTCTTGCTTGCACATAAGTTGCAACGCAAAGAAAGAATGCGATCCATAATAAATTATCTCGTAAGGTCTTTAAGGTCATAGGTATGGTCCCTCACTGTGTCGGCAAGTTGCCTGTATAAATTTTCTGCCATTGTCCATGTTGCTTCTGCTGCGGACAGTCTTTGTTTAAGGTCGTTAATATCTGCTATTGAGTTACTTAGTTTAGACTCCATCTTAATAATAGTTTCTTGGTTAGCTGTAATAGTATCTGTTAAGGATAATACATATCTTACTGATGTAAATGTTCCGGCTATGATTGCTGCCACAACAGGAACAATTACAATATTTTTTTTAAACCACTCTAGTTTACTTTTGGGTTTTTTCATTATTTATAAAAACCTTTGAAAACCCAATCAACCCATTTATCCCATAGGCTTTTAATTTTATTCCATATTTTTTTAATCATGTTTTTTCTCCTCAATTTCGTAGAAGAAGTTGTCCGTATCTTCAGTCTTCCACTTAGTTGTATTTTCTACATTCCATTCAGAAGTCTGCACTTTCCAGTCTGGAATATTATCTTTCACTGTAAATGAAGGTATATCCCAAATGCATCTGTTGTTAGGTTGTGCTGCATAGTTCCCATCGTCAAGAGCTATGATGTGAGCACATTTGTGCTCGTGCGGTATCTCTGAATGATCCGTGTCAAGTATATTACTTTCAGGATGAGCAAAGTCAACCGTAAATAGGTATTGACCATAGTGCCATTTTTTATCTTTTCCGATGTATTTACCGGCTTGTGATTCTAAAATATCCCAAGTATGTACAGAAGGATAATAACTGAAACAATTCCAAAGCTGTAACTCATCAAGTCTACGCCTAGGAACGTCCTCTGGTTTAAAACCTCTTTGAATGAACGCAGATATCGGGAGACGATAGAAGACAGCTCCATTTTCCATAATTCCATGAAAAAGGATAGCACGCCCCGTAATAGCCGAAAGACCAAAAATAATACAGTCTTCAACTTCACCGTGATGTTTTTTAAGATCATATAAATATTCTCTTCTAATTTGTGCATATGTCGGTGGAATGTTTGCATTTAAAAAAGCCATAATTTATCCTCATTTGATACTACCCCAGTTATCACCTTCTTCATAATCTACTTTGTTTGGAACTTCAAGTGATACTGTTGACTCCATTATTTCTTTTATTTTTTCTGCTTCTTTTTTATTTTGAATAGATATATCTAATTCATCATGAACTTGCAAATGAGGCAATATACCTTCAGCATGTAAATCTATCATAGCTTTTTTTGTCATGTCAGCTGCAGATCCTTGTATCAATCTATTCAAAGCTTTGTAAGTATATGCTCTTTTAATCCCTGGTCCGTGTTCCGCGAGCGCATCATCGTGAGACAATGGCTTGTGGATACCAAACTGATTGGGCTCCCATAAATGAAACCTACACAGTCGACCTAGCAACGTTCTCACTTTACCTTTACGCTGTGCTCTACTCATTACTGCATCCATCAACTGTTTAACAAAAGGCACTTTACTGTGATATTGTTTAAATAATTCTTCAGCTTGTAGCTTGTTTACACCCAGCTCTGCTTGTAATTTATTTTTACCCATACCATAAAACAAACCAAGATTAATTGTTTTAGCTTGTGTCCTAGGTATGTTGGCCATATCAGCAACAATCTTGTGGAAGTCTGCGTCACCATCTTTGTATGCATCCACAACATCTTCTACAGAATAAAACCCTTGTAGCGCAGCATAATGCACAACAAGACGTGGTTCTTGTTGACTGTAATCAAAACATCCCCACTTACAATTCTCTTCAGGTATAAATAAACTTCTGATCCGTGGTCCGAGATCCTTGTTCCTTGCAGGTATCTGCTGTAGGTTTGGATTATTCATACTGAATCTTCCTGTCACCGTACCACCACTGTCACCACGTAACTGATTTATCTCTGCATGTATTCTACCTTTACCAGAATATTTTAGTATCGTATCTAAGAACGTAGTGTGTGCTTTATTAATCTCTCTTGCTTTTGCAATCGCTTGTACAATATTATGTGGATGATTAGATAAAAAGTTTTTTGTAAAACTTGGTGCACCTGTTTTTTCTGTTCTATCATAAGGTAAACCTAATTTATCAAACACTTTAGCAATAGATCTTGCAGCCCATATCTGTACATCTTCTTTTGTTTCGGCATAGATACCACCTAACAATCTATTTTCTTCTTCAACCATGTTTCTTTTTTCTTTAGCGGCTCTCTCTACATCTACACGTACTCCTAAAAATCTCATATCAACAAGAACAGGGAACAGTTTAGTTTCCATTTCAAAAATGTTTCCAATATCTTGGTGCATTATTTCTTTTTTAAACTCCTGCCATAGCTCCAATGTTAGTTGGGCGTCACGCTCCGCGTAAGCTCCAACGTACATAGCGGGTAGCTTATACATTTCTGCTTTAGCATCTACACCCCAAGACTTTGCAGCTTCGTATAATTGTGTTTCGTCTTTACCTTTACCAAGATAATCTCTACCACAACCATTCAAATCATATCTAAATCTATTCTCATCTATCAACGATGCGGCTATCATTGTATCTACAATTGTTCCATTTATTTTTAAACCTAATGCTCTTAACCAACATACGTCATACATTGCGTTATGAAATATTTTTGTAGCTGGTGTATTGAGTTGGTCTTGTAACCATTTGAGGACCATCTTACGATCCATGTTACCACCACCTTCGTGTGCGATAGGATAGTATGCACACCAATCGTGTGTTGCTAATGATATACCTACAACATCACCCTCACCTACAACAGAACCAGATCCCATTCTTTTATTTAAGTTTGGATCTTTTGTTTCTAAGTCGATAGCAATTTCATCATACTTACCTAAATCAGGAAAGTCTGTCGGTGGTATCCACTCTGTCTGTGGTTTAAAGATTGGTATCTGCATTTTGTTTCTTCCATTTTTTATGACCCTGTATCCAAGATTCTTCATCTCCATGTTTACATTCTCCGGCTATCGCCATATATGCAGCAGCATCAACGTAAGTGTCCTCTGTTGGATCACCAAATTTTGTTCTAGCTACTTTTAATAAAGCCATCATCACAGCAGCATCGTGTGCCGTTATCTCTTTATCTAAATATGCTGACCATAGTTTACCTATGTTTGCATGATTTACTATTTTATCACCGTAAGTTTTTGCTCTAGGTCCAGCAATTAATTCTTTTGCTAGTTGTAACGCTTCTTCTGTTTTCATATTTTATATCCTTTATAATTATCTTTTGGTCTAATGATATGTAAATGAGTTTTAGTTCTAGTTGCACCAACATAGAACAATCTATTTTCATCATCAGGATTTTGTTCGTAGTTTCTCAATGTGT
>Ga0208919_1001723_pt1 | contig 12194 bp, 20 predicted proteins | sample 4_EtaG_FD_184076 | JGI IMG/M metagenome (GOLD analysis project Ga0208919, IMG submission 184076) | Marine viral communities from the Subarctic Pacific Ocean - 4_ETSP_OMZ_AT15127 metaG (SPAdes) (version 3) | ecosystem: Environmental > Aquatic > Marine > Oceanic | place: Pacific Ocean | collected...
GTCGTCACCGTGAAAGCCTTGAAGAAGGACATAGCCCTCTAACTGTTCTCCGGTTTCAAGTTCGGGTCGGTGAGAAAAGAGTATGCCCATATCACCTGCGCGTTCTATGCCGCCCATGTCTGTTCTATCACAGAACTCTCTCGGCACGACAGCAAGGAGTCCGGCATCAACGCCCATCTCCTCTCCTGCTACCCATCCACTCATGCTTTTCACGGTGTTAGAGAAGCCCCAACAGCCATCACCAAAGGGGCTGCTCCATACTTCGATTTCCCCTACGGCGGGGTCGCCGTCTTCGTCTAAGCATTCCCACTCTAAGATGTAAGGATAGTTATATCTTCCATATCCCTTCTTTTCTTCTTCCGCTCGTTTAGCCCATAGAGCATCACAGAAGTCGCTCCACTTCTTGTCGTCTATCACATAGCAGGGGTCGCCCACATAGTAGTTCCATTCGGTCATAATTACTCCTCCTCATCCGTCGCTTTTATACTTTTCTTTCGCGCTACAGAAGCGTCACATACACGGCAGTTATTTTCACCGTGAATCCTTCCATGCGAAGGGTCGCTGCAAACTTTCTTGCTCATAATATCACACTTAGTATTAGGGTGATGATACACAGGAATGCGATTGCATAGATTCTAACGGTGGCTACGACGGCATCATACTCGTTGTCGTAGAACTGCTGCATGGCTTCTCGTATCATGTTATCATCTCTTGAGTAGGTGGGGGTGTGTAGGCTTGGGCGCAATTGTCTAATCTCTCTCCGACCCTTCGCTGTTGGCTTATCCATCGGCTCGCATCTTTTCGGTCAGGCGTGACTCGCGGACCCCTGTGGGTCCTATACTGTGCGCCATGACCGCACATTTACCACTAAGCCCGATGCTCGGAATTGGTTTGGACTACCCCGAATGTGTAGCCTCGCCAACTCATTATTCCTACACGACCCCCTTATGTTATTTTTATTGTGAATGTAGGTGGAGGGAGGCAGTAGGATAACATGGAGGAAATAATGAACCGCCTTCCCTCCTTTTGTGAATGTTAGTTTTATCTTGATTGTTAGTGGTGGGGGAGGGAGGGAGCGCGGTCTGATGAAAGGCCACATATACGGCGGGCCTTCCCTGTCGTGCTTCCTTTAACCTCCCTCTCCCCTTGTTGTAAGTCTGTCTTAGGGTCTGTGTCGGCCCCATGCTTCCGTGCAAACATCCAGCCACTCATTAAGAGTCATCCTGCTGTGGTCGGGGCGATGGTGGTAAAGTTGCCTCATCGACCTCTCCATAGACGGGATTAACAAGTCCATTCTAACCCCGACCATTCAAGCCACCAACCTTGCTGCTGCCTTCCATGCCCTGTCCTTTGTCCTCATGCCTGTGCCGAGTAGTGCGCTCTCTACGCGCTTCTCATTGACCTTCTCGCCCTTGCGGTCATAGACCCATGCGTGGTCGAGATACTCGGTGACTACATTGAAGGAGGCCCATGCCGAGCCAGCCATTCCGTTAGTCGTGTTGGTATCAGCCAACTCCAAGTCGAACAGGCGGTCAAGGGTGTTATTGCCGCGTGTGGTTAGTCCGTGTGGGTTGTTAGCCTTATCCACCAACTTCTCGTCGGTCTTGAGGCCCATAGCGTCTATGTAGAACTCGGTTCGCTGTCCGATGTCGAGTTCGACTTCCATTAGTTCAGCCGCTCTCTCACAGAACCGCTCGTTGAGCATATCCACGACATTCAGGGCTGCTACAGCCTCGTCTATCCGGCTTTCTATCCGGCTTGAGTGTCGGCTTGAAAGCACGCGAGGGTTCAGGCCCGCTTCCTTGAGCATTGACTCAAGGTAGGCGAACTGATTGGTGCATCCGATACGGACATTGGCTGGTATGTAGCGCACGCCTGTTGAACCGTCGTGGCTGGTTATCATGTAGAGGTATTGGTCTATATCATCCCATCCAGCGATAGAGAAGCCTTCGGGCATCCTCATGCTGGCGAACATCTTGCGGCCACCGTCTATCATTCCGATTCGGTCATACTCGACCTTACCCTCTCCGACCAAGCGGTCAAAGACCTTTAGCGCATCAACATTCTGATACACCTGATAGGTGTTGCCTACACTACCAAGAGCCGCGCCTGTGTCGGTGCGGTAGGTGATGGTGTGCCCCCTATGATTCACGAAGTTACCTTTAGGGTCAATGTAGCCCGATGGGGCCTTCTCAACCCGAAAGTCAAGCCCTGCGTTTCGCAGGACTTCTTCGGCAGTCGTTCCTTTGGCTTCTTGCCCTAAGAGGGCGTATGATGGTAGCAGGTTTCTGTTTCCGGTCATGTTTAGTCCTCCCCGTCACTCGTATTTATAGTTTGGGAATGTGTGTCGCAAGCGTCGTTAGGCTCGCATAAGATGCAGTCGTGTTCCTCTATCTTTCTGTAGAGTGTTACGAGATGGTCTATCAAGTCGGCGCGAGAGAAGTCATCAACCACAAACTCAGCGTCGAGTCGTAGTTCATTGAAGGATTGCTGTGAGGCTGTGATAAACTCCCAATGCTTCTCAAGTTGATACTGTCCTATGAAGTCGGTGGAACCCTTGTGGTCGCCGTCTTCTCGTCTTACGGAGTGAAGTGTGTTTCCACTATCTGTTATCTCACTACCTATGAGTGTGACTATTCTCCCGTTGTATTTATTGCGGTATTGCGTTAAACTCTCATGTGTGCCCATATTACTCACTCCAAGAACCATGTTAGTTTGATTGCGCCGTTAGGCGAGTCTATAGTCACTCTATACCACTCGGTGTTACTATCGTCGCTGTCGCTCGCATGGTAGGTTCCCGTAGGGAAAGAGTCAGGCAAAGTCCTGAACTCGTCTTCCGGTAGGTTGTAGGTTACTGTTACTTCAACTCGGCTGCTCATATTATCTCCTCAGTTTAATCTCGCTTTTATACTTATCTATCCTGTGTCGCAAGCGTCATCAGTCCTCAGTATAGTTCATCATGTTGGCGAACCCGTCTGTATCTCCAAAGTATGCGGTGATTGCTTCGGCAAAGATACTTTCAAGGTAGTCTTCATTGTGCCTTATCCACTTGGAGGTGCAAAAGGTGGTCGCATCTTCAACCGACATACCCAACTCTCTCGCTGCGATATAGACCGCATTGTAGCCTATGTTACCGAGTTTCCTATGGGTGAAGTTCCACATCTCGTCGTAGAGAGCGTCGAGTTCTTCGTCGTAGGTGTCGGGCCACTTTGGGTTCGTGCCGTTCATACGGCGCAGGAGCGTAGAAGGCTTCATTCTGACTCCTCCTGCTGCGCAAGCGTCGTCACTTCTTCTTCTGTGAGGTCACGGCTGAACTTCGGGAAGATACGCAGCACCCACGCGAGAACCGCTTGGTGGTTGTGGTTGTCTTCGTCAAAGTCCGGCATCATGTCGGTGTAGTTTGTTTGGTTAGCAAGACACCATGTGTCCGTGAGGAAGTTCATCGCGCTCTTTTGAGTCATCTTACCATGCTTGGCCTCGTAGTGAGCGATGGCTATGTTAGCATCGCGTGTTATCCCCGATGGGCCGAGCAGCGTATCAGTTCCATCTAAGCCTATGCACCGATAGCCGAGTATCATGGTGCATTCCTCCGGTGTTAAAACCTCCGGCTCCGGCCTCACAGTCATCATTATTCTTCCATTTCTACGCACACAGATTTCGCCGTGTGAGCCGTAGTTCCTTCGCGTCATATTTTCTTCACATCCTGTTTTGCTTTTAGTCTTTTTGTTCCTGCCTCGCAAGCGTCATTGGTCGCATCCCCCACAGACGACCCGAACGGGGTTGCTGTGGATGTCTGAGCGATGCACCTTGATGGCCTGTGTCGCAGGAAGGGATTGATTGCAGCCTGAGCATACTCCACTCACGCCGTGTAGGTAGTTGCTGACCGCACTCACGGTTAGGGCTTGGTCGAGCCATGATACTTTTTGGATATTGAGTTTCACGCGAGCATTTTTTCCCGCGTGGTAAGCCGCGACAAGTCCGAAGTCCTTTCGGTGGGCGTGGCTGGCGTGTTCGCAAGTGACTCGGTGCTGCCTCACAGGACATCCACATTCCCTAACGGTTCTAAAGTTGCCGTTCGTGCCTCCCAAGCGTCGCTTGCTCTCTCCCTCTCCATTCGTGCCTCCGGTCTTGCCTCTCGCTGATGCGATGGGGCACTTCTCACCGTGTGCTTTGTGATTGCGCCCCTTGCACTTCTTGTAGCGGCAGGGCTTGCCTACGATTGGGCTTGCTTGAGGGGCTGGTTGAGGCTTGCTGACTGCAACTTCGATACCTGCGAGGCGGCATAGCCTACGATACTGTGTGGTGTGCCCTCCAAGCGAACGCGAGGAGTATTTGATGCCCTCCTTCATCCCCTTACGGGCAAGGGCCATATCTGCTTTCTTCTGTGCGATTCTCTCCAACATTTCAGGGGTCGGCTCGGACTTCATTATTCAAGCCGATGCAGTCATACTACTTAAAGGCGACGATGACTACAATTAGTTATGTAGTTACCGTTATGTAGTTTCAAGGTAGAGTTATGTAGTATTTTCGCAGGGGTTTGTGAGCCGAAGCCCAAAGGGGGAGGAAGAACAACTACTTAAAGGTTCGCAATTTGGATTTGTTATGTAGTTTTAGGTTTTGCTTCAAACACTAAGTGCATCAGTCACACCTGCTGCTCTTTTACCACTAAGTGTAATTCACAACACTCGGTGTTGTTTTTGCACCGCCTATGTTATGTAGTTTTGAGGTCGCCGGATTTTGGAACTACAATTTGTTATGTAGTTTTGAAACTACAATTTGTTATGTAGTTTTCATCGGAGGCTTTCAATGTTATGTAGTTTGTGGTCGTGCTACGCAAGCGTCACTACATAATGTTATGTAGTCACCGGAGGGTTCATAAGGGAGGGGCTGTTGGACCAAACATGGAGCAGGAATATAGAGTAATGAAGACCGTGACTGAATACCACTACTTCACCATAGAAGCAGAAAGCCAAGAAGCCGCAGAAAAAATCGCAGAAGATAACGATATATGCTACTGCGACAGCGACTGCGCAAATGAAACCGTCGTTGAAGTTGAGTCGGTTAAGCCGATAAGTTCATAAGCAGAAGCCACTTCGACACAAATAAGGAGTTAGAAACATGAGAGTAATGAACATGAGAACAGCGAGCGGAGGACACGCAGCGAATCAGTTTGAAATATGGACTGATGAGGGCGTGACCTTCCAATCGTATAGAAGCCAAATAGCAACGAAAGCCAACGACGGAACCGTCACCCTGTATGAACCTTATTGGAACTTCTACAGCGCGACGACGAACCGTTATCTCTTGCAGTTCTTGAATGAGGACTCAATAAAGGATATCAGGGTAAAAGTAAAGTCGGGCGAATACCTAACCGAGTAAGAATCTTAACCTCCGAAGGCATCCCGCGAGGGTGTAAGTCCTTCGGTGTTATGTAGTTTTGAACTTACTTTTGTTATGTAGTTTTTCCCTACTACTACCACCGTGATACTACTACATAATGTTATGTAGTTATGATAGCATCAATATCGGCAGGTTCATATACCCCCCCGCCCTCGTAGGCTACATGGAGGAAACAACCTACATGGATATAGAGCCATCATGGGAGGACATCGCACCGATGTTCTGTGAATGGTTAGAGAATGGAACGAAAGAACAGAAAGCCCTTGCGCGTAGCGAGATACAGAAGATGGCGGTTGCCGCCGCACATCTACGCGCCCAACAGAAGGCTGAGGAGAAGGCCGCACGCGAAGCAGAAGAATATGCAGACTGTGACGGAGAGGCACGCGCTGAGGCACGCGCTGAGAGTTGGTATGACTCACAGCGAGAGATAGCCGCCGAGAGATGCTACGGGCCGGACTACGACTTCTGAACTGAGGGGGTAGGGGCTTCGGCCCCTCCCTTTCTTTTCATGGTAAGAATACTCGGCTACATAATGTTATGTAGTTATGAGGCGACCACCGGCAAGTTCATATACTCACCCCGACTCGGAGGGGTGTAAGTGGGGGGCGAACTGAACACTCGCCCCTGAAGATACCGAGAACCCGACCAACACGACGAGTGTTTGGGGAGTTAGGACTTGCCTTCGGTATCAAGGCGAAAAGGGAAGCGAAATAACAGAAGCCGCAACACTTACCCCCCCTGCCTTGTGACGGGTCGCTCCCGTTGCTTGTAGGTTGCAGGGATGTTAAGGCACTCCGTTCAGGAGGATGGCTTGGGGGGTATTACCTTTCCATAAGGGGGAGAAGCGGAAGCCCAATATACCCGCGACGCACCCCCACCAATCTTTACATATTGTTATGTAGTTTTTATTTTATTCCCCCCCCAACCGTTGCTACATAATGTTATGTAGTTATACTTCGGTGCAAAAAATACACTCAACTACATAACACAAACACTTAAGTAGTCAAGCCGACTCGGAGTATCATGACCGACACAAGCAGCAGCCCCTTTGAAACAACATGGACTGATATGACCCCTGCATATATTGATATGCTGTTAGACGACCGACACAGCGAGAACGCGAGGATGTTAGCCGCGAGGGAGATACTACGCATGGCTCGCGCCCTTGACGCTTACAATGGTGATGCGGGCAAGTGGGATATGGAGAACTATAGGTTAGCCGCCGACCTATACAAACGCCCCTCAGAAGAAGAATAAGCCCACTACCATGTTATGTAGTTCTATGGTAGGACTATTATTTGTTATGTAGTCGAGCGTATGCGTGATGCGGGGTTAGTCCTACATAATGTTATGTAGTCATAGGAAGGTTCATAAGCAAACGACGACACGGAGGTTTGTAGCAGAAGTTGCCGACGCGGTGAAAGTATTGGGACCGACCCTAACGCTTGGCTCGCTTCGCCTCTTGTGCTACCCCGCGTCTGTGTGAAAGCAGATGGGAGGTAAGGCCCGTCGAAGGTGGCGGGCGGCGCGTCAGGGTAGGCGCAACGCGGTTCATCACCGCCCCTCCTAAGCGCACCTCGCCGTGATGAAGCGGGGGCGTTGTGGGTTTTCTTTTTTCCTCAAATTACACCTACATAATGTTATGTAGTTCCGACCTCCCCCCCTCCCCCTGCGAGCGACTACATAACATCGTGACCGGCAGGTTCATATACTCAAGGCCGCTCGTCTGTTCATGGCGAAAACCTATGGGCGACCCCCACACACAGCAACACACCCGACCTTTGAAACCACCAACGGCTTCGCGTTTGAAACCTTTGAAGAAATGATGGCGCACCTGAAACTGTGCAACGGGTGGGACTGAGTGTTATGTAGTTTGGGGGGCGGAAGCCCCCCTTTCTTTTTCGCTCAAAATGTTATGTAGTCGAGCGTGTGTGCGGTGCGGGGTTGGGCATACATAATGTTATGTAGTTATGCAAACCCTTAAGTAGTGAAGTCGAGTGGGTCAATCATGGCGGAAATACCGAAGGATAACGACGACCCATACGACCTAAAAGACGCATACCCACATTGGGAGGACTGTGAGCAGTTCTTAGAAGCCCTCAAGGAAGGAGCAATAGGATATGGAGGCGAGTGGGACTTCTGCCCCTTCTGTGGCGACTACATCTGAAACTCAAAGTCCTCGCTCCCCTGTTATGTAGTCATGTGGGGGAGTGGGGCACATTTTGTTATGTAGTTTTTCCTTTAGATTTTGTAACCCCATAATGTTATGTAGTTTTGTAATCAGTTTTTGTTATGTAGTTTTTCTTTTTGTTTTTGTTATGTAGTCGCGGTGTTATGTAGTCGCGGTTGGTGCTACATAATGTTATGTAGTTAGGGGCCAGGATTCCTCCTGTCGGTGTGAAAACTGCACTAAGTGAAACGAGGGTTAATATATGACCCTTCGACTCGCTCAACTATGGAGGAAGTTCGCGGAACTACAGACCTACTACGACTTGTAGATAGGCTTCGTGCAGAAATGACCGAAGCATACTACGACGATAACGACGACAGAATGAAGATGACGAAACCTAATATCAAGGTGAGCGTCAAAGACACCTATGGAGGATGGTTCGGGGCAAGTCTTGACCTGAACATCACCCTCAAGCAACTGCGGTCTATCACAGACCAGCACAACGCGCACATAGCAGACGCAAGGGCATGGATGGGAAACCCACGCTATGACTACAAGGTGTGGAAGGCAACATGGAGCAACACAATAGACATCACCATGTCCTTCGACTTCGATGACCTACGAGTGAAGAACGACGAGGACAAGTTCGTCGGCTACACCAACTCAGACGGCGATACCGTTCTGTTCAACCACAGCACAGACGAGTAATCGGACTGATGCAGACTACGCAACCGCCCCCCGTCTAAATGGCGGGGGTGCGGCCCCATTATGTAGTTATATTATGTAGTTTTTGGATTTTGTTATGTAGTTTTGTTTTTGGATTTTGAATGTTATGTAGTTTTTTCCATTTTCAAATGTTATGTAGTTAATGTTATGTAGTTAAATGTTATGTAGTTAGGGGCCAGGATTCACAATGTTATGTAGTTAGCGACACCCTTAAGACCCCCCCCCTCCTCTCAGCAAATGGAGGAACCAAGCATGACTACTGTGACCTACGATGTCGTCGTTCAGATGACCGTTGAAGTTGAAGCAGAAGACTTGATTGAGGAGAGCGCACGCTCCCTCATCGAGTCCGGCATCGACTGCATCGGCATGGCCGACATCCACGACATAGAAATCTCCGCCGCGTGAGCGGCTGAGATGGACCGGACTAACATAACCTCTCCCGCCTCTAAATGGGGCGGGGGAGGCCCCCACATTATGTAGTTATATTATGTAGTTTTGGGATTTGGAATTGTTATGTAGTTTTGGATTTTGAAATTGTTATGTAGTTTTAGACTTTGATGTTATGTAGTTCTATGATAAAATGTTATGTAGTTATCATGTTATGTAGTTATGAAAATGTTATGTAGTTATCAAGAACACCGCACCGAAGGGTATAAGAGGAAAGCCTCGCCTCACCTAAAATATGAGCAACGACGACGACAACAAGCCGCGAGAACTTGGGGCAATTAGCAAACACGCATTCGACCGTATGGAGGGCAGGGTAAGCGATGAGGAGAAGACACAGATTGAGAACGCTGTTCGCATCGCATGGGGTCGTAGGGATTGCCTCTCGCTCGCTGTGGTGTGCAAGGACTTAGGCAAAGAATACCGAGAAGCAGAAGACGGAAGCAACGGCAACCTAATTATCGCCACCGTGAAGTCAGGCGGCAAGTATCACCATGACGGCGAATTGGTGACGGTGATGCTACGGTCAGACAGGCAGTTAGTCAAGAAGGGTATGCTTGAGTGCAGCCACCTCGCATGGATGGTTCCCAAGAGGCCGACAGGAGAACACGCAAGGAAGCAGCAAAGGAAGCAACGCCGCTTCTTGAACCGACGATGAGTTATGTAGTTCGCAGACCTGCGACTCCTTGTTATGTAGTTCCACGACCTACAGACTGTTGTTATGTAGTTAGAAGACCATCACTACATAACAAAAAATCCTGACCCCGACTACATAACATACAACCGGAACCCTTAATAGCAAATGCCGAGTAGCGATATCATGGCTTGCAGACACGCGCCAACTGATGCCCTAATGATGATTGAGTTCAGCGAGGAGAGCGGGTGCGCTCTCATCGTCTGTTCGTGTATGGTGGTGGCCTGAATGGATGACGGCACTTACGACCAAGACCGCCAGCCTGTGACCCACGCGGGCGGTTATCAGGTGGGCCTATGGACTAAGACCATTGACGCGGGCGATACTGAGCGCGTCGAGCATCTCATCAACGAGATAACAGGCGGCGACCTAATGTTTGACGGTCATGATATGTGGGAGGGCGAGTGGGGCGTTTGGACTGACTCGGACACAGGCGAGGTATTCATTGAGCCGTGTGTATGGTTCGCATCTTGGGAAGCAAGGTATCGAACTTTCGATTGGGCCCTTGAAGAAGCGTTCGCCTTTGGTCGCAAGCATAACCAACGGGCGGTTTGGTGCTGGTCCACAATGAGCGAGATACCCATACCTGTTATGTAGTTCTCGTTTTTGAACTCCTTTTCTTATGTAGTTTTTGAACTCTATTTGTTATGTAGTTTTTGGATTCTATTTGTTATGTAGTTTTTGTTTTTGACTCTTAATGTTATGTAGTTTTGGATTTCGTAATGTTATGTAGTTTTTCCTTTTTGTTTCGCCTGGCCCTTAACTCGGTGTAGAAAATGCACTAACTGTAAATTACAGTTAGTGAGAAAAATGCACCGAATGTTATGTAGTCACTACTGAACCGTTGGTTGTATAGTGAGAATATGCAATCTCAAAATGTGGCCCAACTCAGACAGAAAAGACCCTCAAAATGACCCCCAAAATGACCCCGAAAAACGGCCCAAAATGGGGTCAAAAAAAGGGGGCGCGGCGCTGTTAGTAAATCACCTAAAACGCTCAAAAACGCAGGTTATGAACGCTGGGGTTATGTAGTAGTCAAGGCCCCGCTTGGGATATGGAGCAGTCAACCCGACTACTACAGAAGGAGGAAGCACCCCCGTTGAAGGGTGCATTGAACGAGGTGAAGAACTTGGTCGTTCTTCAAGCCCTTGCCCTATGGTTCGGTGAGAGTCTACGAAGTGCCGCAGGAGCGGCCTACTCGACTCTTGACCGAGCGGTTAGGTATGGCTTGAAGACGGTCAATGTTCCCTATGTGTCCGGCTGGATATCCAGCGACGACATCAACCCCGCAGACCGAGCAACCGTGAACGCTGGAACGCACCGACAATCTGTGCAGCACCGCGACCACACAGGGCAAGTCATCAACCCTGCTTACGCTTCGGCATACAAGAACCGAGTGTCTACGGTCAATCTTGCTGAATCAGTCCGTGAGGAGTGCGGATGCGGTCTTCACGGCTGCCTTATCCACCCCGTCGAGAAGACCGGCGGCGGCGAGCGCGTCATGGGTGGAGCAAAGGGGCGCAACGGCGGTCATATCGGCATCCCTACGGGCCGCATGGTCGTTGTGGGCGATATCGCCCTTGACTATGCAAACAAGGTCAACGACGGCAGGGGTCGAAGGCTCCGCGTGCCTGTCCTCACCATGAGGGGCGGTCAAGTGGTAATCGGTCAATCCCGAACCCTCATCAAGAGGAGCGGGAACGGCAAGAACCCGACTCAGCCGGTAGCATACCGATACGCCACAACCCACACCGACGGCTGCGGTCGCAAGACTTGCTTCGGCCTATGCGGTGAAGAAGTGAGGGGCGAGCATTCGATGCGCTTCACTATCGTCAACACGATGGTCGGTCGAACGATGGTCGGTCTTGACCCACGCGGCCCGCACTCGGTCGCCACAATCCGAGCCGCTCTTGAGGCTCAAGAAGGAGTAGAGGCAGTAATCGTGCAGCCTGTGCCCTTTGAATCGGGGGTGGCTTCGGCCACCCCCACCACCACCCACTACGACAAGACGGGGCTTGGAATCCTGACGACTGATGAAGGCGGGGTCGGCTTGCTGACTGCTGACGGTTGCTCCGTCGAGGGAGTCAAGTTCAACGCCGACGGAAGCATGACCCGCGACGGGTCAGGAGAGTTGAACTGAAACCGTTGGGGGGTCATCCCTTCGGGGATGGCCTCCCTTCACCCTCTCAGGGCCGTTGCTGGGGCGCGTTGCCCCGCTTAGGTCCCAACCTACCACCGACCCATTCAACGCGCTTAGACAGCGCCTTGAAAATCGGGATTCGGATTCGGATTTTACCGCCAATACTTTCAATTTTCAGGGATGACCTATAGCCAACCACCATACGCAATTTACGATATTTTTTTTGAAAAAAATTATTCTGATTTTTTCCACTCGCGTATCATAGCATTGAATGTATGGTTCCAAGTATAGCGTTCTTCAAGGGGCAACTCACGCATATACCTAAACACACTTGAAGGATAAACGGGGGTCCATCTATGGGGAACGCCCTTATTCACAGCGAAGCAAATCTCGTTCGTTGCTCGCCAATTATCGAAGAAGCCATCGCTCACTAATTGTTTAACAAGATGTCTATACAACTTCTTACGAGGTAGAGGACCAGCCATCAAAAACCACCCCTGTTGATTACTTTTCCGCCAACGCCTGACTTTGGGCGAACTAAGCCCTTAGTCGCTCCACCCATCCACTCACCACTACCCATAGTCTTCATAATGACCGGCATATCAGGTGTTCTATATGTG
>Ga0208919_1001726_pt1 | contig 12171 bp, 15 predicted proteins | sample 4_EtaG_FD_184076 | JGI IMG/M metagenome (GOLD analysis project Ga0208919, IMG submission 184076) | Marine viral communities from the Subarctic Pacific Ocean - 4_ETSP_OMZ_AT15127 metaG (SPAdes) (version 3) | ecosystem: Environmental > Aquatic > Marine > Oceanic | place: Pacific Ocean | collected...
ACCCTAGCATCCAGACGCAATCGTCGTAGAAGTAAGAGTAGGTATCGTCGTTCAGGAGGACGCGAAACCTTCCGGTTTCTCCGCTACCTTCCAGTTTACAACGCCGACCCTTGTGTTACATTTCATAGCGTCATTGGGTCATTTTTCGATATCCACAAAACTCTAATAGCATTAGCGCTAAACCATTATAGATCGGTTCAAAAAACTATAGTAAAATGATGAGAATCATTGCCGCTCACAATAAGATAAAGGTCGCGTATACATGAAGAATTTTAACGCGATAAGTTTATTTTCCTCATCAGGAATTGGAGACATAGCGCTCAAAAGACTTGGCATTCACACAATAGTCGCCAATGAGTTGATAGAAGACAGGGCATCGTTATTTAAGCGAAATTTTAGTAATTCTTGCATGATACAAGGTTCAGTATATGACAAAAAAGAAGAAATAATTGAAAATACTTTAATACGTTTAAATGGTACAACTCTAGATTATGCCCTTGTAACACCCCCATGCCAAGGCATGTCTAAAAATGGACGAGGAAAACTACTTTCTGAAATAAATGCAGGAAGGCGTCCTAAAGTTGATCCTCGTAATTTACTAATATTACCCGCATTAGAGATTCTGAACAAACTACAACCAAACACCATCGTTTTTGAAAATGTGTCAGAAATGATAAATACTAGTATTCCATATAACGAAGACATTATGAATATAATCGACATTATTAAGATAACTCTCAAAAATTATTTTGTTGAAACACAAATAATTGAATTCGCCGATTACGGGATTCCACAACGACGCCGCCGATTAATCACAATTGCCACTAAAGATGCCAATCTACAAAATTATGTTAAAAATTTTGGTTCTCTTTTTCCTCAGAAAACTCACTCTAAAGACGGTTTAAACGGATTAAAGAAATGGATTTCTATAAAAGACGTTATTGGTAAATTAGAAAAATTAGATGCCAAGTATAAACTTAATTCACTTAAAGATCCTTTGCATAGAGTGAGTAAATTAGATGATCAGAAATATTTTTGGATATCTAATACGCCAAAGAACAAAAGCGCTTTCAACAATCAGTGCGTAGAATGTGGATTTAAGGATAATGAATTACATACATCTAAAAGAAGCAGAAAAGGCGTGAATAGGGCATCTAAAGATACACCGATTTCATGTCAACGGTGTGGCGCCAATCTACCACGACCTACTGTATATAGAGATGGTCAAAGAAAATTAATGTCGGGTTTCACAAGTGCATACAAGCGTATGAATTGGGATCTACCCGCTCCCGCTATAACAAGAAACTTCCCATATGTCTGCAGTGATAACAAGGTACACCCTGAACAAAACAGGACCCTATCAATCCGCGAGGCATGCCTATTACATACGATTTATGACGGGGATTTTATTTTTGAGTACGAGAATAAGAAATCAGCAAAATTGACTACAATTCGAGACACTCTTGGTGAAAGTATCCCCCCAAGGGTATTAGAAATTTTTCTTAGACATCTTCAGAATATTACCGCGCAAAAATATGCAACAAAGCAGAATTTCCGACAACATTCGTTAATATTTTCTCAACCTGTCTAACAATTTATTAGAATAATTTCGGTCATCAATATAGGCAATTAATCCGTCTTTCATTTTAGAAACTCTTGAACCGATATTTGCGGCTCAAAGTTTTTTCGCAACTGGTCTTTGTCCTTGACCCAAGAGACGCAGACATCTCTGCCGATGAATTCGGCAATCATGTCGGTGGTAACTTCGCCCTTAGACGAAAACGCAACGTAAGTCTTTTCTAATTTTGTAGACATGGGTTGACTCCTTGAAGACGGCCCACGGCTCGTCTCAATAGCTGAGTGTCCTGTTCACGATGTATTAGAACGGATCTTTTCGATCTCTTACTACAATAGTCTATCAGATTTATCCCATAAGGTCAAACAAATAAAGTGCGGCATATTGTCGCACCCCCCACCAAGAACGAATCGGGAACAGGGCCGGAAGTTATGCCCGGAGTGTTTCCTCCGGCCAGACGTAGGGCAGATCATGCGGCTCGGACCAGCCAAATTGCCCGTAGTGCTGGGGATCTTTTTTTAAGAGATTGGATCGGTGCGAGGCGTGCAGGCTCTCATCGCCTAGCCACGGCGGGAGCCGTATAACGCGGTGCGCGTCCTCTTTTTGCATCGTATTTTTATAGCCGCGCCGGACCCACTCTTCGATGCAGAGGTCCCTGTAGAACCGCAGCGCCGCCTCGTAGCCGCGCCACATTTTCGTAACCGGATGGTTGACCCAGCCCTTGGATTTACCATCTAGCGCATTGAGGATTTGGAGCGCCTCGACGCGCTGCTTGCCAAGCCGCCTGTAATCCAGACAGCGCACGGACAGACCCATGCTCGGGTAGGGCAAAAAGGTTTGCATCAGTCGCTTTTAGACTCCTGTGTTATAAGAGAAGTCCCATATATATGGCAGCCTGACGTAACCGTCAACCCGCTTCCTGCCGCTGGATATCTTCTTCAATCTGCTCTTCAAGCAGGCGCTCGTCTTCCGCGTCCTCTAACTGTCGTTGGATATCGTCTTCGATCATCTGGTCCTCGCGTATCGCCTCTGCGCGTTCTTCTTCTTCATCCCTTAGCCGTTGTGCCTTTTCCTGTGCTTCCGTTTCTTTCCACACTTTCCAGTACATTGCTTTTTTGGTCGCGCCCATGATCTTTTCCTTTCATCTCATCTCTGTGCGTAGAACAGGTGGTCCCCGATTTGGTCCCGTGGTTCAAGGGCCGTGGCCCATCGCGGCTTGACACTCGTAGTGTGATAGTGCGTGGCATCTTCGATGCCGGTAAACACCAGCTTTGTGGATAAAAGAAGGCTGGCTAGGTCGGTTGCACGCCTCCAGAATTTTGGTTCTGCGGGCCGTTCTGGCAGGCCATCGCAGTAATATGAAAACTGGCACTGGTGCCGGACAGGTTGTCCGCCGCGATAGCGGCCTTGGCGCACGACAGCACAGACCGTATTCGGGTAGCGCAGATCTTTGACGCGGTTTTGGACAACAACGCCCACGGCCAGCATTCCTCGCCAGCCCTGATTTCTCGCCTCGAAATACATAGCCTCGGCGAGGCAGTATTTATCATCTTTTGCCGCCGCCGCGCTCGCGACCAGCATTGCCGTCGCCAGCATTACAAGAATTTTCATGTTCGACCTCCCCGTCGCAACAATCAAGCACTGGCCTATGGCAGGCCGTGCACTGGTAGTGACCTCGAACGAAAACCAATCGGGTCGAGGCACCGCACCATGGGCAATCTTGGATGTCGGTCACCCCATGTCAGTCACCCCACAGTTCTCCTTGTTCCGTGGATTGAACCGGTAGCATCACCTGCTCGTAGTCAAATCGAGTCTTGAATGCGTCTTGTATTCGAATAAGGTCGTCATTATACCGCACGACCTTATTGTTGTACGTATACACCGTGCTGGGTAATTCGATTTCGTTGGAGGCAAAGGCTATGCCCCGTCGCGTCGGTTGCCACATGCCAGAATGTTTAACCGTGCGGTCCTCGGACTCTCGGCGGACAACGAGTCCCCAACATCTGACGGTGGGCAATTGATTGGTGCGTGTAAGCCATTTTGGTGCGGTGTTCGGCACGTCAGTCCATCGCAGACCCTTACCGACTAGCCAGATCAAGGCTTTTGCCATGGACGAGTTAAATTGTCGCGCGTAGATTTTCCCCCACCTGTCGCAGCATGGGCAGTGCCCACCGTCTCCGTTAATCTGGTACATCCAGTCTGTTCTTGCGTCGTCAAGTGTTTTCATCGTCCTCCTCCAGAACTTCCCGCGCGAGTTTGGCGGGCGCGGCCCATTGGCCGCTGCTGTCCAACGCATGAAGGTCTACAATGTCCTGTAGACCCTGTCGCAACTTAACGATGCGCGGAACGTCCTTGGTTTTGATTGGCCGTGGTGCGTGAGCCAAGGGCTCTCTGCACATGAGACGGTGCCATTTCCACAGACTAATTAACATCTTCGGCCCTTTACTAGGAATAATCCCGTAAAGATAGGCAAAAAAATATACGCCGTCAACGGGTTTTATTGGATAGTTACGATTTGATCGTCTTCGTCGTGGCAATTGACGCAGCCCTGCTGCACCATGTCAACAATCGACGAATAGCACCAGACGCAGAAGGCGACCGGGCAAATACCAAAATAACCGGCCACGCCACCTTCTTTTTGTAAGTTAAAGGAGCCGTCGCAGATGGAACAGGTCACCGTCCCTGTCCGCGCTTCCTTTTCTTTGTCTGGCTCCATGCAGATCGCGCCCCGGCACTTTTCCTGAAATTAAAGGGTCGAAGACGACCTCGCCTCCGAATCTTGGTTCGTTTCGTGTGCGAATAGGATTCTTTCACTCACTATACCTCGCTGCTCTGCGTACTTCCGTAAGTTTTTCGGCTGTGCGCTGCGCCCCGGCGCGGCTCAATTGCTGACGTATTGCAACCGGAGTTCGGGCAAATCGTTTGCACAAATCGTCAATATCTTCGCCTGCTCTCCAGCGGGCAAACAGGTCCTCCAGATCGGTCTCGGACCATTTTCTGCTCATTCGGGATGGCCGGGGGACTGCAATCCCGAAAACAGTCCCCCGGACCTTGTCGTTTTGCAACGGTGGGAGTCAATCACCGCAGGGGAGGGAGGACCCGACAAAACGACATTGGGCAAACTATGATACCTATGCAACGTGCAGACTCCGGCCAAAAAATTCTGGAGCGTGGGCCGTGCAGCCCGGGTAGTCTGGCTCAAAAAGGTGCCAAGCGCAATTATCTTTTCCTGTGTGTGGACTGTCTGGAATCCATTTAATTCTTCCCACCGACACAATCCTCCTCAGAAACATCATGTAGGGCGCGGCTTGCCTTGTATGCGCCCAGTCTGCGTCGAACAGGAGCCACGTTGGTCGGATCGCGGACAGGTGTATGATGAGCGGGTGGAGGATTTTTCGGTTCCATGGCGGGTTGGTGATGAAGAAATCTACCTCGGCTGGCACGTCTTCGATGTCGAAAGCATCGCGCTGCCTTATGACGTTGTCGGTGCCCAGATGGCTGTAGTGACCACCCGCGTGAATGTCGGACGCTTCGTGGCACATGGCACAGAATCTGCCGCCGTGAGCCACGCCTTCAAAAGTGCCCAACGCCCTGACCAGATCTCCTCTTCCGGCGCACGGCTCAACATATGTAAAGCGGTGCGGAAGATGGGCAATTAAGGGTTCTACCGCTTTGACTGGCGTGGGGTAGAAATCCCTGTCACGTCGCTCAAAATCGGATCTCTTGCCCATTCAACTGAGGGCTGCGTAAGTCAGGCAGATGGCGTAGAAGACGGCGGTGGCGATGATTGCAGTCATGTCGTTTTTTCGTCTTGAATTCGCTCACCAGTCACCTGTTCAAGCACAAGCGTGAACTGCCCGGAGATGGTGCGTCGTTCTTTTTCGGCCATGCTTTTCAGCACGCGGTAGCTCTCAATTGGAACCACCACCGATTTCCATTTATCTGGGTTCATATCACGTCCTCATTTATCTGGGAAGGTATCGGATTTTTTCAGCTTGGTCAAGCTCCCCCAGTTGTCACCTATCGCGATATCGCTAGGGCTGGGGACCTCAAGTTTGTGGGCCGACTCCATGATGGAGCGGAGGTCTTCGGCTTCGGTCACTTCCGCTACGGAAAAGGCCAGTTCATCGTGGATCTGGACCAGAGGAACTTTATTCCTCTCTTTGTATACCGCAGCCATGGCCGCCTTGGTCTGGTCAGCCGCGCTCGACTGCACAAGGCGGTTGAGTGCTTTGTAAGTGTATGCGCGCTTAATATTATCACCGTACTCTATCGTGGCTTCTTCTTTGGGTAACGCACGGGCTGACACAAATAGGTTGGGTTCCCAAAGATCGAACCGGCACTTGCGGCCCAGCAAAGATCGGACAAACCCTCCCTTGTCGCGGTGCGATACCTTGCGCTGGACGCGGTCCATCAATTCTTTTACGAAGGGCACGTCATCGTGATATTGGCGCATGAGCCGTTTGGCCTCATCCACTGGAACATCAAGCTGTTCCGCGAGGCGCGTCACACCCATGCCGTACATGATGCCCAGGTTAACGGCCTTGGCCTGCTTCCGCGACACGCCAACGATGCTGGCGACCATTTCGTGGAAGTCCGTTTTAGGCTCTTCCCGGTATGCTTTTACAAAAGCGTCGGAGCCGGTCAACCCGTGCTTACCCGTGAGGCTTGCAAAGTGGACCAATATGCGTGGCTCCTGCTGGTCAAAATCCATCGACGCCCATTGCTCTCCTTCTTCGGGCAGGAACAGACCGCGTATCTTCTTTGACATCTCGGGATTGCGGGCCGGAATCTGCTGGAGGTTGGGGTTGGACATGGAAATTCTACCGCTGACCGTGCCCCCGCCTTCGGATCGTAACTGGTTGATATGACCGTGGATGCGGCCTTTCTCCGTGTATCGCGTTATGCTGGACAGGAAGGTGTTGCCTATCTTGTCGTTTTCTCGGGCGGCTGCAATCTTCTGGGCAATCGGGTGTTCATGCTGCGCCAGAAAATTCTTGGTAAAGCTGGGGAGCCCCGTCTTGGTGCGGCCATAGGGTATGTCCAGATGGTCAAAAATCTTCGCGATGCTTGCCGCAGCCCAGAGTTCAAACTCCAGCCCAGTTTCCTTTTTAATATCGGACTTTAGATTCTTGACGACTTTGATGAGGTCTTGCTTTAGGCGCTCGGCGGCGTCGAGGTCTACCCGTATGCCGCGCCGGGTCATTTCAATACACAGTGGGAGAACGGACGCTTCGAGTTCAAAGACTTGCCAGAGATCCTCCTTGGTCAGTTCGGCTTTGAAGACCTGCCAGAGGTCGAGCGTCAGTTTGGCATCGGCCTCGGCATATTCACCGACAAAACATGCGGGCAATTTGTAGAGTTCGCCCTTGGGGTCAACGCCAAATTCTTGTGCAGCCTCGCGCAATGCAGCCTCGCTCTTCATCAGACCCAGGTAGTCGTATGCAACGGCGTTGAGCGAATAACTGAACCGGTTCTCGTTGAGTAAAGGTGCAGCCAGCATGGCGTCGAGCATCCGGCCTTGCAGCTTTATGCCTAACTGCCCCAGCCAGCCCGCGTCATAGGCTGCATTGTAAAAGATCTTGTCGGATGGGTGGTTGGCGATTTCTCGCTGAAACCACTTCATAACTATGCCACGGTCGAGGTTGCCGCCGCCTTCGTGAGCAATGGGCAGGTATGCGTTAAACCCTTCGTATGCAACGGCAAACCCCACCACGTCGCCGTTGCCCGTGGGCCAACCGGGCCCGTGGGACTTGAGACGTGGGTCCTTGGTCTCAAGGTCTATTGCAATTTCCTTTATATCGCTGGGTGTCGCGGGCAGATGGCTGACGGGAACCCACTCGGTCTTGACGCCCCATCGGGGTTTTTGCAGATTAGTCTTCACGGTAATCCTCTAGCACCAGCACGCCAACGTCCCGCAAATCCTGCATGTACTTGATATGCTTGGCATATTTCTGGTTCATGTGATCGGCGTATGCCGCGTCCCGCTCTTGTGCCTCTACTTCAGATTCGTAACATCTGTTACAAAGCACTCCGGTGTACTCCCCGTTCTGGTTAGGATTTTCCGCACGAGGTATACGAACTTCTTTGTTGCAGTGAGCGCAATGTCGATTTATTTCAAAGACGCTAGCCTGTTTCTTTTTTTCCGGTTCAGGCTGAAAATCGGCCAGCATGGCATTTAACTGTTCAATCGTTCCTGTATTTTTGAAATAGCTCATTTAAAATCTTTCCGGTTGTTTTCTTTTTCCCGGCACTCAAGTGCAACGGCAGAGTACCCTGCTCCATCGACGTAATCGTCGGCATTGAACACGCCGGTTTTTCGTCGGGCTATTTTCATCAACTCCATCATGTTTGCTACGTCCTCCGGTTTTAGTTCGTCAATGTTATAAAGGTAGCCATTCCATAGCATGGAGATGTTTTTATGATTCTGGTAGATATCGCCGTAGGCTTCGGCGCGGTCCCCGCCAACAAGTTCGGCGGCTTTCTCCAAGGCTTCTTTTGCAAGCATTCAGTCATCACTCCGTATTTTCCTGTATTCGACAAAAATTGACAAATTCTCCGCTAGGCTGATGCCCTTCTCCATGCCGGAAGAGATGCCCAAATCTGTGTATGCGACAACGGCATTTGCCTTCTCGTACCACTCTGCGGACGCATCAAGACCCAGCGCACGTTGAACCGGAAGGTCATCGTCTAAAACCTGCGTGTACAGAAGGTGGAAGGCTATTGGAGACTCCCCCCGCGACAAGCTGTCAAGGAGGCACTCTCTACCATATTGAAGATTGGCGTCAACATTTCCTGCATACGGGCTCTCTAGGATCACAAGCATACGCGGCACCGGCAAAAGTACGCGGCTCATATTGCCCACCCCCGCTGTGAATCCTCGGGCATCTTCAAAACCAGATTCTTCTTGGTCCTTGTGACGCCAACGTATAGCACGCGGTGAGCGTCATCGGGATTTTTTTCCATTTCTTTCAAAGCTTTACCTGATAGGTCCGTGAACAGAAGGACGTTGTCGGCCTCCCCGCCCTTTGCACCGTGGATCGTGGACAATCGGATTTTAGGTTTCTCAAAAATGTTCACGCCCCGGTTCAGCAGCGCCGTCGCATAGGCCCGGTCCTCGTCCTCAATCCGGTCCAGCACCACGTCCCACGTGGCGTCGGGTGTCTCTAAACCAAAATGCGTTCGCAGCGTGCCCAACGAGAACAGGTCCTGCTCATCAGCACCGCCCAACATTTTCTTGGCACCGCGTTTTAACCGGCCACTACCGCTGGAAATGTGGTCGTAAAGGTTAACCGCTTCCTTTAAGGACACTTCGTGGTGGGGTCTTTGCTGTAGATAGTTCCATGAACCAATGGCATTCCGCACGTTTTGCTTGAGCGAGGGAGCACCCCGGCGTTCAAAAAAATCTCCGCTTGATTTGAGGTGTGCAGCCAGATCATCCAGCATGTAATTGGCCTGCGCCAGAACCAACCAATCTTGGTCAGTGCCGAACGACACGCCCGTCTCATCGTAAGTGCGTTGAACACTGCCCTCAAATTCTCTCGGTAACCAGTCCTTCTTCTGCCTCTTGTGGATTCTGCGGACCACGGAATCTGCAACCCGGTGTACGCTTCGCGGTATTCGGTAGGACTGAGTGAGGACTTCAGAGCCGCCGCCCAGTGTCACGAACCGGTCAATGTCCGCGCCTGCCCAACGGTAGATGCCTTGGTCATCATCGCCTGCGACGAACATGCGGTCGCTTCTGTCACTCAGGTGGTGCGCCACTTTCCACTGCAACGGCGTCAGATCTTGCGCCTCATCCAGAAATACGGTTTTCAAGATCGGAATGCTGCCGGGCTTCTCAGACAGTTCGACCATCATGTCGGTAAAATCTTTCAGTCCATTGACGGATTTGAACCGCGTGTACTCCGAAAACAGGTGCTCGAATTCATAGAATGGTATAGGTAGCTCGGTCTGGTTATAGGCATACAGCGGACCTTCCAGGGAGTTCCGGGCAAGGTCAATCGCCCGCATGATAGGGTTGTTGCTTTTCAACAGAACAAAACCGTCGTCGGCAATGTGCTCATTGCCTGCGGAAGACAGGTCAACGCCCGTCTCATTGCTAAAGTTCTTGAGTCCCCTGTCCCCCAGCACCTCGGCAGCAGTCATGCCCAAAACCTGAAACGCCAGACTATGGAGGGTTCTGAAAAACTGAAAATCTTTCTCCGGGTCCAGATTAAATCTAGCGACGGCCCGGTCCCGTGCTTCGTGGGCCGCTTTCCGCGTAAAAGCAAAGTACCCGATTTCGTTTGGAGCCATCCCCCCTGCCAGCAGGGCATCGACCTGATTCAGAAGCGTGGTGGTTTTGCCGGTCCCGGGGGGTCCAAAATATCTAAACATCGTCGGATACCTTTATCGCGTCAAGCTCGTACCCTAGCGCGGCTAATATTGTTTCGACCTTATAGATTGATAGTTGCCGTGGCGTGTTGGTGTTTTCGTACTCGGCCACGGTCCTCTGAGACATGGCTGCTCTGTACGCCAACTCGGCCTGGGTCATTCCGGCCTGCTTCCGCAACTCTCGTAGAATTACGCTCCAGTTGTTTATGGTGTTGCTCAAAACGGCATCTCCTCCTCGTCCTCGAACCGGGATTCAAATTCCTCGGTGACCTTGGCGAACGCCGGAATTGACCAGCAGCGGACCACTCGGCCTTTTATTCGGAACTGCTCGGACTTGCCGTCAATGTCGCGAAGGCGCTGTGCGATTTTGTTGCTCTTATACTCAAAGAACTTATTTCGTTTCAGGAAAGCCTCGAAATCTTTGAGGCGGAAATATGTTCGGCCCTGCTCCTCGTCGGTCCATGGGCGACGAAGCAACATCTCTTCTTTGTCTAGCGCGGACTGCATGTGCGTGGAAAACTCCTCCAGCATATCGTAGAACTGACCGCGCAGTGACGTGTCATCGGAGGTCGATATCACGGCCCCTTCAGTGTCCAGCATCTGACTCAGGAGGTTGTTCATCTGCGCTTCCCACGCCTGCCGTGTAATCGTGCGCGGCATGAAATTGATCTGCTCCATGCAGAGGATCTGAAAGCGTGGTTGTTTTTGCAGTCCCTCGGTGTCCAGTTCGACCGGGCTCCCGTTCACGTCGAGGAACCAGAGCGGCGGCTCGGAATCGTATTTTCGTAAGTTGGCAACGCTAGGCGTGTTCGCTCCACCGCCAACGCCGTGCTTGCGGCTACGACACAGATCCCGGTTGCAGAAATTGCAGATGGGCTGGTCGGCACACTTGTACTGGTAATCTTTTTTCTTCACCTGATCCGCAACTACGTTGACCTCTTTCAGGTCTAGGGCGGGCTGCATGATTGTCTGGTTGTAGTCGAGGATCTTCGTTTCCCACTCGTCGGGGTAGGCTTTGCGGAGGTACACCCCCAGGTTAAAAAGGCCATTGTTCCGTGTGCCTTGTGGAAAGCCCTGCCGCATCAGAGCCTGTAAGCAGGGGGGTCCGTCCTTGAGTCTCTGATCGACCTCTGGGACCTCAACGCTTAAAAGTTCGTCTAACGCTTGTTCGCTGATGGCGGAAGCTTCTGCGAGGTCGAGAAACTCGTCCAACGTGGCCGCGCTGCCGTCTTCCTTGACGGCATACCGCAAGCCGTTCTCTTGGTCGAAGTACGGCAAGTTCAGAAAGTTGCCGTTGTCTCCGCGCTCCAAAACCAGCTTTATCTGCTTGGGAAAAATCTCGCAGCCACCAAACCCTATCTCGGATGCAATCTCTTTTAATTTAAGCTGGACCTTTTCGGCCTCTATTAACTCATTGAAAAACAAGTAAATATGTGCCCCGCCTGATTTGCTCCTGCAAACCACCATCGGGAGGTTCAACTTTCTGGTCGTGGAAATTATCTGCGAATGGTCCAAGGGGTACTGGTCAACGTCAATAGCTCCCCACCGGCACAAGTTCTCCTCATTGATTGGTACAACACCAATGCTCGTCTCACCCTTCAGATGGGATTCAAACGTGTCGGCGGTCCGTGGTTCGTGGACAAATTTGTATTTGCCTTTGACCTTCCCTCGCGCATCCTTGTTGGTGAGGTCGAGGGCCCCGTATGCCCGGTTCAATCCACGGAACAGCCGTGCGAATCTGTTTACTTGCTCCTGCATGGAAAACGGGGGAGAGTTACCCCCTCCCCCTGCTCCGCCTAGAACGGCGTTTCTTCATCGTCGGACGTGTCCTTGTCCTCTTCCCGCTGATGACGAACATTGACCTGACCGGCCTCAATGTTGTCCGCGAACAACTTTGCTTCGGCGTACAGGTTTGGATCAGTCACCACCTCGTCCTTGGAAATCTGCCAGCCGTGCCAACTACCGTTCTTGTTTTCTTCTGACACGGTTTCCAGCAGCCACGTGTGGGCAAACCTCGGGGGAGTGAACAAGTTCCCCTTGCTGTCCTTCATTTTCAAGGCCCGCATGGCAGAGTTCCACTGCTTCGACTTCTTAAACTGCGTCGATTTCATGGGGAGCAGAGCTTGCTGCGTGATCCCGTCGTCGTCAACGACTAGGACGTAGTGTTGGGCAGTCCTCTCCAGATATCGACCGCTGCCCCCGACAACGTAATCCTTGTT
>Ga0208919_1001727_pt1 | contig 12163 bp, 9 predicted proteins | sample 4_EtaG_FD_184076 | JGI IMG/M metagenome (GOLD analysis project Ga0208919, IMG submission 184076) | Marine viral communities from the Subarctic Pacific Ocean - 4_ETSP_OMZ_AT15127 metaG (SPAdes) (version 3) | ecosystem: Environmental > Aquatic > Marine > Oceanic | place: Pacific Ocean | collected...
GACTCCGGGATCCAGACAGTTTCTTCGCGGCGAAAAGTCATCTACATCTCCTGCCTGAAAGCGGCGTTCAGTCTTCGTCGTTATGCAAGTCGATAATGCCATTGTCCCCGTCAGCACCACCGGCACTTTCGGATCGCTTTTCGTCATTGCGCAAGCCGTCAATGCGGCTCAGATACGCTTCATCGACATCACCGGTCACATAATCGCCAGTGAATACCGAGCACTCCCATCCCTCAATGTCATCGTTCACTTCACTGACGCAGGTTATAAGGTCCTCCAGATCCTGATAGAGCAGCCAGTCGGCACCAATCAGTTCCCGGATTTGCTCTACGGTGCGCCCGTGGGCAATCAGCTCACTGGCGGAGGGCATGTCGATACCATACACGTTCGGGTAGCGAACAGGAGGCGCCGCAGACGCAAAATAGACCTTACGGGCACCGGCATCCCGAGCCATCTGGACGATTTCCTTGCAGGTGGTACCGCGAACGATGGAATCATCCACCAGCATCACGTTTTTGCCACGAAACTCCAGATCGATCGGGTTAAGCTTCTGTCGGACCGATTTCTTGCGCATTTTCTGGCCCGGCATGATAAATGTCCGGCCGATGTAGCGGTTTTTGATAAAGCCTTCACGGAATTTCACCCCCAGACGATGAGCCATCTGCATGGCCGACGTTCGGCTGGTGTCCGGAATCGGCATGACAACGTCAATATCGTGATCCGGTGTCTCTCGGAGCACTTTCTCCGCGAGGGTTTCGCCCATGCGCAGGCGAGCCTTGTAAACGGACACCTTATCTATAATGGAGTCAGGCCGGGCAAAATACACGTGTTCGAAAATGCACGGGTAAAGATGCGGCTGCTCAGCGCACTGGCGGGTATAGAGGGTACCGTCAGTTTCGATATAGACCGCCTCGCCCGGGGCAATATCGCGCACGAGGGTGTAGCCCGCTGCGTTCAGGGCAACGCTTTCAGAGGCAATCATGTATTCCTTGCGGCCATTCTCGTCGGTGCGTTCGCCGTAGCAGGCAGGCCGGATACCATTCGGGTCCCGGAAGCCAACAATGCCATAGCCGGTAATCATGGCAATAACGGCGTAGGCACCCCGGCAGCGTTTATGAACCGCGCTGACCGCAGAAAAGATCTCATCCTTGGTCGGGTCCAGCTTGCCAAGCTTCTGCAATTCATGGGCGAACACGTTCAACAGCACTTCCGAGTCGGAGTTCGTGTTGATGTGGCGCAGATCGGTCCGGAACAGGTCCTTGCTGAGATCATCAGCATTGGTCAGGTTGCCGTTGTGAGCCAGGGTAATGCCATACGGGCTGTTCACATAGAACGGCTGGGCTTCGGCGGAGCTGGAACTGCCAGCAGTCGGATAGCGCACGTGGCCTATACCCACGTTGCCCACCAGACGACGCATATGACGGGTATGGAAAACATCCCGTACCAGGCCATTGTCCTTGCGGAGGAAAAACCGTTCATCCTGAAATGTCACAATGCCCGCCGCGTCCTGGCCCCGGTGCTGAAGTACAGTCAGCGCATCATAGAGCGACTGATTGACGTTGGAAGTACTGACGATGCCGACAATGCCACACATGGATAAGTGTATCTCCGAGTGTTAAAACTGAATGTTAGCGGGACACGGACGCGGGTTCCACGCCTTCCTGCTCTGTAACGGAATCCGGTTCCGGCGCGTTTTCAGGCGCAGGCCCAAGAAAGCGCGCAAATTCATCGCCCAGGGTCCGTCTGGACCAGTCTTCAACCACCGCCAGGCGATCGATAATGATCGAGGTTCGCCACCAGGTATCCTGGGCCAGCGGTGTGTAACGGGTAAATGCAATCGCAACGATCACCACCACCACGCCCCGCAAAAGGCCAAAACCCATTCCAAGCACCCGATCGGTGGCCGACAAGCCGGTAGCTCGAATCAGATGACCGATCATGTTGTTGATGATGGCACCGACGATGAGCGTTCCAAAGAAAAGTATGGCAAAAGCAGCAATCAGCCGGACAAGCGGTGTTTCAACCGTGCTCTCCAGCAGGGACTGCATCTGGGGGTGGAAGGTTCTGGCCAGGATAAACGCGCCCACCCAGGTCACCAGCGAGAGGGCTTCCCGTACAAAACCCCGTTTCAGACTGATGAGGGTGGAAACTGTAATCAGGGCGATAATGACCCAGTCAATCCAGATCAGCGCTTCCATTGAAAACCCGGTGGAGAAAAGGAAGCGCGAATTCTATCAGGAAACCCCGGTTCGCCAAACCGCAAGACACACATAAACCGGACCCCGGGCGTTATTTTTCGCCGGAGGTCACCAGACTGTTAAGACCAAAGGCATCGTCCAGAGCCCTTTTGGCGGATTCGGCCTCGGTTTTTGACGCAAAGGGCCCGCTGAAGACCCTTGTCAGCGTTGTGTCGCCGCGGACAACCTCCTGAAGATGCGAGCCATAGCCCTTTTCCCGGACCTGATCTCTCAAGCGTCGGGCGTTGTCGGCATTGCCAAAGCTGCCCAACTGCACCACCCAGGCGCCATCCAGCGACCGCTCATACTCTGCAGCTTCTGTGGCAGCATTCTCCGAGGTCTGTTCAGATGTCTGAGCCGGCTCATTGGCGGATTCCTGAGCGTTGCCGCTCTCGGGCTGGGCAGCATCGGACGAATCGGTTACGTCCTGCATCTCATCCTGGCCAGGCGCCTCTTCGAGGATACGATAACCCGGGGAATCCCCTGCTTCTTGCGCGCTTGAGGGTGCTGCCAGGCCGCTATCGCTGGACTCAAGACCGTAAGACGGCGCCGGCGCCAATTCCGATTCGGGCGCTTCCACTTCAGGGAAAGGCGGCTCTTCCGGAATCTTGATGGTTGTGGACGTGCGCTCGGAATGGGGCTCATCAAAAAGCATGGGAACAAAGATAACCGCCAGGGAAACAAGTACCAGCGCCCCGATTATTCTCTGTTTCAGTCCATCCACGTTGCTAGGCTCCAAACTGTTATGACTGCGCCCCGACGGGCACCCATGCGCAGATACTAACTGGCCGGCAAGCGGAACTCAAAGTGTCAGGCACGGCCATGGACAAAGTTTAAGGCGGCCTGCCTAGCTTCCGGCTACCTTGCCAGCGAGCAGAATCTCGCGTCCTTCAGCGACCGTGAAGAAAGAACCGAACACAACCACAAGATCGTTCGGGTCAGCCACGGCCAATGCTGAAACTAACGCCTCCCGCACGGATTCGAAAGCCGTCGCCTGGATCCCTGAATCGGCCAGTCTTGCTTGCAGGTCTTGACCGGAAAGGCCTCTTGGTAATTTGAGGCTGGCCAGATACCAGGCATCGACCACATCAACCATGGCTCTGCCCACACCTGCCACGTCCTTGTCCGCCAAGGCGCCATAAACACCATGCACCCGTCTGCCCGGGGATTTTAGTTGACTCAGCTGACCAGACAACCAACCGGCAGCATGAGGGTTATGGCCAACATCCAGGAAGATATCCGGTGCGGAACCAACACGCTCGAAACGCCCGGGTACACTCAGACCTGAAAGCACCTGCTCAATGACTGGTACCGGCAGGTTCGGTTCAAGCTCGCGTATGGCAACCACGGCGGCTGCCACGCTTTTGATCGGCAATGGACCGGCGGGCAGACGAATCGCCCGGCCTTTATGGCGAAGCTCTACCGCCGGAGCATCATCGCCTGCTTGCTGCTCAGTCACCAGCTCATAATCACGCCCCAGCAGAGCCAGTTCGACTTTCTGCGCAGTGGCCTGCTGGAGCACCGAACGTGGCGGATCGGAATCGGCATAGACCGAGGGGATGCCCGGCCTAAGGACACCGGCCTTTTCAAACCCGATGACTTCGCGATTGTCGCCAAGGAAGGCAACATGATCGATGTCCACCGATGTCAGGATGGCAAAATCCGCGTCCAGGACATTGACAGCATCCAGCCGCCCACCCAGGCCAACCTCCAGCACCCAGTCGTCGAGGCCCGCACCGGCAAAGGCCACGAAAGCGGCAAGGGTTCCGAATTCGAAATAGGTAAGAGAGACATTGCCGCGTGCTTCTTCGACGGCTTCGAATGCGCTGACAAGCGCGTCGTCGGAGATATCCTCACCATTAAGACGCACACGTTCGTTATAGCGTTGTAGATGGGGCGAGGTGTAGGCGCCAGTCCGGCGGCCAGCCGCGCGCAAAAGCGCCTCAACAGTAGCAACCGCGCTGCCTTTGCCGTTAGTGCCAGCCACAGTGATGATCCGGGCGGACGGCTTTCGTCGGAACAACCGCCGCAGGACCACGAGGACCCGGTCCAGGCCAAGATCAATCTCTGTAGGGTGTATCGCTTCCAGGTAGGTAAGCCACTGATCGACGGTGGCACCAGCCCCCGGCGATGCCGGGGGCTGGTCTGCAGGGTTACTGGGCAGGGGCATCGGTTTCGGGCTTCTCCGAGACTTCAAACTCGATCGGGTCTTCGGTTCCCGGGCGCTCCTGGCCGGTAAACTTGGCCAGCACATGAGCAATGCGTTCGCGCATCTGGTGGCGATGGAGAATCATGTCAATCGCGCCGTGCTCAAGCAGGAACTCACTACGCTGGAAACCTTCCGGCAGTTTTTCACGAACCGTCTGTTCAATAACCCGGGGGCCGGCGAAGCCGATCAATGCGTTTGGCTCTGCAATGTTGAGATCCCCCAGCATGGCCAGACTGGCGGACACGCCACCGAAGACAGGGTCCGTCATCACAGAGATATAGGGAATACCCTCAACTTTCATCCTCTCAAGCACAGCGGCTGTCTTCGACATCTGCATCAACGACAGGATCGCTTCCTGCATGCGGGCGCCGCCGCTGGCTGAGAAGCAGACCAACGGGATACGCTCCTTGAGAGCAACATTTGCGGCCTGGACAAACTTCTCCCCGACCACTTGCCCCATAGAGCCACCAAGGAATCCAAATTCGAACGCGCAGGCAACTAAAGGAACCCCGAGCGTCGTGCCTTTCATTGCTACGAGGGCATCCTTTTCCCCTGTGGCTTTCTGCGCCTGGGACAAACGATCTTTGTAGCGCTTACTATCCTTGAACTTCAATCGGTCCCAAGGCTCAAGCTCAGCGGCAACTTCTTCACGACCCTCTGGATCAAGAAAAATTTCGAGTCGCCGACGCGCAGTCACCCTCAGGTGGTGGTTGCATTTGGGGCAAACATCCAGGTTTTTCTCAAGTTCCGGCTTGTAGAGAAAGGCACCGCATTTGGGGCATTTCTTCCACAACCCCTCCGGAACGCCCGTTCTCTGCTTCGACTCCGAGCGAATCTTGCTCGGCATTATCTTGTCCAGCCAGTTACTCATGGTCTCATCCTGTCCTTTGACGCCTGTTTGCCCTCCTCCCCTTCATTCAGGAGGCGAGACTGTCCAGTGCTTCACGCATCGGGTGGAGCAGATCCGTCAATGCCCGCTTGAGCTGGTCGGTATCTGCCTGATTTCTGGCTATTGTATCGACCAGGACGCTGCCAACAATTACACCATCGGATACCCGACCGACCGCCGCGGCAGTTTCCGCATCACGAATACCGAAACCAACACCCACTGGGAGAGCTGTCAGTTCGTGAATATGATTCACCTTGGCAGCTACCTCTTCCACGTTGATGGTGGCCGATCCCGTCACACCCTTGATAGAAACATAGTACACATAACCGGAGGAGTGCTCACTGATTGCCCGGATCCGGTCATCGGTCGTGGTTGGTGAAAGCAGGAAGATGGCGTCGAGATTTCGCTGGGTGAACAGCGGAGCAACCTCGTCGGCCTCTTCTGGTGGCAAGTCAACGGTCAGAATGCCGTCGACGCCAGCATCCTTGGCCGCATCTGCAAAACGCTCGTAGCCCATGGCTTCCATCGGGTTCAGGTAGCCCATCAAAACCACCGGAGTTGCGTCGTCTGACTTCCGGAACTCCTTGACCATGGCAATCACCTGCCTCAGCGAGGTACCGTGCACCAGGGCCCGCTCACAGGCAAGCTGGATTACCGGGCCGTCTGCCATGGGGTCAGAGAACGGCACCCCCAGCTCGATAATATCTGCCCCCGCCTCAACCAACGTGTGCATCAGATCTACCGTGACATCGGGATGCGGGTCACCGGCAGTAATATAGGGAATAAGTGCCTTCCGGCCTTGTCCTTTCAGGGCCTTGAGGACCCCTTCAATTCGGCTCATGCCTGCTCCTGTTAATTCTTCAGATCTCGATGCCTTCAAGCTTGGCAACCGTGTTAATGTCCTTGTCGCCACGCCCGGAAACGTTAATGACAACGGTCTGGTCTTTGTCCATGGTCGCCGCCAGTTTGATGGCATAAGCGACAGCGTGAGCCGTTTCCAGCGCGGGCATAATGCCCTCGACGCGGGTCAATTTCCGGAACCCTTCCATCGCTTCGTCATCGGTAACGGACACATAATTGGCACGGCCAATGTCCTTCAACCAGCTGTGCTCTGGACCCACCCCTGGATAGTCCAGGCCGGCACTCACCGAATGCGTACCTGCGATCTGGCCATTTTCGTCCTCCATCAGGTAGGTGCGGTTACCGTGAAGCACGCCAGGACGACCGGCACAGAGTGGTGCCGCGTGTTTGCCGGTCTCAATGCCCAGGCCGCCAGCCTCGACACCGTAAAGCTGTACCGATTCGTCAGAAAGGAACGGATAGAACATGCCAATAGCGTTGGAACCACCACCCACACAAGCAACCAGGGCATCCGGCAATTTGCCGGTTTTCTCCAGAGCCTGACGACGGGTTTCCCGACCGATTACCGACTGGAAATCCCGGACCAGCAGCGGATATGGATGCGGCCCCGCAACGGTACCAATGATATAGAAGGTGTCGTCCACGTGAGCCACCCAGTCACGCATCGCATCGTTCATTGCATCCTTGAGGGTTTTGGTGCCACCCTGAACGGCATGTACCGTCGCGCCCAGAAGCTTCATCCGGAATACGTTCAGGGACTGTCGCTGGACATCCTCCGCGCCCATGAACACATGGCATTCAAGACCCAGACGCGCGCAAACAGTGGCAGTGGCAACACCGTGCTGACCCGCACCGGTTTCGGCAATGATCCGCTTTTTACCGAGGAAACTGGCAAGCAGCGCCTGGCCGATCGTGTTGTTCACCTTGTGGGCACCGGTGTGACAAAGATCTTCACGCTTGAGCCAGATCTGGGCGCCGCCGGTTTCACGGCTGAGACGCTCGGCGAAATACAGCGGGGTTGGCCGGCCAACATAATCCGCCAGTTCCTTGTCGAACCGCGCCTGGAATTCCGGATCCTTCTTCAGGCGGGCGTATTCTTTCTCGAGCGTCATCAGGGAATCCATCAGAGTCTCGGAAACAAATCGCCCACCAAAGGCGCCGAAGTGACCCCGCGCGTCCGGCAGTGCGCTCAGCATTTCTTCAGTCAGTTTTACAGACACGGTGAACCTCTTTAATAAAATGAGAAATTTTCTGGATATCCTTGATGCCTTTGTCCTGTTCAACACCGCCACTGACATCTACAGCCCAGGGTTTCACCTGTTTCACAGCGGCAAATACGTTATCAGATGACAAACCCCCGGCCAATATGATCGGAAGCGGCCGGTAGTCAGGGATCAGATCCCAGTTAAACGATTTTCCTGTGCCTCCATACCGGTCTGGATCCCAGGCGTCGACCAGCAGGCCGGAAGCATTGTGAAACTCCTCGAAGGCAGCTTCAATCTGCCCCGCCTCTCGGACCCTGATGGCCTTGATCCAGCGTCGACCAAAACTGGCACAGAAATCCGCCGATTCGTCGCCATGAAACTGCAGCAAATCCAGTGGCACCCGCTCGAGAACCGCCTCGACTTCCTGCCTGGATGGATTAACAAATAATCCGACCACCGACATGAACGCCGGAACACGCTTTACCAACTCGGCGGCCTGATCCAATGACACTGACCGGGGACTCGGCTCATAAAAAACCAGGCCCAGGGCGTCGGCGCCGAATTGAACAGCCCCGTCGATATCCTCGGGGCGGGTAAGGCCGCAAATTTTGACCCTTGCGCTCATTGGCTCGGAACCCGCTGTTTGACATGGATGTGTGTTGGGGTGAACGGACTGTTTTCTTCCCGAGTGAACCAGGGCCGCAGAAAGCCCGGGCCGCACTCGACAGCGGGAATCCCGAATTCGTCCGGGTACCCCACATCGACCAGATACAGACCATGGGGAGGCGCTGTTACACCTGCAGCTGTCCGATCTCTGGCGACCAGTATCTCATGAATCCACTCCGGTCGCTGCTTTCCCGAACCAACCGCCATCAGGGCACCGGCGATATTCCGGACCATGTGGTGCAAAAACGCGTTGGCCTGCACGTCTATTACGACAAAATCCCGTTTCCGGGTTACCGAAATACGTTCCAGAAACCGAATCGGTGTTCGAGACTGGCATCCGGCCGCACGGAAAGAGGAAAAGTCATGCTCTCCCGCCAATGCCTGGGCGGCCCTGTGCATACGATCTGCGTCCAGTGGGCGGAAGGTCCAGCTTACCTGGCCCCGCTGTATACCCGGACGCACTGGATGGTTGTAGATGATGTAACGGTAACGCCGATAGGTCGCGGAAAATCGAGCGTGGAAATCACCGACTCCGTTTCCGGCCCAGTGCACGGAAATGTCATCGGGCAGCGCCGTGTTTATACCCATAACCCAGGAGCGCAGGTTACGGACAGACGGAGTGTCAAAATGAGCGATTTGATAGCTGGCGTGCACCCCGGCATCGGTACGGCCCGCACACACCAGATCAACTGCATGGTTCGCGACCTTTGCCACCGCTGCCGTCAGTTCCGCTTCCACCGATCGAACACCGGATTTCTGGAGCTGCCAGCCATGAAACCCACGCCCATCATATTCGAAGGCAAGTGCGACGCGGCCCGCGCCTACGGCGTTATCGGTGGAGAGCTGCTGAGTCTCGAGAAACAAGTGCGAATCCGAAGAGAATGGTTCTATAAAAACAAAGCGCCGACCTTATTGCCGGGAAGATACCCGGCGGCCGGCGCTTGCTACCTGTCAGACCCGATTATAACGGATCAGGACAGATTTTTAAGGAGGTCTTGCGCCTCTGCTTTCTGGTCTTCGTTTCCTTCAAGGGAGACTTCTTCCAGGATGTCGCGAGCTCCGTCGGCATCACCCATCTCGATGTAGGCCCGCGCGAGATCCAGTTTGGTAGCGGCCTCATCGGTTCCGGCCAGGAAGTCGAAATCGTCCTCGTCACCGAGTTCGCTTTCATCAATGTCCGCAACCTGCGATTTGCGCGACTCATCGGAAACCTCATCAGACGCAACCGGGAGATCAAGTTCACTTTCAGGTGTCTCCGAGTCTTCGAGCTCATCGGTTACACCCAGTTGCTCGAGATCCTCGGCATCTTCAACCGTCTGTTCAGGATCCGCTTCCTCTGCATCGCCCTCACCGAGTGTGTCCTCAAGACCAAGCTCTTCATCGAGTGACGCCTCTTCGCTCTCCTCGGGGTTGGCTGAATCGGCAGAATCGGAAAACTCTTCCATCAGTGCCAGGTCTTCATCGGACACGTCCAGTTCCAGGTCATCCAGTGAAGATTCTTCCATCTCACTGCCACCAAGCTCGTCTTCTTCACCGGCTACCTTGTCCAGTTCAGCATCGAGCTCGTCCAGGAATGACTCGTCCAGCGAATCAACGTCGGAGTCGCCGTCCAAATCAGCACCCTGCTCAGAGCCTTCCTCGGAGGTGGTTTTCGGCCTTTCGTCTGGCAGCTCCTCCGCCAGGTCTCCTTCGTCCAGATCACCCTCTTCCAGATCGAGGCTCAGGTCGTCATCAGAATCGTCGAGCGTCTGCTCTGTACCGGTTGGCTTGTCAGAGTCCGCTTCGAATTCCGAAGACAGATCCCAGTCTGTGGACTCCTCAAGCTCGGAGGTGTCTTCGGTCGAAGGCTTTTGTTCATCCGATTCCATCTCGAGACCCGAGAGATCGTATTCGATCATGTCGTCCCGGCTTTCCTCTTTGCTCTCTTCAGACGCGTCTTCCTTGCTGGCCTCGGATTCGTCAAGCTCATCAAGCTCGAAATCAGACAGGTCAGTCTCTGAAAGGTCCGAATCAAAGTCGCCAAACTCGTTCTCGGCCGGCTCTTCTTTCTCAGCATCGAACTGATCGGCGAGAAGTTCTTCAGATTCAGGCTTGTCCTGCTTCTCAATGGACTCATCACCGGTTTCGTCAGAATCATAGGATGTGGCAAACGAATCGGAACGTAACTGAGACTCAAGGTCATCGATGCTGGGCATCGACTCCGCCTCTTCCAGCCGTGCGCGCAGCTGGTTCGCGGTGGTCAGCGCTTCTTCATCGTCCAGAGCCTCGACCTCTCCGAATTGTTTTTCGAAAGAGTCGCGATCCTGGGTATCTGCGTAGACACCGAGCAGCTTCAAGCGCAGATCGGTGCGACTGGGCTCACGGGAAATTGCGGTTTCCAGAGCTTGGGCAGCCCGATCATGCTGGCCATAGGCAATGTAAGAGTCAGCCTCGGCCAGGGCGTCGCCAGCCGCAGATTGCTGATCCTCTTCATCCAGGCTCAGATCGAAGGAATCCGTTTCTTCGTCGGTTTCATTGTTCAGTTGTTCGTAAAACGCCTTTTCCCGGTTTGCATTGCGGCGGGCAAGCAGCAGGAGAAGCAACAGCAGAACGATCAGACCGCCACCAAGGGCAATCTGATACATCGGATTACCAGTTATGGCATCAATAACGTTACCGGGGAAACCTTTATCGGCAGCCGGAGCCTGTTGAGCAGGCTTGGGCGCAGGCTCTGCAGATTGCTCTGTTTGTGTCGGGGCTGGCTCCGCCGCCTCAGTTGCTTCAACCGCATCATCGGTAGCCGCAACCGCGGGCTCATCCGCTCCAGACATTTCAGCCTGTTCTGATGCGTCACCGGCATCGGCACCCATCTGATCATCGGTTGCCTGATCGGAACCGGCCATTTCGTCAGTTTCACCGACCATAGCCTCGGACTCGGCCATGTCGCCTGATTCACCCGCAGCTTCCGCATCCCCAGTTTCACCGTCCATCATGTCCGAATCGACGGGTGCCGTATCACCTTCAACGGCTTCGTCCATGGCGACAGATTCCGCTGCTCCGTCATCGGCAGCCGGACTTTCAACGGGAGCGGTCTGGTCTGCCGTTTCATCACCAGCAGTCTGCTGCATTTCAGCAAGCTGGGTATTCTTGAGCTCAAGCAGGCGCTGCAGAGTCTGCACCTGGTCCTGAAGGTCCTCAACACGACTGTTCAGCTCATCGTTCTCCCGGCGAGCGCTTTCGAGCTCTTCCATCGCGACCGCTGTGCCGGCATCAACGCCGCCCGGCAGTTCGCTGTCACCGCCCGCGGAGCCACTTTCGCCGGCCTCACTGCCGGCGTCCTCGGACACCACGAGTTTGAGTTCATCACCTCCGGCGCCAGCCTGCTGTTGGGGCGCGGACGCTGCCTGCTGCTCGGCGGTTGCATCCACTGTGCGCTGGGGAGTCTGGAATTCCTGATTCTGCTGGGCAACCACGCGAGTAGCTTCAGCGCGAGTTCGACTCTGGATCTGGTCCAAAGACGGGACACGCAGCACTTCACCGCGCTTCAGTCGATTGATGTTATTGCCAATGAATGCGTTCGGGTTCAGGTCCTGGATTGCCAGCATGACCTGCTGCATAGAGACACTGTTGTCTGGACGCACTTGAGACGCGATGGTCCACAATGTGTCAGAAGCTCCGGTGGGCCCGAATGTATCAGCCTGATATCCGGAACCCAGCGACCGCTCGGCCTGAGCCTGGCGACGAACTGATTCGGCACTGCGAGTGGTCGTCGGCTGGCTGGTTGTCTGGGACGTGGAGACTGTTGGAGTGCTGACCTGTTCCTGCACGCCGGACTCTTCCGCGTATACAGGTGGATCCACCAGAACGGCGTATTCCCGCATTAACCGGCCGTTTGGCCAGGTCAACTCAAGCAGGAAGTTGAGGTACGGTTCCCTCAGAGGTTCACGGGAGGACACATTGACAATGAGACTGCCATCATTGCCGGTGACCACCTGGAACCTGAGCTTACTGAGAAACTGGTTGCGATCCAGCCCCACCCGCTCATATGCCTGTTCCGAGGCAATATTGACGAACACGTCCGCTGGATTGACGCCACGGCTTTGGGGCAGAACAATCT
>Ga0208919_1001728_pt1 | contig 12155 bp, 6 predicted proteins | sample 4_EtaG_FD_184076 | JGI IMG/M metagenome (GOLD analysis project Ga0208919, IMG submission 184076) | Marine viral communities from the Subarctic Pacific Ocean - 4_ETSP_OMZ_AT15127 metaG (SPAdes) (version 3) | ecosystem: Environmental > Aquatic > Marine > Oceanic | place: Pacific Ocean | collected...
CTGAATCTCTTGCTCCTTACACTACTTATGAAGGTCAAAGATTAGCTACATTTAGTCCAGAACAAGAACTAGCTATGACAGGTAAAGCTGGATTAGCTGTTGCAGGTGATCCTACACAAATAGCACCAGCAAGTTCTGTTATGCAAGATTTAGCTATGAATCAGATGATGACACCTGATGGAACTATGGTTCCAGCTATAGGTTCAGGACAAGCAGTAGGTGCTAGTCGTTTTAATCAAATGACAGGAATTGATTCAGCAGGTAATCCTGTTTACGGCAATGTTCAGTCTTATATGAATCCCTATCAACAAGCAGTTATAGACATGGCTAAAGAAGCTGCTAGAGATCAATCCTTAAAAGCTAGTAACTTAATAGCCCAAGATGCTGCTGCATCCGGCGGTTTAGGCGGATATAGAGAAGCTATTATGCAATCTGAGAGAGAAAATGCTTTAGCTAAACAAATAGGCGATATACAACTAGCTGGGTCTGCTGAGAATTATGCACAAGCACAAACGGCTTTTGATAGAGATAGAGCAGCAAGGTTTAGTGGAATAGGTATAGATCAAGCTACTAGAGGTCAACAATTAGGTGCTGCCGGTGCATTAGCTGATTTAGGTTTTGCTAGACAACAAGCTGAAATACAAAGACTTGATCAGCTAGGGCAAGCCGGTACAGCTAGACAAGCTATGCAACAACAACTATATGATATGGGTTATCAAGAGTTTCAAGATCAACTTGCATATCCAAGACAAAACATATCTTTCTTCCAACAAGCTTTAAGAGGTATGCCTATAACTCCGGGACAGCAAGTTTCAAGTTATCAACCTACTCCATCTGCTGCATCTACTATGCTAGGATTAGGGTTAGGTGGACTAGGTATTTATCAGGCTCTAGGAGGAATGGGTTAAACATTGAACGTTCAATATTTAAAAGGTAACAAATGAACATACTACAAATAGAAGACGACATTAAATCATTACCGGATCAAGTGCTCATGCAATCTATGCAAACAGGTGATTATCCGCAGTATTTAGTTATATCTGAGTTAAAACGCCGTAAAGACATGAGAGAAGACCATGCGGGACGTATGGCTTCTTATAACAAAGATAATACTGTAGCTGACAAGATTATGAACGAAGCTAGTATGAGCATGATGAATCAAGGTCTTGGTGGTATGGCTCCTCCTGCAATGGCTAGTATGCAAGGTATGCCACAAAATACACCTGCAATGCCTGTAGGCAATCAGGGTATAGGACAAATGATGCCTAGTAACATGGTAGGCATGAAAGAGGGTAAAGAACTACCCAATAAAGGTTTAGAGGCATTAGCCAAAGTTGCACCTGAAGCAGTAGAAAACATGGGATATAGCGGTGGTGGAATTGTAGAAATGTTTCCCGGACAACAAGTACCTTACAACATTAACAATCCTTTAGGGGTAGGTGAATTTTACGATTTCTATTCAGAAAGGATGCAGCCTACACAAGCAGAGTTAGATTATCAAAATTTAGTTAGAGGTTATTTTGATCCTGAAGAACAAGAAAAAAGAAGACGCTCAAGACAAGGACTTGATTTAGTAAGAGCAGGATTAGCTGTAGGAACATCTGCTACACCACAACAACTGCAACAAAACTTAAATCCTGTAATTGAAGGTGCTGCTAAAACATTAGCTGCTGCTGATACAGAGACAATGCAACAAGCTAAATTTGAAGCAGATATGGCTAAAACCGATAGAGAAAGAGATACTAGAATAGCTGAATTAGCTTATAAATCAGAACAAGCTAGAGAGTTAGGTGATTATTACAAAGGTATGCGGAATAAGGATCAAGCTAATATAGCTATAGCAAAACAATTAGCTAAATCGGACCCACAGAAATTTGCTATGCAAATAAGAGATAAAAATAATCCAGAAAAAATAACTTATTCAGATGAACCTAATTATGCAGCTATGAAAGAATCTGGACAAATTATAGGTGCTCCTTCTATAACTGCACAAAGATATAGAACTAGAGGAGAGTTAAATGATGCTGCGGATGGTTGGGTTGCGGGCTCAAAAGGTTTTGAATATGTCAAAAAGTTAGTTGAAGAAGAAAACATGAGTAAAGAAGATGCTGCTGTAGAAGCTAAAAGATTTTATTTAGAAAATGCTGCTATGGGTATTTATCTTGAAGATATGTATGGTGGCGGACAAGTACCTGCTTTACCTGAAGACCCACCAATGATTGATATGAGCAGTAGGTTCTAAAATGCCTAATTATCCACTTTCTGACGGAACATTTCTATTTTTACCAGATGGATTAGATGATGAGGAAATTTTTAAACAGATACAAAACGTTGAAACTAAATTCATAACTCCTACAGTTGAAGAAGAAACTGTAGCGACCACACCTGTAGAGGAAGAAACTACACCACCAACTAATCTCTATCAAGATATTCCACCTAATTTACGTCCACCTGAGTTTTATGATGAGGGTGATCCTGCGTTATTTTCGACAGATTTATCCTTAGAAGAAAACCTAAGTGGCAAAAATCAAATTTTAGCTGGTGCAGCCTCTACTGCATTGGCTCAGTTAGAAACTTTAGGACAAGATGCTTCTCCTTCTAATATAGCAAAATTACAAAATAGACTAACTACCTTAAAACAAGAAATAAATGATTTTGAAACACAAGGTATAGATAATCTCAATCCAGAAGAAAAGAAAAAATATCAAGATATATATAATGAAGTATATGGGGTAGGTGTAAAACCTACAGATGAATACACTTTAGAAGATTATTATAACCAAATGGGTTTCGGAGGAGACTCTGCATTTGGACAGCAAATTGGTTCTAAATTAAACAGAATTGAAGAATTAGGTTTAGAAGGCTATGTTAATGAATTAACACAAACTATTTCATCGTTAGATAAAGCAGCTAATGAGCCACAAGTAAGTGACGCTTTTAAATATGTTATGCAACAAGGAGCACAAAGCGACAATGTTATTGAAGGGCTTTCTGATGTAGGTGGTGCATTTTGGAATGATTTAAATTTTTCTCAAAAAGGCGATTTTATAGGCGATGTATTAGGTCGTTCAGCAGCAGCTACAACAGCAATAGTAGCAACAAGTATGCTTACGGCTGGGGCTACAAGAGGTTTGCCCTTTTTAAAAAGAGCAGGGGCACAATTAATAGGAGTTGGAGCCGTATCAGGAGAAGTTGAATACAGCCATTCTTATTATGAATATTTACGTGCTAAAGGCATGGATATTAGCAATCCGGAATCTATAGCAGAATTTATGAGCAATGAAAAACTGCTCGAAGAAGCACATGATTACTCACTAAAACGTGCTGGACCTATAGGTTTGATAGATGGCATTACAGGCGGTATAGCTACTAAAGTTATAGCACCATCAGTTATTACTCGTTCTCATCATTCCGTGATGCCTTTTATTAAAAAACCTGTAGGAATGCCGGTTAGTCCTGTTACAAGGCATAGTGTGAATTTTGTTGCACAAACTCCCTTGCAAACGGGCTTGCCAATGGCAGCAGAATATTTTGCACAATTAGCTACTTTAGAAGAGGGAGAAAAAATAAATGCATTCGATATCTTTGCAGAAGGTATTGGAGAATTTGCTTTTGTACCGGCTGATTTATTTATAGGTGCTTATAGTGCTAATCAAGAAGTTAAAGGTTTAACAGCAGCAAAAGAAGAAACTTTTAAACGTGGTGTAGAGTCAGTACAAATAGTCAAAGAACAAGCAAAAGAATTAGGATTAGGAGATATAGCTGGCGAAATTCAAGTCGCAGATGGTGATAAAATTTATGATACAGGCGTGCCTTTTTTTAATGAAGCATTTAAAACATATCAAGAAAATCAAGAAAAAATAAATACATTTGCTGACACAGATACAGAAATAATTGCACCAAATCAATTTTTTGTTGTACCTGACGGGCAAAATAATTTTGCAATAGTAGACACTTATCAGCAAGTTATAGGAAATGTTTTTGGCACAAAAGATCAAGCCGCCGGTGTATCAGGTGCTATGAATTTAATAAGTGGTATTAATTATTCTAATGAATTAAAAAATAATTATGCAACTATGCAGGGTCTTAATACTGACTCTGAAACTAATCCTTTTGTAAATCAACTAGGAAATGCTGTATTAAATCCTTATTTTGGACAAGTAGATATAAGAGACATAGAAGATTCTCCAAATGTAAACTCTGCTGCTTATGAAAGATTAATAAATGCTGTAGGTAGAGATGCTACAGGTGTTGATATATTATCTTTACAAGGTGTTTTGCCTGAAGCAGATATAAATAGACTACTAGATGTAAAAGCTAAAAGACTCTACGAAGAAGCCGGACTTACTCAAAATATACCTACCAACGTTACGGTCAAGATGCTTGAAAATCTTGGTAAAAAATTAAATGTAGATATAGATACTAAATCAAATGGATTTAAATCTTTATCACTACGTTTAACAGGTCAAGCAAACTTTAGTAAACTTAATAATCAACAAAAAAGATTAGTTTATTCTTTTTTAAACACTCTACCCGCACATGACGGTAATACCATTACCTTACCTGACTTTTCACCCCGTCCTTATACATTAAACGAATACAATCAAGTTGTAGAAGTTTTGAATACAGGCTCTGCACCCACTATACCTAACATAGTTACAGCTTTAGGTTTAAATCCCAACAATTTAGCAGATAAACGTGTAGCTACTAGGTTACGTCAAGACCTTGTTTCTGCTGGTATAGTAGATCAAAAAGGCAGTAAGTATAAGTTTAATGCTAATGGTGAATGGACACTTAGTAGTGTAGAGCAATCTAAAATACAAAATGATCCTCAAGCAAAACAAGAAATTAAAGATATACAAAAATTTCGTAATTTATTGTTTACTACTTTAGAAAGAATGAACTTGCCTGAAGTAGCTTTGAAATTAGATAAAGCTATACAAACTAGAGTAGGTCAATCTAATCCAGATGGTCAATTTGATCCATTATGGTCAGAAGTGTTTTTAAGCGTAGCAAAAGCAAAAGAAAATGCTACCACAGAACAAGAAGTAATCGACAATCTTTCTAAAACAATGGGTCATGAATTATTTCATGCTGCTGTGTTTTTAGATTTATTTTCTGCACAAGAAAGAGCACTTTTAAATGATTATGTAAGAAATAAAGAAGTTAGTAAAAAAACAGGAATACAAGTTTTAGGCGAAGAACAATTAAAAGTTACGCAAGATGATTTAGGTAGAATGCCTACTTACTTAGAAGCTGTAGATTTAAGATATAACACTATAGAAGGTGAAAATTTAAGTGAACCAGATACCTTAGAGGAAGCGAATGCTTTATTGTTTGAAGATTTTATAGAAAATCAAAAAATTTCAGGTAAACCAAGAAGTTTAATGGAAAGAACTAAAAAGTTTTTTACATCTATAAACAATGGTCTGAATGATTTAGGTTTTGAAACCTATGAAGATGTTTTCGATAAGCTTATAGGTGGAGAAGTAGGACTCAGAGGTAGAGTTGACGAAACTCAACAAACAATGGAAGTTACGGGTATAGATGAATTTGGAAAACCAACAAGAAGTTATCAAATACAAACACCCGCAGTAAGAACAAATAGAATATTAACTAATGAGTTTGCTGATCTTTTAAGAATTGCAGAAATAAGCATAGGCAATGAATACTTTCCTGACGCTGCTGATAGAGCCTCGCCTGATTTTAAAAGACCTTTACAAGATGCCCCAAATCTTAAATATAAACTTTCTAACGTACAGCAAAGACCTACGACTTTAACTATAGAGTTTATGAGGGGTGCTATAAATGAAGAATATGGAAATGACATAAATGAAATAGGTCAAACTATATTTGGTAGAGGAATTGTTAATAATAATAATGTTGTCAGAAGATTAGGAAGAACATTAGAAAATGCTGAAGTAGGCGAAACACAAGCACAACTTTATGAAATGACACAAAGAGTGCTTCAAAAGAAAAATTATCCTGAAAATTTTCCTGTTTACGTAGTAGGCGATTTAAATAGAAAAACAAACTCAACAGTTGTAACCAATAATTTAGAAGAAGCTGTAAAAATAGCAAACGAATTTGTTGATGCACCTTCACAAATATTAGGTAATGACAAACTAATAACTGAATACACAATAGATAGACAAAAGGTAATGTTGGATAAAGATATTATGTTTGGTTTGAAGCCACCGGCTTTTGCTCAACCTTCTTTACCGGCTACAGATTATTTATTAGTTGGCTCTGCTGCTTTATCTATAGCACCTAAACAAGAAATAGCTTATCAACCTGAAACGCCGCCGCAAGGTAAAGTAAAAAGAAAATTAAATTTAGGACCGCTAAAACCTAAATACAAAATGTCAGGCATAGAGTTTTTATCATCAAAAGGCACAAGAGGTAAACAAATAGCAGACAACTTACGTGTGTATGGAAGACCTTTAGAAATGGAAGGACAAGCTACACTTGCACAAAGAACATTAAATAAAAAACTTAAACTTTCAGAACCTTTAGATGATATAGCATTTCAAAATGCTAAAAGAGACTTATTAAGTATGATTAATGAAGGTGCTGATATGCTTGAGTTAAGCATACATCCAGCTACTTTGGAAGGCATGAGCAGAATGTCAGAGTTACAAACTACTGCTGATCAATATTTAAACAGTTTAGGTGAACAATGGTTTAACAATAATTCTTATTTAAATACACGTAAGTTTATTATTGACGGCAAAAAAGTAACAGGTGTTAGAAAAGCTATTACATCTTTGAGAGAAAAAGCTGAAAGTTACTCTAACAACCCTGTACCTAACAATCGACAAGCTTACATAGTATTGGGACCGCCAGCATCAGGTAAATCATTCTTTGCAGAAGAAATAGCCAGAAACTATGATTTAGCAATAGTAGATAGTGATGATGTAAAAAAAATTATGCCTGAATATAAAGGCGGAGTTGGTGCTAATGCAACACATACAGAAGCATCTTTACTAGCAAATACTGTTCGTGTTGACCTTATGGCAGAAGGTAAAAATATTCTTTTACCAAGAATAGGTGGTTTAGCTAAACGTAAAGCAATACAGGACACAATTAAAGATTTACAGGACAATGGTTACAGCGTTAAAACTGTATTAGTAGATGTAGATTACAAGACTGCATTAGGCAGAATGTATCAACGTTTTGCTAAAACAGGTAGACTTGTACCTCCTGTATATTTAGAAGAAACAAAAAACACTCCTATAGATACATTTCATAGGGTAAAATATGTAACAGACGGTTACGCATGGATAGATAATAATGGCGAACAAAATCAACAAGTCATCAGACAAGACTCTGGGATTCTCCCTTCCACTATTTACGGAGGAAGACAATCTCAAGTCAGACGAATACTCAGAGAAAGCAGCGAAATTAATGCACCAGAAGCTGTTTCCTCAGAAGTCGTAAGCTTACAAGAAGCTATAGAAGGTGCTAAAGGCATCAACGAAAGACTAATAAATAGTAATCGTACCCCTAAATTCAACTTAAATGCTTCTCCTGAAGCAATTAGAACGGCGTACATCAACGAAATAAAAGACCCCCTATCCTTCATACCAAAAGATAGATTAAAGCCTAAATACTCTTTAAAACAACGTAATCCTAGGTTTGATGAAAAAACTCAAGATTTAATAAGTTCAATAACTATTAGAGATCAATTAGACGAAGCACCTAGCATGGGAAGGGTAATCTTAGAAACTGCTAAAGGTTACATGACTGAAGATTCTATAAGAGAACTGCTTGTAGATAGATACGCTAGATTTAACACATTAGGTATGCAAGCGGCTAGAGCAAGAGGAATTAAAGAAGAAATGCTTACTGCTGACGTATCAAACATAGGTGCTTTAATGTTATCTGATAGAGCAGGAGAAATATTTAGAGCAGCTTTTTCAGAAGGTATACCTGTTTACGATGAAAAAGGATATGTCAGGGTAGAAAAAATATCTCCTATAGACGGTAAAGCAGTTGCTCCTCCTATGGAGTTTTTACTCCCTGCGTTTTCTGATCCAACAGGAGATACTATGGATGCGTTTCAAGCAGTTCGTATTGCAAAACGTGAAAACCGTTTTGATCAAGAAGGAAAACCAACAAAAACAACAGCAAAACAAAGAAAAGATGCCGAAGATGCTTTAAATAAATATGATGAATTACAAGAAATGTCTGATGCTTATGACAGGTGGGATCAGCACGTAGTCAAGTTTTTAGTAGATACTGGCGTATTAGACGAAAAAACAGCACAACAATGGACTGCACACGCTGATTATTTTCCCTTTTATAGAATGATGGGAACAGACCAAAAAGGAAATATATTAAAAAAAGGTCCGCAAATATTTAAAGGTATGTCTGCTCGTAGAAATATCTTTGTAAAAGCTAAAGGTAGTAAAGATAAAGACATAGTAGACGGTGTAACTGCTATTGCAGACAACTTACGTGCAGCTATAACTTTAGGTATGAAAAACGTTGCAGCTAATCGTGTAGTCAGAGATATGGTAGACGCTGGAGTTGCACAACAAGTTCCTAATAATGCTAAAGGCACAAATGTTGTAAACATAAGAGTAGGCGGTAAAAATAAATCATTTGCTGTTGAAGATGTTGATTTATACGAAGCTTTTCAAAATTTTGACGCTGGACCAGTAACTTTTAGCGGTGTTTTCTCAAGAATAACTGCTGCTCCTAAAGAAGCTTTAAGTGCTTTGATAACAAGAACGCCGGACTTTTGGATAAGACAAATACTTAGAGATTCTATATCAGCACAAACTATTCTAGGTGGTAACTTTATACCTCTTGCAACAAGCTTAAATAATTGGGGAAGAGTTTGGGGAGGAATGATTGCAAATAGATTGCCTTTTTCAGAGAAAGACTTTATACCCGAAGGCGTAGCTAAAATGAGAAGGGCGGGAGTTGTGTCTGGTTATGACACAGTTGTAAGAGAAATAGACGATTCTAAAAAACTCATAAAAGCGGCTCTCAAAAAACAAGGAATAAAAAATAGAAACACATTGCAAACCATAGCCGGTGCAGTACCAGACGTAATTTTAGAACTTTGGGAACTAATAGGCGAAGGCACTATATCTTCAGATGCGGCGACAAGATTGGCAGTATACGAAGATGTTTTAGAAAAAACAGGTAACGAAGCTGAAGCAGTATTTATGGCTATGGAAGTTTTAAACTTCACTAGAAGAGGTAAAAGTCCTTTGATGCAATATATGGCAACGGTAATACCGTTTCAAAATCCTAGACTGCAAGGTGTAGATGTATTCTATAGAGGTGCCACAGGACAATACGGACAACCACAAACATCTAAACAGGCAAGAAGAAGAGGTTTCGCTTTAAGAATGGGTATGTTAGCCACATTGACTCCAATAATGTATATGCTTATGAAAGACAGTGAGCCTTTTGAAGAAGCAAGTGAAGAACAAAGAGATAATTACTATATATTGCCTTTCAAGGTTTTTGGTCAAGTTATAGGTATACCTATACCTTTTGAAGTAGGATTATTGACCTACACCATACCCATGAGGATATTAAGATATTTTGATGAAAAAGAGACAGGCTCACAAGTAACAAAAGGTGTTTTAAAAAGGGTAAGTCAATCTTTAGCAATAAACCCTGTACAAGCCACCATAATAAATGCTCCTATAGAAAGCTACACTAATTATGATTTTTATACAGGTCGTCCGATTGTACCTCCTAATATGCAAAACTTAGATAAACAATTACAGTACAGAGCAAATACAAACAATTTGTGGAAAGAATTAAGCGAAGAAACAGGTGGGCTTCTTTCTCCATTACAAATAGATAATTTATGGAGAGGATATACAGGAACAATAGGAGCGTGGGTAGCAAATTCTACTGACGCTTACAGTAGAAGTTTTTTAGATATGCCTGATAGACCTGTCAGTAGGTTTGATGAAAAACCCGCAGTTGGTTCTATCTTGTTGCCTAGAGAGGGTAGAGGACAAGAAAATGACTTTTATCTACTAAAAGAAACTGCCGATAATCTTCTTAGTAGTATGAAGACTAATCAAGACAGGATGTTAAAAGAAGGCGACCCGTTTGCATTAGATTTAACTGAAGAGTATAGAACTGAGTACATGGAAGACCTTAAAAGTTTAACTCAAGAATTGAATACAATTAATGAAACTTTAAGAGAAACTTATTTAGAAGAACGCAGAGTTGTTAATAGTGATATGTCAGGCGAAAGAAAAACTGAACGAATTACAGAATTACAAGACTTAAGAAACTTTATTCTCAAAGGTATAAATGACCGAAGAATGAAACTAGAGAAAGGCTTGTTTGAAGACATAAGAGATGCAAGACAATAAATATTGAACGTTCAATATTTAAAGGCTTTCAAGCAATATATCCGAAACCACGCAGCGAGGCAGCCAGATGGTAGCTAGAATCTGGTGGCTTTTTGGATCAATTTATGCGGGTTTGAGGCTATATATCCGAAACGACTAGCACGAATTTACGTGGGTAATTACGACTGGTGTAGGAAATGTAGCAATAGGTTAAGCTATCTTAAATAATTTTTTTAAGGATTGAGGGTCGGTAACTGAGGTTGATACGTTGTAGATACCATTTCTGCAAACCCTACTTCTCTTACAGTTTGCACACTCAGAAGCAGTTTGCATTTGTCTTTTACTTATCTGTCCTAGTTCAAAAATATGTCTGCGATTAGTTTCTTTATTTTTGCCTGTTTTGTTGAATAATGGTTGATACCTATCTATTAGTACCGCTTCCCAATACTTACGTCTATGCTCCTGACAAGGCAATATTCTTACAGAATCGAATCTTTTCTTAGAATCCTTTACGTGAGCACCTATCCTAGAGTAAACACTTTTACTCTCGCCCACGTAGACAACAATTCCGTCAAGTATCAAAACATAGACACCTGACTTTATTATTCTAATCTCGTTCTTTTTTGTGTTTCTGCTCAACACTCTTTTTTTCTAGTCCAACAGGTAAACTAACTGTTGTATCTTTGTTCTGCTCTAAGACGGTTTTCTTCTTCTTTCTCTTGAATAATGCCATATTGACTCCCCCTTTCGTGTTTCAATGGTTTTGTAGTGAAGAATCCCTTGTACTCAGGATATGTGTGATGAAAGTATCTAGCATAATAAGCTATCCAATCATTTGATATTTTAAACGAATTACCTTTCGTTACTATATCTGTCTCCCACCTTATGCGTTGCATTATCGCCCAATGGCTATAATTCTTCTTGCCGGCTCTTATAGCTTCAAAGGTAAATCTTTGAAATAACTCCCATACTTTAGGGTTTTTCTTGTGCCATTTCCACCACTTTTGTTTCTTTGGATCAGTAACTTTTGTTAAATTCATTTACCAACTCCCTAAAATCTTCTCTAGCTATTTTGTTATTTTCTAACTCAGTTCTGCTCTGTATGTTGATTCTTTCTTTAAGTTCTTTAACTGCATCTTCTTCTGTGAACACTCCTAAGAAAGCCCAAAATCTTTTTTCCCTACACAACAATCCGGCTTGTGCTACTGCTTTTTTACCTTCAGCTTTCATTGTAGGCATAACCGGTTGCTCTTGATCGTTCATCAAAACCATAGCCACTTGATACCGTGACCCTGTGGGTTGCCTAAATAAATCTTCAGGTAAATCGTCAGGATGTATAACTAAAGTTAGATTGATTCCTTTTACGTCTTTTCGCATATAACTCTGTATAGCTTCAAACGTCATTGCCATATCTCTTACACTCATTGTCTCACCTTATAAATAAATAATTTCAAACTTAATTTCTGCTACTGTGTCTATCCAAAAGAACACCACATAAATAAACAAAGATGCTATTGCTAAAGCTATAGTAGCTTTAATAATTGTTCTCCATTTGTATTTGATAAGGTCTATAACTTTGCTTATAAAGTTAAACACCTTCTCCCTTTTCTGTATTTTCTTTTTAGGTCTGCCCATTTTTGCTCCTATTTGTTTATAAATTGTAATATCTCAACATCAGCTAAGATTGAATTAGCTATAACTAAGATTGCAAAAGATAGTAAGAATATGAAAGACAATACAAAAACTATAATAGCTGTACCTAGCCAATTCATTTCTCTTTCTAATTCTTTTTCAAATACCTTTTTCATTTTTCTCCTACTA
>Ga0208919_1001731_pt1 | contig 12151 bp, 17 predicted proteins | sample 4_EtaG_FD_184076 | JGI IMG/M metagenome (GOLD analysis project Ga0208919, IMG submission 184076) | Marine viral communities from the Subarctic Pacific Ocean - 4_ETSP_OMZ_AT15127 metaG (SPAdes) (version 3) | ecosystem: Environmental > Aquatic > Marine > Oceanic | place: Pacific Ocean | collected...
GCACTTTAATGCCAAAGACTTTATTTATTTATATACATCGGCATAGTATTGCAAAAAGTTTCAGCGCATAAAAAAACCGGGGGAGTGGAACACTACTTCTTCTCCCCCGGAAAGCCGGCCGGACTTTTGAGACACTTTACGTTTTCACCGACCCCTGGTCAATCGGTTGGAGGCACAAACATGTATGTGCGGTCGTCACGGATCTGATCACACTCAAGACACCGAGTTCGACGCCAAATGACGCGGTTATAAATCTCGCCATCCTGGTTAATTCCTGTGAGAGCTAGTTCCCGCTTCTGGTAATACTTGCTGCGTTCGGTGCTCCCACACTTATTGCAACGGGACAGCCGCACATCTACTGTCTGCACCTGTGCATTACCTTTACCCTTTGGTCGCCCACGTTTCTTTGTCGTTTTCTTAGCCATCTCTTACTCCAGATAAGTTACTCGTTTGCGTTTGTATTTCTTCGGGTCTTCCACGTCGTCTGAGTCGCGTTTCGTTGGCGTCATACGCAATCCTGACAGTTTTACTCCGAGCACCGAGGCGGCCACGCATGATCCCGCCAGGCAGTCAAGAAAGTGATTGTCTGGCTTGTTTGGTGGTAACCGCCATTCGTCCACCGTCCGTCCGCGTCCAGCCGTGCGGATACGGTATTCCGCACAGCATTGGTCCGCAATCATTTGATGGATAGATGGTTTGGCTTTAAATAGCGTCAGGCTTCCCCCGTCGCCAAACGGTTGAGCAAACCGTGCGTGCAGGAACGATTTCCAGAAATTGCTATCAAATAGCAAGTGGCGGACCACTCGCTTTCCTTTGACGGTCGGGATGCGCCAGTTGTACCCAATCCGCTCACCTTTTTTCCGCGAGTATTCATTGAACGGTCTGCTGGCAGCACCAACGTAGCGACCGTGAGCCGGCATGATTTTCCCGCGATGTTTCGTGTTGCGACAGAACTGATGCACCAGGTCGGTCGTCAGTCCCCAGTTCGCGTCGATAAGCGTTAAATCGAGAAGAAGCTCCGCTCCGTCATCACGGGTGTATATAGTGTCATGCAGCTTGTCAGTGAGCGTTTCGAGGCCGTGAAATATTGCCCCTTCCAGGCCAGCGCCACGTTTTTTCTGCTGAAGGGTTGTGCGAACTTCGCGTAACGTGAAGTAACGCATTTTCTGGTCAGGATAAATTCCGTAATCAATCACGTAGCCGGTGAAGTTGGGTGCGAATCCGACGACCGTATAGAACAGGACCTTCTGCTGAATGTCGATAAAGCAGGTGAGCTTATCAACGTCGCCAGGAACTTCGCCACGCTTGAGGCCATTCACTTTCTCGGAAATTTCATCGGTCGTTAAAATATCACTCTGCTCGGAATCGACGACCGGAGCATTCTGGTATTCGGAGAAAAATGCGGCCTCATCACGAATGCGAAGGTTGTACGCGTGCTGGATCGCAGACAGCTCATCTTCATTGAATCGATCAAACCAACTGACAATCGCGCCTTTGTCCATTTCGTCTCGGTTGTCTGCATAGAAGGCGGTTGCCTGGCTACCGTCGCCATCGGCTCGCAATTCCTCCGCACGCCGCTCTGCATATTCATCCCAAAGGTTGGTAGCATCAGGCCACTTGTAGACCATCTTGGTAAGCTCGCCCTGCCATTCTGGATGCTTTTCCCGATCCAACATCCGCATCGCCATGTCGTTGTCTCTAATGATTGTGCATGGCATGATGCCGGACATTTTCTGTCCAGGCCCAGCGAGTCCCAATATGGCAGTCGCCAGGATTGTTTCTCTAGTGACGCATTGTGACGGACTCCGAGCAGATTCGTCCGTTTGCGGGTCATCGCAAATCACAAAATCAGGCCGGACAGATTTTCCATCCGGTCGTTTGAATTTCATGCCACGGATACGGCCGGTGATTCCAGCACACTTTACAATCGCGCCGCTCGCAGTGGACTTAGGTATCGACGGCATCACGATTTCTTTTGCCGTCCAGGTGATGTGCGTTCGCTTACCTTTGTAAAGCTGACCGCTTGTTCGATTAACGATGCCATCAAGTTTTTCAATCGGATAACACACTTCAGGAAAGTCTGCCGCAAGCAACTCATTCACTTCGATTTCGGCCTTAATGGAATCAACCATTTGTGCAGCAGCGTCTTCACTCGCACCAATCATGCAAATGAATTTGCGGTGGCCGTACAGAATCGCCCATAGCGCCGAGATTTCGCAGAGGGTGGTTTTCCCCGAGCCACGGGGCATGGCTAATGCAAACAAACCGCCGGCCAGGACAGCTCGTTCTATTTTATCGATGACTTTCAGATGGTCATCGGACCACGGTATGTTGAACACTTCTTTGAAGTACGTATCGCAGAACTTGCGAAAAGAATCTCTGCACGACTTTTTACGTGTACCCGAACGCACGCGTGGCAGCGGAGAGATATCGCGACCGCTTGCGCTCTGCGCAGACGTGCGCGACCGCATCGTCTCTCGATGTTTGTCGTAATAGGTTGATTCAGCTATGAGACAGTCACGGTCTGCGGGTTAGTGAAAGTGTAATCAGCGTGGCTTGAAAAACTGTAGTATGTGCCAGCGTCTAAAAACAAAGTCGGGGTTACACCGCTTACATTTGTAATCACCGGCCCGGCCACCACATTTTGCCCCGCCAAGTCGGTAGTCACATAAACCGTTGCTTCCGCAACAGGATTTGCACTCGAATCAGTAACAGTCAACGTAATTTCATTAGCACCGCTTCCGACGCCAATGGTTGTTTTCATCTTTTCAATTTTGAAGCTAAATTCGTCGATTCCTGTACGTGTTGAATCGCCATCGTCGTAAGTGAATTCAAATCGAGCTATGCGATCCTGCGTCGTATCATCTTCAATGTCTCCGACCGCAGTGGTATCGCTGGAATCTAGTTCGAGAACATAGTCACCTGACGTGAATGTGCCGCCATTTACACCGTTAATATTCTGCTTGTTTCGGCTGTTGATAATCGCACCGGATGTAGCGTCATAGAGTGTTATTGTGAAAGTCGTCAGCGAGGTAATAGTCACACCCTCAGTGCTTTTCACAGTGCCGGTCAGATTGCAACTTTCGCCGCTCTGGATCGTTATGTAATCGCCTGCCGTGTTTTTGAGTGCAGTAACCATATTTACCTTTCGATTTGTCCGCTGATGTCTGGTGACTTGATCCGTGCTGACGCGATTGACGGAGCTTTGATTCTTGGGGTGTCGATATATAAAATTCCGGTCGGGTCAACTGATCGAACGCTTGCTCGGCAGACGACCACAGCCGCAGCAGGTGTAATAATCGAGCTGCCGCTGACCACTACCGTTGGGTCGATTGCCGCTGCGACGAACCTCGCCACAGCAGGTGTCAGCGAGATACCACTCGTAACGGTTGGTGAAACAGCACTGGCTGCACTTGGAGCTACTGCCGGTGTAAGAGTTAAACCGCTTGAAACTGTTGGGGAAATTCCGGTCGCCACGACGCTCGCTGCGGCTGGCGTTAGTGACAAAGCACTTGTTATGGTCGGTGTCTGTGCGTCAGCTACCAGGGTTGCAGCAGCCGGTGTTAGTGAGAATGCGATTGATACGGTCGGTGACTGTGCAGCTGCAACGACGCTGGCTGCACTCGGTGTAACGTCAATGCCACCACCGCTGATCGATACAGTCGGTGAAACCGCATCAGCGACGAAGCTAGCCCCTGCTGGGGTCAGTGATAAGCCACTCGACAGTGTTGGAGACACAGCGGCAGCGACGAATGCAGCGGCAGCCGGTGTCAGTGATAAGCCGCTCGTGACGGTTGGCGATACTGCATCAGCGACGAAGCTGGCTACCGCTGGTGTTAGCGATAAGCCACTCGACAGCGTTGGAGACACAGCGTCAGCAACAAACGCAGCAACAGATGGCGTGAGTGACAAACCACTCGCAACGGTTGGCGATACCGCGTCAGCAACGAAAGCAGCAGCAGATGGAGTGACCACAGTTGCACTAGACACATACTCATCAGCCCCAATATCCCATGACGCTACTGTGTCGCGGTCAAAGCCGTCGATATCGATATTGACGCCTGTAGGTGATGTTCCAAGATCCACACCTGCGTCAATTGCATCTGCACCTTCCTCCAGGTGCAGATCTTCTGCCCCGACCGTCACGGACACAAACAGATCTTCATAGTCTTCACCTGTGACCGAATTAGTCCCAGTCGCAGTTGAATCTGTGGACAGATTGTAATCGTGTGTCGAGCCTGTGAAGCTCGAACCGCCGAAGCACTTTTCGTCCGAAGAACTAGCGGCTACAGGTCGTGCAGCGATGTTATTTTTGAGCGTCGTGTCTGTGTCAACGATATTGAAGCAAAACGCATCGTCACCGCCGCCGGTTGTCTTTACGTGGTAAACGGTGTTGTTATACAGATAAACATTCCAGTTGCCGGACGAGACGCTTAACCCCATCGCCTCTTTTGTCGTCGATGAGTTATCAATGTTGTAAATAATATTGTTCATCAAATACCGGGAGTTTGATGAACTACCTGTGCCCCAGACATAGATCCCATGAATGTGGACGCTTTGTGTCTTTAAGTCATGGATCAGGTTGTTCGTGAAATAAACTTCTTGAGTTGAATTCGCACCAAAATTCAGACCAGAAGACACGGTAGAACCGCAGCTGCTCAGGTCGAGTTCCAGCCACTCGACCGTAATATTGCTACGCTTGATCAAAAAGCTAATGGATGCCGAGCCTGTATATTCGATTTTTGTGCCAGTGCCGGCTTTGCCCTCATGCCGCTGAGATGAAGGTACAGTCAGTTTCACTGACGATAGACCAACCGTGCCGCCGCCGTCGATAATTACCTGTTCGTTAAACGTCGAGTCGTTGTACGCTTCCCCTATCGCATCATCGCTGGAAGAATAATAAATTGTGTCATCCAGGTCGCTTTCCCAAGCACTTATCGTCGAGTACGTACGTTTAAATGTTCCATCGGCCTGGTTGTAATACGGGTCAGTGATTCCATAGGGATTCGTAGCAAAACCACCGCCGGTAATCCATTTCAGGGTGTAGTCACTGCCTGAAATCGCGGTCACAAGGTAGTTATAGGTCGTACCCATGCCGTTAGATACGTCCATCGAATCGCCAACGGACACGCCGGTGGGATCATTCGTGAATGTAACGGTATACGGATTCGAGCCAGTGCCGCTTGATGGCGTTTCAGTATCGATGGCCGCGTTTGTGCCAATTGAAGTTGTGACAGTTGCCATTTTTAAATCAGACCGTTTACGACTTTGCTAATGTTTGTCGAATCTAAAGCCGGACTTCCGGTGGTCATCCGAGCATCAATCATCATCGCCTGATCTCTAACGTCATCGATATTTAAACTTAGAGTTTGGGAGAGATCCCAGTACGGCACGAACCATTCCCGCTTCGCAATATCAATCGGTTCAGGCGTGCCGTTATCTTCGGTCACCGGCTCACATCGTTTTTGCGCGGTGGGATGCGAGATATCATCTTCATGCCCGTCGTATCCCGCACAGGACATTGGGAGAAAATGTGATCGCTCCGCAAAGCTGAAAGGCCAAGTGCGGTAATCCGCACGTGAATGATCGGAGTGCTGTTCTAAAACTGACCAGATTTCTGTTGCTGAAAACTGACGCGTACCACCAAACCAATATTCGCTTCCTGTCTCACCAAAGATTTGGTGGTGAGGGTGCTTTAGCCGACGTTTCAAAAAGGGAGTTACATGAATCGACTCTGCTGTAGTCGCATCGTGCATCGTCTCCTCTCCAGTGACCAGGCTCGTTCGCACAACGCTGCTGCCGTGGCGAACGAACCTGAATTCACTACAGATCTCACACAATAGTTCTAACAGCGTTCCCGACGGATTCAGGCCGGACACCGAATCTAATTCGACCGGCGCAGACATTATCGTCTGCGCGTTCACCTTCAGGATGTGATCGGTCGCAAACGCGCACACGATATCTCCATCCCTATATCCTGCGGGAGAGTCACTATCACCAACTTTAAGCAGAAGTTCCATTACGACTCCTAAGCGGGTTCGTTGAGATCTACCTCTAAGCCTTGCAGCGTCAGCGTTTGTTCATTTGCGAGCGTTCGGTTTTCACTAAGATCAAAGTACGCCAATACACTGGAACTACCAGCAGTACCATCCGTGATGACAGCCCATCGAGCGCCCGAACCGCTACTTGGAAATGTGCCGGTTGCTGTCCAGGTTTGGTCAGACCAGACGACCTTAGCACCGACAGTGCCGTCGACTTCGGTAACAGTTGCTTCACTACTCGTGATAGCTTTACCGCCCGAATCGTATCCGTTGCCATCGGCCAGCTCTGTGAGTTCACTCAGAGTGTTAATCGCTTTGGTGGGACTCGTATCATCTTCACAAAGAATCAGACGATAGGTCGCCGGAACACTTTCACCGTCGAAAGCGTATTTCAAAAAAAGATATTTACCTTTATCTGTCGTTCCAGATGCCATGTGTTTCTCCGAATGCAAAAAAAAACGGACTGCTCGCCAAAATGGCGTCAGCCCGTTCTACAGGTTATTTCGATTGGTCGTTCGACGACTCATCGTATTCTGCTGAATCTGAGCCATTATGGCAAGTCGTTTTTCGTTGTTTGAAAATCGTAATGTCTTCGGGAGCTTCCACGCTAACAGTGACGGTTGACAGAGAGAGCTTGTCAACTTCCAGAAAAGCGCCACCTATTATGAGCTTGTCGTGTTCTTTTAAGCGTAATTTTAAAGGCATTTGTAAATTGGAGCGACGTTGGGTCGCATCACATCATGTGCATATCCAAAAAGGCTGTCTTCGATCAAATCGCCATACAGGTTCGCCAGGTCAGCATCCGGTAATTGAGAAAAAACGGATCGCCAGTCATCACGCTCAGTGGATGCCGCCTTAATCGTCGGGACTCGCTGAAAGACATCTCGCAGATCCGACCTAATTTTTTCAAGGCGAAAAGTGAAATCAAAAACGGTTTCGTCAGCCCATTTTGCAATAGACCAACTATGCCGCCAGCCGAACGCGTGACGCTGATGGACGTATTCAAGAAGGCTCAGTGGTTTCTTTCTAGCCTGAGAGCGTTGACGGTTATATTCGTCATAAAGTCCCAGCAGCCGCTGATACGGATGACGCACGATGAGTGCGCGTCGGTAATGCCGAAATTCATTCGGTATGGTCGCGATATGCCGAGACGATGTGTGACCGTTTTGTGTTCCCACGACCCAGTAGGCATTTCGTCTTGCGCACAGTGCTTCGTGTAGATGCAAGCTGCCGGTTCGCGGAGCAGTCAAAACAACGAGTTTTTCATCGTGCAAAATAATCATTTTCGGTACGGCCACGTTTCTGCTAATACGTCGTTGACACCATCGATCCAGCCTAGCCATCTTCCAAACTTGCCGGTTTTATAAACACGCACCAGGAATTGCCCGTTTTCATCGGCAACATCGTTCAGTAAATCTCTATGAACCTCAGTCGCCTGGTCAAACAGCGGCGATCCCCGTTCCGGTGTATCGACCCCATGAAGACGAATGCGGATAATCGCGTGGACGTAAAAACCTAAGTCGATCTTGAGATCAACGGTATCTCCGTCCACGACTTTGATCACTTGTGCTTTTGAAAAAACTCTCATATGGTTCTGATAATTGTCATAAAAAGGTTACATTCGTCGTCGCTGCACGACCAAAAAGATTCTATCGTTTCGTTGCCATCGGCATCTTCGCCATCGATATCAGAGTTCCAGGTCATCGCACAACCACAATCAACGCACTCCATTACTGTTATCACGTCTGAAAACGCTCCTAAATACGTTCGCGGCAAAAGCGACAACAACAAACGCCAGGATGAACAGCACGCGAGGTACTGGTAGCATCAGAATGGCAATCATTGCGATCAATTCAGGCTTATGTCTCACGCCCTGGCTTTCGCCACCAGAAAAGTAAGTGTTTGATAAAACCGAATACGCCAACTTCGGTCATGCCAAGGTTTTGAATCTCAGGCTTAATGGCGGCAAACACGTCTATCGTGCTAGCCCGAACGACACATCGTTCTCGTGTGTGTGGTTTAACAAATCGTGCTTTCATCGCTAACTCCTGACGTAAAGGGTTGGACCGTTACCTGCTGATCTCTCGTTCTTTGCTCCGTTGACTTCGGTAGCAAGGTATTTCTCGCCGGTGACATAATTAACAACTCGCCATTGCGGAATCGCGAGGACTGAACCGTCAGCGACGAGTTCGGATAGGATGCGTTTGCACGTCGATGTAGAGACGCCGCTCTGTCTGGCTAGCTGCTCAATCGTCTTCTTTCGACTGTTAATTTTTGACCGGAGCGCTTTGCCCGCTGAAGTATCTTTTTTGGCGGTTCTCATTTGGAATTCCTTCGTGCGTACTCAGCAATTAACAATGCATCTGCCAACGCGTGAGTCATCTTGATGTGCGGAAACAGTTCCTGCGCCCGCGCCTTGTGATGGTTTTTCTTTACTGTTTTTGACCACTGCCGGTTTGTGAGTCCGTATTCCCGTTGCCAGGTTTGAGGTGTTACCGTTTCAAACGGAATGTAGTTAGCGACGAGCATCGCACGCAGCATGCCGTAATTGCGGCCAAACGAGAACATGCTCACCACACCCTGTCCAGGCATGGCATGCACTTCTTCGATGAGGCAAAAGACTTTTTCACCGAGGGCAAGTTCCTCGAAGAGATCCTGCACGTCTTTTTCGGTTTCAGGCATCTTCCAGGCGTGCGCGCTACCGTTATCGAGAAGCGCGAAGCCTCCATTTTTTCCAGGGTCTATACCGACGAATCGCATTGTAAGTCTCCCATCTCATTGCGAATAACTTCGGCCTCGTCACTTCGTCCCTCGCCGGCTCGTTGTAATGTTTTGAGCTGCTGAAACAGCTCTGAGTATTTTTGTTGCGACAGTGTTTTTTCTGGTGGTGGAGCATACGATGCACCAGGTGCGTCAGGGTTTGTGACCCAGTCGTATGAGCCTTCGAGAATCTTGGTCACCGTGTCGCTGCGGATGAACCAATCGAATGTGGGAACGTAGCTCCCGTCTTTCCAGCACTTCAGCGGAAACTTAGTCAGTGCGGTCATTGCGTCACTGAGCCAACTGTCATCGAGTGACTGCAACGAACGCTTGCGTTTATCTGTGAGCTTGCGGATCTTTCGCACGCCGCGAGTCTGATTCCATTTGTCGAGTAGTTTGTCAAAACGAGAAACAGAAACTCGTTTCTTTTGGCTTGGCTTGGCTTGGTTGGGTTGGGCTTGGTTAATAGCGATTTTGCTCGACATTTTGCTACCAGCGTCGACATCAGGCGTCTTGTCGACGACTGTCTGCGACACGGAGCGACGTTTATTACGTTTAGCAATACGGTCTTTTATGTACTTTGGGGCGTGTTCATTCCAGTCATGAATCGAGAGCCGGTTTTCATCGCAAACATCGACAAAACCAGACTCAATCAGCGCTTCGATGAGTTTGTCAGACGAGTCAAAATACTCAAGATAAAGGCATATTTCATCGTTGGTGTATCGACCAATATTACCGTCATCAGCGTTGACAGCAGCGAAGTTAAATAGCGTCTCAAGAATACCAACAGCCTGCCACTTAGGTATTTGTAAACGGTGTTTTAGCTTCAAAGTTTTGACGTGATTTAAGCATTCGATTTTCATAATTCAATCCGTTGTAAAAGGTGCGGCGGCGGTGCACACATCTCCACCACCGCCGCGCGTGAGTGTCCTTATTCAGATGAGGCGTCTCCGACGCCAACCAATAACTCACGCTTGTCTTCTGTGTTATAAATCGCTTGTAATTCCTGGTTATCGAGCGGCTGCACCGAGCCATCATCTGAGAGCAACTGTCTACTGATACTCATCGGGACAAGGCCGGAATTAAGCAGGCTGCGTACAACCGTTTTGAGTGCCATCGTGTCTGGGCTAGTATTCCACGGGCTAGACTTTTTATCTGAGCCTTTGCTGTAGCGAGACCGGATGATCTCGATCTCTGACGCCGTCATGACCTTCCGAACTTTCTCACCATTGATTAGCGTCACGATCACGTATGCATGCGTAATAGGTGAGTCACTCTCAGCAGTGGGTGAATGCACAATTTTCTCTTCATCACCGAGGGTATATTCAAAATGGTCGCCTTCACGAACAACGGCGGTAGAGATCTTTGCGACCTCGCCGGAACGTCGCGCAAGTGCGAGTAGCCCCTTATAGCCGATGACGAGCTTGACGTTATTCCCATACGGGATCATGTATGCTTCACCTAGAAGCCCGTCAGGCCGCAGGCCGAGTTTGCAGCACTGCGCGATGGCGCTCCAGAGGCTCGTCTGCTCACATTCAAGCAATGTGGGATTAGTTTTAAACAGATTGATGAATACGCCTAACATCATGTCCGCATCCACGTGAGGCGGCATCAGACGCGACCACTGGTGTTGCGTCTCCTGTAGTAGTGTTGTTGTTTTCTTGATCGCCTGGTTCAGATTCATGTTCATTTTGTCTTGCCCTCTCGTTTGACAAATTCGTTAAAAGCTGCTGAAAGCTTTTGTTGAAGTTCAACCACGCATCGTCGAAGCGTTTCACGATCCGTAGATAATCGGTTAGCATCGACATTTCGACTATGCCGAGCGTTCGGTTGTAGTACTTGAAATTCTTGACTCTTCCTGTTTTCATCATCGTGCGTGCTCTCAGATACCGTTCGCGTGAGGCCTCTGGCATCTGGTCGAGCGTTGCTTGACTCAGTTCCGCTGTCGTGTCGTCGTAAAGATAAATTCGTCGCATATTGTCTTTTCATCTGCAGGCGAGTTGAACACGCGAGGCAGAGTTGAGTTTTAATGAGCGCGCCACAACCCTTACATCGGTGAGGGTCTATTTGGTTCATGTTTCAAATTGAAAGTAAATGAGCCAGTTCGCGATCATGTCGTTCAGTCGACTATCGTTAGGCCCGTCAGGTGCTGGAAAAATCTGCAGTAGTTTTCGGTCAGTCGCCTTTCCTGATTTGCCAATATGGTAAAGCCGTATCTGTCGATCTTCGGGAAACCATAAAATCAAAAAGTCTTTTGAAAATTCTTGTGCATTTTTATTCATTGCAAAAAACCTGCCCGACTTGCCTACCGCCGAAAGAAGAAGGACACTTTCTTCGGCAGGCAAATCGGCTAAACACGCAGGCTGTTGTTCAAAGCTCTTCTTCTTCGATTTGTGAGTAAATGCTCTTCGCAAACTCCAGGTAATGAATCGCTTTATCAAGATCAGTAATCGCGGCCTGATGAGTGCAACCTTTCGTGTCATGCCGAAAAATGTATTTAGTCGCGTTGAACATGCACGCATGTAGCGCGGCCTGATTGCCGTACATTTGCCGGAACGCCTCGAAGCACTCAAGCTGACCGTCATCACGCTTGTAATGACGAGGGGCTACTATGTCGCTATGATTCATCACGATTCGAGTCTTTCACAAACTGCTGAATCGCATCACGCGTCGTGTAGACGCGATTACCAACCTTCACCGTCTTCAGGCGAGTACCGCGTACACCACTTGCCACCCAGCGGCGAATGGTGACCAGATGTGGCTCACCTGGAATCACGTGCCTCGCCTCATCAAGCGGAATCAGATCGTCAAGCGAAAAGGTTAATGAGTCGCTCATTCGTCGTCTTGTTCCTCACTATCTTCAGTTTCATCAGTGTCTTCCGGTGCATCGTCAACCGGCAACGCGTCCTCAACGGGTAATGCATCTTCAACGGGCAACGCATCTTCAACCACTTCCACTTCGTCCTCAACGGCAGCAGCGTCGTCGGTCACCATGTATCGCACACGCGTTTGCTTACCAACTTTGCTAACGAGTTTTTCGCCAGGCGTTTCATCGATAAATGCTTGCGCATCGGCGTAGTGGTCAAAAAGTTTATCTTCCCAAGGCATGTTAGTTTCCTTTCAGTTGACTTCTTGTAAAAAGCGTATATGCGGTTCGGCCGGAGAAAGCACACTTGCGTTTCTCACCTCGAAAGACCCGACCCTGCTGAATTAATGAGCTGATTCGTTTCTGAAGCTGGCCTCGGATGAAACCATGTTCTGCTTCGAGTTCTGCAGCGGTTAGGCCGGGGCTTGCAAGGATCAGGTTCAGTGCGACAAGTTCCATGCGTCCGAGTGTGCCGGTACTGTAA
>Ga0208919_1001733_pt1 | contig 12137 bp, 5 predicted proteins | sample 4_EtaG_FD_184076 | JGI IMG/M metagenome (GOLD analysis project Ga0208919, IMG submission 184076) | Marine viral communities from the Subarctic Pacific Ocean - 4_ETSP_OMZ_AT15127 metaG (SPAdes) (version 3) | ecosystem: Environmental > Aquatic > Marine > Oceanic | place: Pacific Ocean | collected...
AGCGGTCAGACGATGATTCTGAAGCTCCCCATGGAGAATCGCTATAGAGACCCGGAGGGATACAACACCCACTTAGACCAGCGTGTTGAGTTCCTCACCGCCGCTTCTGGGCCAAGGCTGGTAGTAGACTACAAACTGGACGCAGACGAGACTCTTGAGGTTTACACAAAAGACGGCTTACTTGTCCAAGGTACAATTACAGCAGACGGCGTTAGTTCCGAAGCAGGGAAAACCATTGTTACCTTTAAGGACGACGCGCTCCCCGCTGGGGTTTCTGGTCCTTTCTATGTGGGTATACCATACACAATGAAATACACCTTCTCAGAACAAACATTCACCCAGCCCACGGAGAAGGGGAAGACGCCTTCCAACGCAGGGAAGCTCATGGTGCGTAATGGGACATTGTTCTTCAACGAGACTTCACACTTTGTCGTCAAGGTCACCCCGCACCTCAGGGACACCTCAGAAGCAGCCTACAACGCTGCTGTCGTTGGGACATCCACAATAGGAACTTTGCCTCTGGAAAGCGACCGCTTCAGGTTCCCTGTGTTCACCTCTCCTGAGCAGACTGAAATCACTATTGAAAACTCTTCGGCCTTGCCGTGTAATCTTCAGAGCGCCGAATTTGAATCATTCGTCCACCAGCGTTCCAGAAGGTATGGATAGCATCGTGGAGACCACCCCAGAGGGTCACACCATACGAGTGACCACGCAGGCTCATATAGACGAGCTTGGGGGCAATCTACGCGAAATGGACAAGGTTGAGGTTGCTTGTTTTAAGAGCACACCAGACGACGCTCTGAACAGCGCATTCAACAATGACGACGTTACCCTGACGGTAATGACCAAGGACGAGAACGTGATGGCTATATTCGGGGCCGGGAAAGAATCGGACCCCTACATCTGGATGCTTGGTTCCTCTGAAGTGGAAACCTACTCCAAAGACTTCCTTCGACATTGTCGTAAGTGGGTTTGGTCATTGACTGAGATGTATGGCCAAGTATCCAACTACATACACGCAGAAAACTTTATATGCCTTAAATGGCTTGAATGGTGCGGAGCAACGCTCAGCGAGCCATTAAACATTGACGGAGAAACCTTCCGCAAATTCACTATAACTAGAGAAAGAACTTAATATGTGCATACCACCGCCCATGCTTACCGCTTTATCGGTAGCTTCTACTGTAGGCTCTGGAGTAGCCCAAGTAGTCGCCCAATCTAAAGCGGCTAAAGCGCAGGCTCAGGCTCAAGCGCAAGCTTCCGCTGATTTAGCGAAACAAGCCTCTCACAGGCATACTGAGCAGGCCAGAGCGCAGGACGAAGAAAATATATCCAACGCTATTGAATCGGCTGAAGTGCAAAGAGAGGGGCAGGAGGTTATTGGAACAGCCATTACAGCGGCGGAAGAAAGCCACACTTCAGGTAATAATGTGGCCATGGCGGTTAATGAGCTTAGGAACGAAGTGCTCAATCATGGGGTTATGACTGAATTGTCAGAGAAAATACGGTTAGCTGCGCTTGGTCTTGGGCAACAAGGGGCGGCGTTAAACTATGTGCAGGATTGGCGCGGCCTTAACCCCCCTATTGAAGGACCAGACCTTCTTGGTATTGCGATGGACACAGCCTCTAGTGCTATAGGTTCTTACCAACAAGGCGAACTATTTGGCGCTCAGCGCGAAAACTTTGGGCGTCAAAACGAATTGTATGCGGCCCAGAGAGCCACCTCTGTTGCCCAAACAGCCGCCTCTAGGGCGAGCGCAGGGCTCGCTTCCCAGAGAGCTGTCTTAGCTAGAAGCCAGACTGTAGAGTCTCGCTTGCGCATCCAACACGCCCGACGAACCCGGCGCACCACCCCAAGCATTACCCCATAGATAAATGAGTCCCGAAGAAAGAAAGCGATGGAAAAAGCTGCTCAATCCGCAAAGCGATAGAGTGCAGATACCACAGGGAACTATACGTCAGTTTGGGCGTCTCCGTGGTGCGGTGCGAGAAGGCTCCGCAGCAGGGAACATCAGAGTACCAGAAACCACCCCCGCCTCAGAAACTAATTTAGGGCGCATGGCTAATGCCTTGTCGGGTGTTAGTGGGTTGTTTGCTCAGTACAACGACTACCTGTTCAAGAAAGACGAAATAGCCCAAAGAGGCAAAGCCCTTGAGCACCAGCAATTCACGGAAGGACAGAAGCTATTACAGGTCAACCAAAGCATAGCCGCGATGGGGTCCGCTTCGCAAGGGCTTGACGAGCGCCTTAAACAGCAGGAAATCAGAAACGACGAAATCGCCTTAAAAAACCTAGACCTGTATCAGAACGAACTCGTTGGCGCGATGAACGAGGACGAGCTTACCGCTCTCGCCAAAGACATCCAAGAGCGAGCAAAACGCGCCGAGGAGGGCATAGATAAAGGCGAACAGAAATTATCCGAAGCTCAAGGCTCTCCTCGTATCCGCGACGATATTCTAAGAGACGTTAGGATGGGCAGGCTAACAGGCGCTAAGTTCGCCCCTGTTTGGGAGAAAGTCATGGCGAAGAGGGTAGCCGAAGAGCTTAAAAAAATCGGCAATAGGGAAACCGCCCCTATACATAGCATCGAAGAGGCGAGAGAGGTTGTAGCTAACTGGACTAAAGAATGGCTGGAGGAAAAAGAAATCGACCCTAACTCTGACGTAGCTTGGGGGTTCAGACGCGCCACTCAAAAGCACTCCTTAGAAACCCTCAACAACTACGCAGAAGGACTCGTTAAGGCGTCAGAAAAGAGAGAAAACGACGACACTGGGTTGACTTTCTCAGACTGGAATGGCGACGTAAACCCTTCTGCCTTTTCTCCCGCCGACGAGGACACAACTCATAATACTGTCCCCGCCACCCCAGAAGAGACGGACGCGCTTATAAAGGCGCTTGGAGACTTAACCCCCCAGCAAGAAGCCGCCGTCAACAGGGAGCTTAAAAAAGAGGGCTCTGAGCTTTATCACGTCGTGGACGCTCTATTGAACCCCGACGCAGCGCCTGAAGACCCTGAAGAAGACCCCGAAGGCATTGGCACTATTGGGCCAACCAGCGCAGAAATTAGGAGAGGCATAAGCCTCGCCATACAAGCGGTTGAGAAGTTCAAAGGAGACGAAGAGCTTGCTGATATAACTAATAGCGTGGCTTGGCAGTCCAACTACGCCCCTAGGCCTCAAGACGTTCAGCAGTCTATTTTGAGTAAGGGGGCTGACCACGCAATATCCAAAGGCAAGGTGGATATTCAAAGATACCTCATTACCCTAGACGACGCTCTGGAGGCCTCTACATGGGACGAGAGAAATGGGATGGACCACCCGGTAGGGCACGACATACGGAACAAGCTCATGGCTGCTCTACAGCAGGCTGAGAAGAGGGAACTAGATGCCTCCAAGGCGAGACAGCTAGCCTTGGATGCCAAAAGACCCGGCTTGGCTCTGGGGATGACTCAGTGGAGGACAAAGGAAGGGCTTAAAGAACTGAGGCTCAAGCTGGGTTCCCTTAAGAACATTACCCCGGAAGGGATTAGAGAAATATTCACCGAAGCGGCTACCAGAGACGGAATAGAGTCGCCCTTTCTTGAGAGCTACTTGACACCCTTTGAGGGTCTTACTCCTGCTGAGCAAGTGGAAGAAGTTCTCAAAATGACGACTGCGCTGATTAACATGGAGAACAACCAAGAGAGCCTAGCGCTGGAATTCACTAAAGATAAGCCTTGGTACTCAGACCCCTCCAGTCCTGTTTCCATGGCTTATGAAGTGAAAGAATGGCTGAAGAAACGCCCGCAGAATAGCGAGGCGTGGACATACACGTTGAACACCCTGCTTTCGGGGCAGAAGGACGATATTGTAAATGCGGATAACTGGGCTGACGTAGGCGCGATGTCTCCCGTTGGAATGAAGGAACTCAATTCCGTAATTGAGGGGATTAGAAAAGACCAAGAAAATTTAGCGCAAGGAGTCACAATCGCGGCACAGGAAAACGGATGGACAGTAGAGGAAACTGAAGCCGAGATGAAAAAGAGAATGCTTACTCTTATGGAATCTGTCCCAGAGCGCTTGGATGAGTGGGCAAACGCACGCACCGAGGCGGATAAAGAGATTCGTGAAGAAAAAAGAACCCTAAAAGAAAACCAAGCAGCATACTTCCTACAGCTAGAAGAAGAAAACAAGAGAGAACAAGCAGTTGCTAAAGGGCTGTTTTCAGAAAAGCAAGACGCGCTGCACGTAGATACGGATAACGACGGGGAACCAGACACGGTAGTCCCCGTTTATGGGGGTCCTATGACAGAACAAGACAAGCAACTGCGCCGCCAAAAATCGACTGAATTTCTGAGTTTGAAGAGGCGGTCACCGCAGCCAGCCCAAGTGTTTAATGGAAGAACACTAGAGGACGTTTACTGGAGAGGCCCGATGTCTTTGCAGCCACCAGCACCTATGGGAGACCCCAATATGCTGATAATGTCCATTAAGACTGCCCTCCCCAGTAGGTTTGACCCAACTCTAGGTAAAAGAGAAGCAAAGGAATTACGCACGGCGAAATTGCCGCTAGAGGACCCCGATGCTTTTGAGTATTTGTCCATGCGCTACCAAGCAGACGTGGTGAGCGAAGAAGCCAATAAGCTCCCAGCAGACGACCAAAGAACGAACATTAAAAACTACCTAAGAGAATGGGAATCTTACCGAAAGCACTTAGATGGGCGCGTGCAAGATTACATGGTTCTTGGTCCTAACCCGCTAGGAACCCGCGATGTCAAAACCGTGACCAAGCAGCTTGGCGCTCCTAATATGTCTCAAGGAAGACAGCTCCAGCAACAATTATCTAGGTTAAACTCTGGCAGGGTAGACGGCCTTCGTTGGCTTCTTGGAGCACGGTCAACAGGGCAAATAACTTATGACAATATGCAGGCCGAGGCTATAGAAGACCTAAAGCCGCTTGTGTATGATATGGCGCAAAGCATAGAGGAAAAGTATAAGAGATTTGTAACCGCACCTGAACTCATACGGGTTCTGGACAGAAGCACAAAAAACGCAGCCTATGCTGGGAGAGCGGGTATAAAACAACCGATGCTTTTGGTAGCCGACCTAGAAGATGTTATGCTTGAAGCCGCAACCCCTGCGTTCCGCCTCGCCACACGCAAGAAGAACGGCCTTCATAGTGCTCTACATCCCAAGTATATCGAAATGAACCAACCTCTTTTAATGGGGTTGATGTATCAGGAAGGAGACCGGTTGAGCGGGGGCAAGCCCGTACCAGCAGGCCTACTAAATCGCCCTTTGTCTAGGAAAGAAGCTTCAATAAGACTTGGAGGGATGTCCGACTCTCAAATGGACAGAATCGCGGTAGCTTTCGGATTCACCGACAACAAAGGCAATGGGGATTGGGACGCTTTATACGCATCTCAAATGGAACAAGACGTATACAAGGCGATGCGTAAACTACGCACACTAGGTAAATAAAACTTTAAGACATGAATATAGGCAAATCACTAAGCACTCTGGGTAAGTCTACTACGGACCCTAACGCTCTTGCCAGAGGCACCAATGAAGGAGCTTCTCCTTTAGACGACATAGACGAGAATCCTCTAGGAATCTCCGATAAGGGAGCCGAAGAAGCACAGGAGTGGAACGAAGACCTCACCACAAGAGGGCAGGAAGGCCCCAAGCACGTTGGGCACTATGCTGCCGATGTTCTCCGGTCTCCTTTAGCTGCTCTTGGAGGTTTAGCGGAAAGCGCTTGGGACGCTGCTGACTGGCTGACTGGAGACGATATGCTCCCTGATTGGGACCGGGGGCACGGAAGCTGGGGAGAAAACTGGTTCGACAAAAGCGCCACGCTTCCCGGTGGATTGGTTGAAGGGTTTCTTCAGTTTGCGACTTTCTTTATTCCCGGTGTGCAAGTAACGGCGGGGCTTAAAGCCCAAAAGGCCGCGACGTTAGCGGCTAAGGCCGCGAAAGGAGGCAAGGGGGCTTTTGGGCAAAGCACAGCTAAGCAAGCCGCCCAAATGGTTGCTAATAACACGGTGAAGGGGAAAAAGAATTTCGACACTAAGCAAATGAAGCTGCTTAAAGGTCTGAAGAAGAACAGCAGAGCGTTTGCTGAGATGTCTGCTATCGGGGCCGTTTCGGACCTCATGGCTTTCAAGGGGCAGGAATTTCGTCTTTCTAATTTGTTGACCAAGATGGGCGGCGATGACTCACCAGATATGATTAAGTGGCTTGCCCACGACCCAAACGCCCCCGAAGAATGGCACTCTGAAATATCAGGCAGGCTCAAGAACATGATTGAAGGGTTCTTTGTCGGTTCTGCCCTTGTTGGGGGTGTGGCAGCGGGTAAAGGGATGTTCAAGCTGATGAACAGACACCCGGCGGCAGCAAAGAACGCGCAAGAAAGAGCGGCGAACGGGGAGCAGCCTAACCCAGCAGAGGACGTTAGGAAGGCTATTGAAGATAACCCAGTTACAGCAGAGGAAGCTAAAGCGTTGATTCAAGCTAAGTTTCGCCTCCAAGTGGAGGCTGAAAACGCTGGTATTCCCCAAGCCGTTAAAGACAAGGCGGCGGAACAATCGTCTCCCTTTCAACCATGGCAGAAGAGAATAGACCCTGTGCTTCGTCCTAAAACGCGCGGAAGGTCATCTTACGCAAGCGAGGACTCAGCAAGAAAGGCCGTGGAAAGGGTCCACAAGAAGGACCCAGACGAATACACTTACCTACCCGACGAAGACGGAGGTGTTGTTCCTGTCCTCACCGAAGAACTCGAAAGACTAGGGTTAGCTAGGTCTAGAAGCGCAGAAGAGCTAGGTGGGATTGAAAGAGAAGTAGAAACCCTAGCGGAGGCTGGCTTAGGGATTGAAAGAGAAGCAGGAGACCTTGTTCCGTTTAAGGACACGGAAGAATATTTTCAGCTATCTAGCGGGGGGATTTTGCACCCCGACAAAGGAAGGATAAAGAACGCTGATTTGTATGAAGGCTTTGAAGAGGGGATGTTTGGTGGAGGGGGTCCAATTAACAAGATTCATAGAAAGATTTTTAGCCCAACAGGAAGGACTCCTGATGTAATAGCTCAGGACTGGGGAGGAGCGGGTCTAATACCGGGGAAAGACGCGCAATCCGCTACCGCAGAGGATTTGTGGGAGCATCTTGGCAAGCTGTATCAAAGAGGTAAAAGGATAACAGAGCTAGAAGCGAAACAAAAAGAACTCGGACAAGAGCTTACCTTAAAAGAACGCCAGAGACGACCGGCTGTTGAAAAAGACCTTACATACAAGAAGTTCAAAGAAACCCAAGAACACACAAGAAAGCTAGAAGGAGACGAGGGGCTTGAACCTCCCCCGGAGTACTGGTGGATGAAGCCACGGGAAGAACCAGAGGGGCCAGCGGTTGCGGCTAAAGAAGAAGCACCTAAGCCCATCCCAGACAAGCCTCCGAGACCCGCTCTAAACGACGAAAATGCACACAAATGGCGGGGTCCGACTGGAGACGATAGGCTTGCAAAAGAGCAGCGTAAGTGGGACTCTTTCTACAAGGAAACGCATAATGCGGATGGAACGCCTAAGGCTACAGCAGAACCAGAGGTTGCAGTAACGCGAGCAGAACCAGAGGCCGCGCCCCCCGGAAGAGACGAGCCGTCGTCAGAACCTAAAAGCTGGAACGAGGATGAGTTGGATAATTTCCTTAAAAGTAAGGATGTGCTTCCTACTCATATGACGCGAGACCAGAAAGTAAGGGTCACAGAAGACATCCTCAAAGGAAAGATAACAGAGTCTCAGATTGCGACTCTAAAAGAAGCGGCGGAAAAAATCCTGAAGGACGCAGGGGGATACGATAAGACCAACCCTAGAGCCGTCTATAGCGGAGCGAGAGCCGCAGGCGACCAAGCTGAGTTAGCCTCAACTTTCATGGTCATAGCCGCCGCTTCCTTAAAAAAGATTAGAGCAGAAGCTCCCCCTCGTTCAGCTACTCAACAAATAAAACTTGAGTATCAGCAACATCAGGCCAGAGAAGCCCAAGAGATGGCAGACCTGATGTCTGGGGCTGTTGGGGGAGAACCACGCAGGCTTAACCTAGAGCACTTTGAAGGGAGAGCCGACGAACTGGCGATGTTCAGGGCTGACCAGATGACTTTGTTTGATGGGTTTGTTGATGCGGGGAGGCACGTTTCAGAAAAATTCCATAAGTTTGAGAAAGCGGTAGACGAGAGCGCGGCAAAAGGACTCGATGCTGTAGAGAAAGCCAGAGCAGAGCTATACAGCGCCATGGACTACCACCTTAACGTGGAGAAGCTGCTCGCTAGGTTTGGCACCGAATACTCTCAGGGGATGTCTCTGAGGCATTTGATGTTCCACGGAGACACCTATACGGGCAGCTTCCGCCCGGTGCCTATTAGAAAGATAGGCTTTGAGACTCCGACAGAGTTTGCCTTGAAGGCCGACTTTGCCGCTAGAGACGCCCTGCACCACGGCTTTAGAGGGGGCAAGAGCGAGAAAGCGGTAATGAAGAGCATTCGTAAGGCGGTTGCCCACGACGACCCCATAGAGAGAGCCACCGCGCTTGCTAAGCTCCTTCCTTCGGAAAGGAACTTAATGGCGATGACTCAGGAGTGGTATTTGAATGCCCTTCTTGGCTCCCCGGTTACTTGGACAGTAAACCTTACCAGTAACTTCGCGGTGATGGCTCTGGGGCATTTTAAGCTCACTACAGGCGCTCTCCTGACGGGGAACAAAGACCTGCTAAAGGCGAACATTAGCGCCATGTTTGACATTCAGAACTTTGTTGAGGCGCTTAAATTCGCAAAGCTTTCGCTTAAAACTGGTGAGTCTAGGTCTGTTTCGGGCCACACAGCTTACCACGATAATCGAATAGACCTGAGTGGGCACTTTAAGGCTGAAAAATTAGGAGTGCCTAAGCAACGGAGGGTGACCGACAAAGAAGGCAATGTAACTATGGAGCCTAACGGCTGGGCAGACGCTATTAACTTTTTAGGCTCTGCTATCCGGCACCCTCAAAGAATCATGTTAGCTGGGGATGAGTTCTTCAAGCAATGGAACTTCAGGGCGCGGACAAAGACCATGCTTGGGATGGAGGCATACGAGAAGGGCATAACTGACCCGAAAGCGTGGTCAAAGCACGTTGAGGAAGGGTTTGAAGGCCTTATAACCAAAGAAGGACGCTTTAGAAACGAAGGTAACGTCATGAAAGAGGCTACTGCGCAGGCCGAGCAGCGCGGCTTAGTGGGAAGAGAAAGGACCAAGGCTATAAGCGAATACATGGACAGGCACTACAGAAAAAACGACATCATACTGGAAGGCACTGAAGGAAAAATATATGACCGGAACGGCTTCTACGCGAGGCAAGCTTTGGTTGAAGACGGAACTGACTGGGCCTTGGTTCAGACGTTCACCAATAACCCAAGGAACGCTCTTACCAGAAACCTAAGCAAGCTGGCTACATTTAGCCCTTGGCTAACTTTCGTTATCCCATTCGTCAGGACACCCGCAAACATCCTAACTTACGCGCTGTCTCACACAGTTCCAATAGGGAGACCTACTAGGATACAGAAGGCTGGTATTGCCGGGGCGCTTCAAAGAAAGAAAGCGGCTCCCACAGAAGCGGAACTGGCTCCTTTAAGGGAGCTTTACGAAGACATGGGGACTGCCACTCCACAAGCGGACGCTATGGCGCGTAAATATCACGACCTGTTGCGCCGAGGGAACTCCGTGGAAGCCGCTGAATATCTAGGAAGACTCTCGACGGCTGGCATGGCTGTGGGTGGAATCTTCATGTATGTTGAGGGCATTAAGGAAAATATCACTGGGTCTTCTCCACAAGGAGGACCAGACAGAGAAGCATGGAAAATAGCAGGAAAGCAGCCCTATTCTATTAAGATTGGCGACAAATGGGTAAGCTACCAGCGCATGGACCCCTTCGCTACTATGTTGGGTATATTTGTTGATATTGTTCATGGGTTCGACCGTGCTCGCCTTAAAGAGCGCGGCATCTTCGGCGGCGAGGACGACATTGAAGAAAACGCCACGGTATTCAAAAAGGTCGTGGGTGTAATGGCAATGTCTATGGCTAACAACCTCACCAAGAAGTCGTATGTAGAAAACCTTGCGTCATTCTTTGACCTTCTAAGGAGACCCACACAAACAGGCCCACAGTTAGGAGGCAACATTCTTGGAGGCTTTGTGCCGAACGCGCTTAATGTTTCTCAAAACATATATCAGGAAGACCCCGCAATCCTTGAGTCTAGGAAGCTTCTGGACAAGTTTATGCAGAAGCTTGGCCCGTTACGGCCTGACATAGGGGAAACTCTATTGACTACTGGTAAGCCAATGCCGCAAAGAAACTTCCTTGGGGAAATCAGGCGCAAGCAGAACTTAGGAGGCCTCAAAGGTCTTGCGCCTTTCTTCTCCAGTGATGTTTCTATAGACAGTGTTGACCTTGAACTAGAGGCTCTCCAACAAGGAAGAGCTAATATGTCTCCTATGCTCACGGTGGATGGAAGCCGCAGGCTCAACCTGAGGGATTATATTGATGCCTCAGGGAACACCGCCTTTGACCGGATGCAGGAACTTTCAAGTGTGGGCGATACGTCTATTAGAGGCAGCAAAACCCTCAGGCAGGCGCTCAGAATGCTTATCGAATCCAGAGGGTATCAAAGTCTCCCAGACATAACTGACAACAATCTAGGACCAGACCACCCAAGAAATAAAGCCATCTCTGGCGTCATGGGAACATATAGAGCACGCGCTAAACGGCAGCTCTTCAAAGAGTTTCCTGAGCTTAAAGCTGACTATGTTAGGATGCTGCAAGCCAACCCTTATTAAATAAACAACTTACCCCAATAGACAAATGGCTCTATCTTATACAGAAATAACGCTGGGCGCAGGCACAGGCGAAAACGGACACCTAGGGACCGTGTTTGGTCCCTTTAGCTTTGAGTATCTAAGCACGGACGACATCAAGGTTCAGGTGCGAGCAGCGGCAGGAACTACTTGGACTACGCTTGCTATTAACACGGGCGTTGACACGAACGGAATAAATACGACGACCAAAAAGGTCACGCTTTCCGCTACCCCTAACGCCACAGCAAGCTCTGTAGCTACGGATGTCATTAGAATCTTCAGGTCTTCATCGCTAGAAGCCTTGGTGGACTTCCAGAACGGCTCTAGGCTTAGCGAAGCGGACTTGGACTCCGCATACAGGCAAGGGCTATTCGCGGCACAGGAGGCCGTAGAGGACGCTCCCGGTAGCTCAGGGAGGACCGTGCAAGCTTCAGAAGATATCGCTGACGGGGCCATTATAGCCTCAAAGCTGGCGAGCACCTTGGACCTAAGCGGTAAGACGCTGACTCTTCCAGCAGCTTCTGTAACTACACACGTCCCCGCTGGCGTACCTTCTTTATCTACAGGATATTCGGGTGTTTTGCCCACAAACAGAGGAGGCACGGGGTCAGCCAACGCTACTTATTGCAACCTTGCGTCTAATGTTACCGGGACTCTTCCAGTAGCCAATGGAGGCACAGGGCTCTCAGCAGACACTGGCAGGGTTCTTGAAGAATTCCTGTCTCCCTGCGACGGAGGCACTGTTAATCTGACGGGGGGACGCCAAGAGGTAGTTGCAACCGTAGCGGCGGAACAGGACTTGCCTCATGCGGATTATGAAGACGTTACGGGTTCTACTATTATTTACACCCCTCCTTCAGGCGCTCAATTTGTTATTTATAAGTTTATTACAAACGTATCTGCGCACGATGGAAACTGGACAAGAGCCAGTTTCAAACTGTGGCTTGACGGCGTCGAAGTAACAGATTTCAGAACCTCAGTAAGGGCCGAGTCATTGGACTATGGAAGAAAGACTTTTGAATGGTCTTTCCCAATCGGAGGAGTTGCCGCCGCCGCTACAGGGCGGGTAAATACTTGGACAAGTGACAAGACCATTAAACTTTCCGCAAGGGACTGGTCTGAAGCTTACGACGTTTCTCTGCATACCACTTGGAGCTGGGAAGAGGCGGAAGGGGAAGCACAAAAGCAATTCTCACGACCACTAATCGGCATCAAAGCCATTGGATAACCATGGAATCTACACATCTCCCCGCAGCTATTGGCATCATAGGGATGCTAGGCTCGTTCACT
>Ga0208919_1001734_pt1 | contig 12135 bp, 12 predicted proteins | sample 4_EtaG_FD_184076 | JGI IMG/M metagenome (GOLD analysis project Ga0208919, IMG submission 184076) | Marine viral communities from the Subarctic Pacific Ocean - 4_ETSP_OMZ_AT15127 metaG (SPAdes) (version 3) | ecosystem: Environmental > Aquatic > Marine > Oceanic | place: Pacific Ocean | collected...
TTTATCTTTTTCTGGTAAAAGATTCATAACATTACCTGGTCTTGGATCTTCAAACAAAGGCATTGATGTAGACTCATCTGCTTTTAAAAAATAAAAACCTGATATGTGACCATTCCAATGTGTATGTAAAGTATGATGTCCACCACCTTTTTTAGCAAACTCTTGTACCCATAGTTCTGTAGTAAATAATTGATATCCAGACATATCAAAACCCATTTCACTTAATAAATTATGAGATGTTGCTCCTATATAATTTTGTAAATCTAAAAAATTAGGATCACCGATTAAAGTTGTTGAATGAAATACATGGCCCATATCTCCTTTATCTCCAAACTTTTTATTTCTTTTATCTATTGTTTCTTTTAAATTTTTCTTTGATGTTTCAATATATTTATCCGATACTTTATTTAAATCATTTACAAATTCCGGTGCATCTCCAAACCATATGGGACATTTAAAAAATTCTTCTAATTTTAATTGTTGCGGATAAGATACTTGATCTTTTTTTTGTTTTCTTTGTTTTTGTTTTAATTTTTTATTTTTCATTTGTATGGCCATCCTAAATTCCATATTACTAAACTATGTCTAGATCCCTTTTTAACTGGACATACTCTATGCCAAACAAAACCAGGAAACACAACTAAAGATCCTTTAGGTAATATTTCTGTACATTTTTTAATATTAGGTTTTTTATCTGGATCTAAGTTTCTAAAATCAAATTCTAATTCTCCACCTTTATAATCTTTTGGATCTGATAATGTTACTGTTACAGATAACTTTCTAATCTTACCATTTGATGGATCTCCTTCTTGTCTTTGATAAGGTCTATCCCACCCATCACAATGCCAATCGTAAAATTGACCTTTAGTATATTTTGTAAATTGACAAGACTCAGAAAAATCCCATTGAAAATTCCAGCCTGCTGATGCATTTGCTTGATGTATATAAGGTTGTACTTCTTTATATATCCACCTATCATTCATCCAAACAATATTAGAATCTCTTTTTTGTTTTAAATCTTTTATTTCTTTTTGATTTAATTTTTTATCACCGTATCCACCCGTAACTGCCATTTGATGTTGCAATTGTTTTCCATAACGAACAATATCATCACAAATACGTGAAGGAATTGCGGATTGAAAATACCAATAATAATTTGTTAAATTCATAATATGTCTTTATGAATTTAATATAGCATTTCCTATAAGACTGTCAATATTAAGTAGTTATATTTAAAGTTCCTGAAGAGGTATATGTAACAACAGTGCAACCTCCGGCTGGTCCTGGTAAAGTTGTTTTAGAATTACTACCACATACAATAATTGTTGGCCCTGCTGGTCCTGGACCTCTTAAAATAATAACTCCTGATCCACCTGCTTTTCCTGAGTTAGGTGTTCCTGTTCCTCCAGCTCCACCACCAGTATTTGCGGTTCCTGCTGTTGCACATCCTGCAGTGGCTCCTCTTATAACACCTATTCCTCCACCACCTGGTCCTGCTGCTCCTGCTGCCGGTGCAAATACATTTACTCCACCGCCACCACCACCTGCTCTTGTTACTGGTGTTCCTGTAATAGAATTTGCTAAACCATTACCACCAGCACCACCGTTTGTTCCTGCTGCAGTACCGGTTCCTCCGGCTCCACCGCCACCACCTCCAGTACTATTACCTCCAGGAACGTGATTTCCAGCTCCTCCAGCATTTCCTTGACAAGCAGTTCCTGAACCAGCTGATACTGAAGTAGGGTGACCACCTCCACCACCACCTGATCCTCCAGCTGTTCCAGGGCCTACATTTTCGGCTCCTCCAACACCACCACCTGTTGATGTTATAGATTCAAAAGTAGAATTAGATCCACTTGATCCACGACCACCACCAGGGGGAGCGTTTGCTCCACCAGCTCCTACAGTAATAGTATAAGCTCCGTCAGCTAAAGTTATTTTTGATCCACCTGGAAAAGATGTTCTGTGTCCACCTGCTCCAGCTCCACCACCTCCAGCATTATCTTGAGTTGAACCTCCACCACCAGCAATTACTAAATAATCAAAAGCTACTGGAGATGCTAAGACTCTTGGCCATGTTCCACATGCCTTAGCCTGCATTTGTGATTGCATTGACCACACACCACTTGCTTTACTTAATTCTTTTATTAAAACTATACCTGGGCCACCTGTTCCACCAGCAGCATTATTACCACCAGCTCCACCTCCACCACCAGAATTTGTAGTTCCAGCTACACCTGCAGCGCAAGCTAATCCACCTTTTCCACCACCTCCAACTCCACCTGCTTGAGGAGCACCAGATGCATGTCTGTTTCCACCTCCTCCACCACCAGCAAATTGTCCACACACAGTAGCTCCTCTGCATGAAGAATTTGCAATATAAAAAGGTTGAGGGGCAGATCCAAAAGTAGAAGTAACTGGAGATCCAGCTCCTCCTGTTCCGCCTCCTGTTGATCCTGGATGTGATCCAGATGTTCCAGCAGCTCCAACTGCAGCCGCACCACCGCCACCGCCGCCACCGTAATTCGTTCCTGGTCCTGGTCCTCCCGGATCGGGACTACCAGCTCCACCATCATTTCCTTGACAAGCAGTTCCACTACCAGCAGCTTTAGCTGGTACTGCTCCACCACCACCTGAGCCTCCTGGTCCACCGACAGCTCCATTACCACCACCAAAACCACCACCTGTTGATGTAATACAAAAGCCTACTGAATTATTTCCTGTACCACCAGGATTTCCATTAGGACCTGGAGTTCCTCCTCCGCCAACTGTAACGGGATAAGATACGTTTCCACAAACTGATACTGAAGAAGATATTTGTAAACCACCAGCACCACCACCGGCTGCTGTTCCACCGCCGCCACCCCCGCCGCCACCGACGACTAGTGTATCGACTACTCTTGTTCCTGGTTGTGTTGTAATTGTTCCTGTAGAAGTTTTAGATGTAACCGTACACTTCCCGAAAGAAGTTTTATTTACTTTACCGATTATACCGCCATTAGATCTGGCCATTTGAGTCTCCTATTCGGACACCCAAGCTGAGCCGTTCCAATTATATTTGGTAGGTGTTTCCGATGTATCGTTTGATTTTGTTGCTTCCCAACCTGTAGAGTTGTCAGCGTTGTATTTTGTTTCGTTCCAAGAAATTAAATATATTACATCACCATCTTCTGTAATTGAAGGATATGTAATTGGTGCTTGCCAATCGTCACTAGCATCTAATGACCATGAAGCATGAGGTTGTTGTGCTAAAAATTTATCTTTTACAGGATCGTAAACCATTCCGATTCCTGCGTATTGTTTTCTAAAATTATGATTATAAGAAGTTTGTTTCCAAATTCCACCGTTAAAAAAATTAATACACCATGTTTCACCATCTTGGTGCATGTCTGAAGGAACGCAATCGTTTCCTACTACAACTACTCTTTCTACTATTTGATGAGTATCTGAAGTATGTCCTGTTGGGTCTACTTTTGTTTTTAATTCTGCGAAATGTGCCATATTATTACTCCTTAAATTTACAATTTATATTTTAATTTTAACTTATTGTCAACGTTCCAGTTACTGTAAATGACATTACAGTACACCCTCCTGCAGGGCCTGGTAATGTTGTTTTTGTATTAGTTCCTGGTGCTACACTAAATGTAGGTCCTAAAGGTCCAGGTGCTCTTAATACTACTACTCCTGGTCCACCAACTCCACCACTATGATCTCCTGAATGAGGTCCTGGAGTTGAAGCTCCACCTCCACCGCCACCACCAGTATTATTAGTTCCTGCCGCTCCGCATGCAGTCGGAGATCCTGGAGTATTTGAACCACCAGCTCCACCACCACCAGCTCCACCAGCTCCACCTGCTGCATTAGAATGTGATCCTGCTCCACCACCACCTGCATAAGTTACTGATGCATTTGTAATAGAGTTTGCTAAACCAGCTCCACCTGCTCCTCCAATATCTGAACCTGGAGTTATAGATCCTGCTGCATTTGCGCCACCACCACCAGCTCCACCTGATCCTGGAGGATCTGGTGCATGACATCCACCTGGATTTCCTTGTTTACCATTTAATGCTGGTGAACTAAATACTGTACATCCTGATCCACCTGCTACTACATCTCCACCTCCACCACCTGATCCACCTGGTGATCCTGCAGTAGATGAAGGCCCTGGTGATCTAGTGTTTCCACCTGCTCCACCACCAGCTGAAACAATGTATCCTACTGAAGAAGGATTTCCTGAAACACCAAATAAACCTGGTGCAGCTCCTCCACCACCAATTGTAACTGCATTTGGTCCTGGTTGTAAAAATAATTTTGTTCCACCTGGAAAAGATGATCTAAAACCACCTGCTCCACCACCGCCACCGCCACCAGCGCTAGTTTCTGCTCCACCGCCACCGCCACCACCAGCGACTACTAAATAATCTAATTGTGTTGCACTTCCATTATCAATAATATTTAAATTTGTTGACGCTTTAAATTCTGCTATTTGATTTATACCATCTGTAGATGTTACTGGTGCACACGCACTACATGTTGTAAATAAAATTTCTGCCGTTGATGGCGCTCTTGCGACTACGATACCCGGTCCTCCTGCTCCACCTGCTCTTGGTCCACATGTTCCTCCACCGCCACCACCACCACCAGTGTTATTTGTTCCTGCAACTCCAAATCCAGGTGTTCCTGGACTAGCAGCAGCTCCACCACCACCAGCTCCACCTGATGCTGTATTTGCTGTTCCTTTACCACCACCACCGCCAGCGTAAGTTGTAGCAGGTCCTAATATTGTATTTGGTGCTCCTGCACCTCCAGCTCCACCAGTATTGGGAGAACTTCCAGCAGTTCCAGCAGCTGTAGCTCCACCACCACCACCTGCAGCATCTTTTGAAGGAGAAGGTCCTGCATTACCTCCAGCATTTCCTTGATCTGGATCAGTTTCAGGAGTATTACCAGCTCCACCTGGTCCAGAATTTCCATCTCCACCACCACCCGATCCTCCGGTTCCTCCAGCTGGTGCACAAGGGGCACCACCTAAACCACCCCCAGTAGATGTGATAGTTGAAAAAACTGAATCGCTTCCTTTAGTACCTGCAGCTCCACATCCTGAAGGTGCACTACCACCACCTCCAACTGTAACTGCGTATGTTCCTAAACTTAATTGTTGTGCTGATCCTTGTAAAGGACTTGGACCATAACCAGAAGCTCTATAACCTCCAGCTCCACCTCCAGCACCAGTATCAGATCCTCCTGAACCACCGCCAGCGACTACTAAATAATCTGTATTAATAACTCTTGAAATCCAATTACCAGCTGTTATTTCATCATATACTGTATTCATATTCCAAACACCTGATGCACATTTTGGTATTAATTCTTTTACAATAACTACACCTGAACCACCATTACCAGCAGCACCTGAACCAGTTTCATTACCACCACCGCCACCACCACCTAAATTAGCTGTGCCTGCTGTTGCTGATGATGCAGGACTTTTACTTTGACCACCAGTTCCACCACCACCTGAACCACCTGCTCCTTTTGTTTGACAATTTCCACCGCCACCACCACCGCCAGCGTAAGTTACACAAACTCCTGTAATATCATTTGCTGTTCCTGCTCCACCATTTCCAGCGCATCCTGATGCTGCATTCGCACCGACTGCAGCAGCTCCACCGCCGCCACCACCACCAGCATTAGCTCCACCAAAATCACCTGCAAGTCCACCATTACTTCCTTGAGAAGGACTTACGGGAGGGGTATTTCCTGTTGCTGCAGGAATTGGACTAGCATTAGATTCTGCATGTCCACCACCTGAACCTCCTGGACCACCTGTTCTGACTGGAACGCCACTACCACCACCTCCACCAAAACCACCACCGGTTGAAGTTGTATTTCCAAAAATTGAATCGTTTCCTTTAACACCTACAGCACCTGCTGGAATACAACCAGTAGCACCATTTCCACCACCACCAACTGTAACTGTTGTTGAACTAGCTAATGTAACACATGTTGCAGTACGATAACCACCAGCTCCACCGCCACCACCTTTATTAGAACCACCACCGCCACCACCTGCAACAACTAAAATTTCTGATGCAGAAGCTGTACAGTTAGTTCTTTTAAAAGTTCCTGATGATGTAAGTGTTGTAGTTTTAGTTTGTGGTGTATTGACAACTTTTGTTGGTCCAATTATTCCGCCATTTCCAGCCATAATTTAAACCTCCTAAGCGTCGTTTATGACTTCATATGATACAAATAAATCTAGATCACCAGCGGCGCTTGCTCCGCCTTTTAATATGTCACCTTCCATGAGATAAATAGGTGTATCGACCAAAACTAACGTTGCGTCAGCCGGTACTGAAACTGTTTTTGCTAAATAAACTGTTGCGTCTGCTCCATTTGTTGTAACGCCTGTTGTACCAGAACCCATTCCATCTACAAACAAACTTACGTCTGCTGCACTTGCTCCGTCAACATTGGCTACTGTTACTCTGTTTAATTTTACGACTACGTCTGCTGCTACTGTCATCAATGTGTCAGTTGCTGTTGCAGTTAAATTCCATCCAGCGTTACCGCCTAAGATTGTTGTTACTGCTACTATATTTGGGTTTGCCATAATTTAATCCTTTTATCCGAAAACAATCGCCATTGCAATCGCTTTTCCTGTTGTTATACCGAAAGATGATGTTGATGTAAACCCTAGAGTTCCAGACCCATCTGTTGTTACTAAAGCTTGATCAGCAGAGCCTACACCTGCTGGTAATGTTAATGTGTAAGAACCACTAACTGTTGCTGGTGCATCTATACCAACAAATGCTGAATTGTCAGCGTCTTGAAATTTTATTGGATTACTATTAGTAAGAGCAATTTCTGAAGAATTAGCCATAACATCAACAATGTTTGGATTTGTAGCATCAGGACTAGCTGATGCATAAACAATTTTAATTCCTTTATCTGTAGTTGAAAAAGTTGTGCTGCTTCCTGAACCAGTAGCGTATTTAAATTGAACTGTATAAGCTCCAGAAGTAGAATTTTTTAACATGTAAAAAGTTTCTACGTCATTTGGAATTGTTATAATTCTATTTCCAGTAATAGATCCTGTAAATTCTATAATTCTTTGTTGTGCAGTTCCTGTTAAAGCACCATCATCAACATCTAATGCTTGAGTACCTGCTCCACCAGCAATGTCTAAAGTAGCAAAGCCACCTGTTAATTGCTCTATAAGATTTAAATTGTTATTAGTTTTTGTTCCCCATGTACCGGCGTTTTCACCAGTTACCATTAGTTCTATACCGAGATCTGTGTAAGTTGACATTATTATTCTCCTAATTGTTGTTATTTATATTGGGTATTTAGTTTTAAGTCAAACATAAATTATGCTGTTTTAGTTGTATATCCTGTGCTGGTTTTAGGTGTCTGTGTTGAATACCCGCTAACCGAAGTTTTAGGACTTTTTGTAGTATATCCTGTGCTTGTTTTAGGATCAAGTTTTCCATAATATTTAAGAATTAATCCATCAGCATTAACACTGGCTGTTAATTCTTGACCAGTTAATCCTATAGTCATAGGTGTAGGAGTTATACTTCCTGTTGCTGAAGTAACAGAGACACCGGTCAACGGAACTCCTATTGCAGGAATAATTGAACCTGTAGAAGAAGTGGTTGATACACCTGTTAATGGAACTCCTATTCCAACAGTTAAACTACCAACTGCCGAAGTTGCTTGTTGACCTGTTGGTTGTTCTGTAAGAGCATCAAGAACTATTCCACCAACTGATGATGTTGTACTAACTCCTGTTAGTCCTATAGTCATTTCTGTTGGAGAAAGTAATCCTACGTTTGATGTAGTGCTTTGACCTGTTGGTACTACTGTACAACTTATATCAAGAGTTAAACTACCAACACTAGATGTAGCTGATACTCCTGTTATAGGTACAAAATTTTCTATTGCAGCTGTTAATGATCCAACACTAGATGTTGTACTTAATCCTGATAGTTGAACTAATTTATTAAAGGAATCTCCATAAGGTTCTTCACCCCAACCATTTCTACCCCAACCAACTAATGTACCTGCATTATCAAAACTTCCTAGTTCTGTTAAAGCTTGTTGACCTGTTGGAATTACAATTGATTCTAGAGCTAGTGTAAGAGAACCAACACTTGATGTTGATTCTAAACCTGTTGGTATAACGGTTTGAATATCTAAAGCAGTAACACTTCCAACTGATGTTGTTGATTGTACCCCTGTTGGTTTTGCAGAATATTCTACACCCCAACCAGAATTGCCCCATTCTTGTCTACCCCAACCTTCTTGATTGGCTGCTTCTACACTACCTACTGATGAAGTAGTTCCTACACCTGTAATAGAAATTATAACTTGTGATTGAGTACCCCAGGTATTTTGTCCCCAGGTTGTGCCGGATTCATTCCAAGAATTGGCCATAAGGATTTTCTCCTTATGCTATACGAAGTATTGCGTTAGATGCGTCTGCTGCTGGAAATTGAATTGTAAATGTTCCAGAAGAAACTGTTTTGTCTCCACCAAATGCAATGGCACAAACTGATTGATCACTAGATGCTGAATCATTAAATATTAAACAACCGTTAGCTGTAAATGAAGCTGATGTCCAAGAAACATCTGCAAAATCACAACATGCAGTATCAGTAGATAAAGCAGGAGTTACACTTGTAAGTGCTTTTCCTTTTGCTGTGTATCCCCCAGTTGAAGCAACTTCATTAGAAGTTGTATAAGCTGTTGTTGATTTATTTAAAGTTGCTGAACTTGTGTATAAAGCTAAATTAAATGTGTTTCCAGATGATGCTGTAAAATTATGTATACCCTGTAAAACTTCTACTTTGAATGAGTTACATACTGCTGATGTTATTGCCATAAAAAATCTCCTAATTACTGAGGCGGTGACTCGATTGGTATTCTTATTGTTCCATCCGTGTAATCGTCTCGTCTTCTTCTTCCAACTTGCATTGCTGCAAACTTTTGTAGTTCAGTTTTATATCTATTTTCATATAGTGTCAACATGTCTGTTGGACCTTTTAAAAACATAAATGCTTCTACTAGACATGCATATAATAAGCCTTGAGGAAAGTAATTACTAACGTAAGTTCCACTTGTATTTGTTTCTAAACCAGTTGGTTGAGCATTATAATAAATAATATATTTGTAATTTTTATCTGGGGTAGGTGCTACATATATTGCTCCTGAAGTAGCTGTATTAGTACCGGTTGTGGCACCCCCATACATAGAATAATATTTAGGAAGTCCTGTTGTATCTTGAGCTGCAGTGCCTCCTTCAGTGCCTGTTAACTCTCCTACGTATTCAGATATGAAAGTTTGATCACGTCTTTCTAACCATACTCCTTCACCTGTAGTAGCTGATGTTGAATCAAATACTTGAACACCTCTTATAAATAAAGCTTTAGTTGGAACTGTAATACTATTAAAATCTGTAGCGAATTGTGCTTCTGATCGAATTCTGTCTGAATCCATTGGAATATCTAAATTAATTCTATGTTCTGCATTTTCTAAAAATCTATTTATAACAGCAGCAGTAAATACATTAGCATCTACCTCTGTATAGTTTCTAATATCTGTTGTTAAATTTGCGTAAGTATATCCAGCCATAATTAAGCTCTATCATTTAACGGTCCAATTGTACACTGAAAACCGCCTCCTGTTCCTGTAGTTGTAGCAACTACTAAAGGAACTGTTATAGAATTATATTGTGTTTCTGTAGCCTGAGTGCCATTAGGTAAAGTTGGACCCACTGTTACAGTGGTAGCAATTGCTGTTGCCAAATATGATCCAAAAACTTTTGCTCCTGTAGCATGGCTTGTTGCTGTAGTATTGGGTGGAGTATTTCCTCTAAATGAAGCAGCTGTTCCTCGTGTTAATCCAGATAAAACTCCAGTGCCTGTATTATTACCTGTGTATTGAATAACTTCATTAATGTATTGTCCAAAAGTTGGATTGTTTTGCGTTGCACCTCCAACAGATATGGTTTGATCTTGATCTACTTTTTCAATCATAATATATCCTGCATTTGCAAATTTAGAAGAATCAACTAAAGTTAAAGTATTAACTGTAGAATTGATTGCACCATTTAATGTTGTAGATAATTCAAAATCTGTAATTCCATATCCACCAACAGGTTCTTTAACTGCTCTAAATCTAACGTATGTTGTTCCTTCATTAATTTGATTGTGAGGATAAGAAACACTTAAATTTCCTACTCCTGCAGGTGTTGTAAAAGGATTGTTGGGTAAAATATCTTCTACAGGAAACTCTACTCTTGCAGGTCTTGCATGTTGTAAACCTTGTGGATCTGCTCCTACCGGATGTGGTTGTAGTTGTGGTTGCTTAGGTTCAAATTCAGAAATATGTACCCATGCACCTGTCCACTCTTGCACCATTTCTCTGTAAGGAAAAGCTGCACCTGATCTATCAGAGATTGCTAATGCTCTACTACCTTTTGCAAATCTAGCCATTATATATTTGGATAGTATGTCTTCGGAGTAATGTATGTGCTAGCTGGAGAACCATCTTCTGATAATGCTCTTGCTAATTCATCCTCGTACAACAACTTCATCTCCTGTGTTCTTTGTGGTGCAAATTTCATAGATAAGTAATAAGATAATCCTGAAATCATACATGGTACAAATCTAAAAGGTGCATCACTTGCGTTAGTATAAGCTCCTGCATCTTGGATTCTTTTAACATAATAAACATTTAAAAAATTTGATGCAGCAGTTGCATTAGGTAAAGGATAAACAGTAACCGTAACTTTGTCTATAAATCTTTGTACCCAAAATTGTGAAGGAGTTCCAAGTGATGCTTTGTTTGCTGTTGCTGAATATGCATCTCTTGCAACTTTTGTTAAACCTATATCTGTTTGATTGGTTGTATTATAATTTTGTCTATACGTAACATTTAAAATATCTGAAATACCATAAACGTTTGCTGTTGGAACAGTTGTAGCTTGTGGTGGTTCTCCACCTCCAGGAACATCAGAAGAATTTCTATAAAAAGTATAAATACCAGAACCTTCCGCTGTAGCGTCTACATTAGTTTCTGAACCTACAATTAAATTAATATTTGTATTTCCTACTTCCCAAAAATGTATTCCTCGATTTCCCCATTCTTGAAAAAGAACATTTAAAGATCGTCTAGCAGTTTTAATTTGATGACCGGCTGTACCTACTAAACCTAAACGTTCATAGGCATCTGCAATAATTTCATCAATTGAAAAGTTTTGATCAAATGCGTAGGCTGAAGAAGTAGTATTCGCCATTGGCTACCTACCCGTCAAAATATACTGTTAAACTTACAAAACTGTTAGTTGGTAGATTTACAGACAAACCTTCATTAGCGAGTATTCCTCCATGTGCTGAAGCTGGATTAATTAAAGTTTGAGCTGCCACAGGATTTCTTACAGCAAATAATTGATTACTTTGTGATTCACCACCATTAAAAAATGTAGTGATTGTATCAGCTGTTGCTGCAGTTGTACCAAATAATTCTCTTAATCTAGTTCTACCTGCAAATATTGATTGTTCAGATCCTGCTGATCCTGCTGCGTTTCCTGCTCTAACTGCCGTAGTAGTTCCACCACTTACAGCTATTTGAGTTACAGTATTAAATTTTAATGTAGTTGTAACTGTTGCTGCTCCGTTAGGTCCAGGACGAACTTCTGAACACACATGCCCTAAAGCATTTGTTCCAGTTATTGTAAAATTAGTTCCAGTTAAATTAGTTCCACCGTCGCCTGTTATTGTAACAAATAATCCTACTCCTGCGTCAGCAAAACTAGATGCTGTTCCAGCAAGAGTCATGTCACCAGCACCACCTAATGTTTGTGCAGCCGCAATAGAATCATCGTCCGCTGATGTTGTAATAGGGATTAATGTTTTACTTTTAGGACTTACTATACTTGTTCCCATAATTTTTATCTCCTTAGTTTGTGTGGGCCGAAGCCCACACTAAATTAATTATTACGCGATAGTCATTACCGGTGTACTTAAACAATCTGCTTTCCAAGTAGAGTTTGTTCCATCGTCAGTTAAACACTTAAGAGAGAGTCTTGCTCCCGCTACTGTTGAGTTAACCATAGTAATTGTATCACCT
>Ga0208919_1001735_pt1 | contig 12130 bp, 20 predicted proteins | sample 4_EtaG_FD_184076 | JGI IMG/M metagenome (GOLD analysis project Ga0208919, IMG submission 184076) | Marine viral communities from the Subarctic Pacific Ocean - 4_ETSP_OMZ_AT15127 metaG (SPAdes) (version 3) | ecosystem: Environmental > Aquatic > Marine > Oceanic | place: Pacific Ocean | collected...
TTTTAAAATCTGGACCCTCTCGGGAGCCCTCTTTAAGGCCATGTAATACGCAAGACCGGCGGTGAGGCACGGATAAAACCGAAAGGGTATATCCAAGGTGTTTATAGAGGTATCCGCATCGTCTATGCGAACCAGTCGGTCATAGATAAATATGTCGGTGCTATTTTCCGGAGCGGGCCATATCTTGACTATAGGCGTTATCTGACGGTCTACATAAAACTGTGTGGGCCGTCCGGTAGTAGATTTGTTTGCAATGGTCAGATAGTCGTCTCGGCTAACCCTGGTTATAGATATGTCCGAGTTGCTGCGCCTAACCACGCCCGACAGAATGTCTACGGTGGACTGAGGATCTTCAAGAGATGCCGTAGACGTGGTGGCCGTGGTTGCCCCACTTGTCCCACCGGTTATGGTCTCTCCAGAGGAAAAGGTTCCGACAGGAACCGTTAAAGTTAAAGAGGTGGTGGTGGGTTTGGTGATAATAGATGCCGTAGCACCGCTTGTTCCGCCGGATATCGTCTCCGCAATCGAAAAACTTCCACTCGCGGAAACAGACATTGTTATGGCTCCCACCGGATAGTCTGTTATCCCGGAAGCCACCGTCTGACTTACCTGCTTTATGGTCCACCTATTTAAGCCTCGATTGGCCCAATCTGCAAAGAGCAGGTTCAAAGACCTCCTGGCGGTCCTCGCATCGTACCCGGTGCGGAACTCTATTCCACACCTTTCAAAGGCTTCTTCTATGTACTCCGCTACATTCGGTTCAAAGTCCTTGGATCCGGAAACCGCCATTATCCACAGTCCATCTTCTAATACTGTTTTAAACAGTAAATAACTACAGAATAGGTATCTCCGCTGCTATGTCCTACAGTAGTCAACTGAATGTCTCCGGTATTACCTCCAGAAGCGGCCACGTTAGGCAGTCCGCTAATGTCCGAATAATCTAGGGTATCGGAATAATCCGCAGGAAGTTCTACAGCAATTACATCTGTAGTGGCATCCCACAACAGTTTCACACCCATTCCAACCGTAGAGAAGACAACCTTTTCGATACGAACCTTGGAGCAAGAGGTGCCATCCTGCAATCCGGACAATTCGGACACATCCACTTTGACAACCGCAGATTCCCCGGTTCCATCACTTGTATTTGTGCAATAGATAACAGCGGATTTTGGTCCGTCAATTATCGTAGTAGCTGTTACAGCATCTGCCATATCCGGCTCCTTCTACATAAGCAGAGGAAGGAACATAGTCCTTCCCTCACTTAAATTACGCAACCTGAACGTATTCAATAATAAACGTAAAGGAGCCCGCCGTCGTTGCATCTACAGTGTTTGTAATGTTGCAGTAGATGGTACGCTCTGCCGAGGCATACTGAACAGAGGCCGGAGCCGTCGTTGCGTCTTGAGTTTGTAGAACAAGTGACGTGACCGTGACGTTGCCTACAACAACCGTGGTGCCGCCATCAAGAATCTCATCGGTTTGAGCCGCAACAATCTGCGCTCCAGAACTTGAAGTTCCAACCTCATATCCAATGTCGCCGGTTCCAATAACAGGAGCCGTGACACAAAAGATCTTAATGTCGGTGATAATCGTGTTGGCGGGTTGCGTGAACTCACCGATAGCTGGGCTATCTCCTGCTGTGGTGTTAACGGTAACGCCAGTAGCAAGGCCAACGTGCTTGACGTACTTGTTCGTTACGATACCGGTTGAGGCAATGTCGAAAGTGTTCGTTGCGGCACCCGTGGTCGAGTTGACATTGATTACCTCAAAGCCATTCTCAGAGCGAACGGGACCATTAAAAGTTGTATTAGCCATCTAGCCTTCCTCCTTACGAAAGGTTTTGCCCTAGAGTCTTCGTAAGCGTCTGCTGGGCCAGTCGCTAGGGCTAAATAAGTCCCAGATGAGACGAGAGGGGGTTGCCCCCCTCTCCATCCCAAAGTTAGGCTCCTGGCGAACCAAAAATGCCGCGAGGATCCGAGAACCCGAAAGCGTAACGCTCACGGGCCTTGTACCGGACGTTTCCGGTATCGAAGTCACCTTCCATAGAAGTACGAATAGCGGACCGGTTGAACCCTTTGAGTCCATTCGGAGCATCCGTAATAATGAAGAAGGCGTCGGTGTCCGTGAGGAAGTGGTTCACGAAGTAACCTTCCGGCAGCATACCCATGCTACGAATAGCATTGATATCGTTGTCTGCCGTTCCCGTGCGTAAAGTAGATTCAAGGAGCCGGTCTGCGGTGAATTGAAGTTCCTTTGGAACAATCATCTTCATACCACGAACGGCAACCTTCAATCCGCGCTCGTCCACGAAGCTTGCAATGTCAATGAGAGACTGCTCAAGGCTGGTCTCATTGAGATCTGCTGCGGTGGAGAGTTCGTTACGGAAAGTGTTTCCACTAGCCAGAGGATGGTCCGTAGCGCAAAGCTCTTTTCCATCCCCACCAGTAACAGTGCTATCAAACGCATTGTTAAGAACTGATGCAGCCTTAACCTGTTTCGTTTGACTCATGCTACGGGCAAGAGCCCTTGTATATCGACTAGCAAGCCGGTCATACAAGTTATCTTCAATAGCCTCCTCTGTGATTGAGAACGCCAAAGCAATCGTCTCCATGGTATAACGGGCAGTATATGCTTCCTGCGCGTCATCAAACGTTACCGCAGAACCTTCCGATTTAGTCGGTGCGGCTCCAAAGCCAGATAGCATGACTTCTTCTTCAAAGGCACGATCCGAAGTTTCCATAGAGAAAATCTGCTCATGCTCACGATCATATTGATCGTATTCCAAGCCAAACAGTGCGTTTAGGCCGGGTTCCAACTCTTTTACGAGTTGTGCTCTGCTAATAGCCATTGATCAACCCTCCTATACGCCAGTGGTTGAAGGAGTACCCGCAGCAATGGACCCAACGGGTGCATTAAAGGGGTTATTCAACCGAACAACTGCGCCAATACCAGCAGCGGTAAAATCTTCATTCATGGAATCCTCAAGCCAACCCATAACCCGAAGGGTCAAAGTATTGGTCGTTGCCAGAGTACTGATAGCCAGTCGGCCCAAAGAAAGACCTGTAGCATCAGTTCCGGTGATACCAGTCGAAAGACTTGCATTTAGAAAGACACTTGCTCTCGCAGTTGCCTTGCTGGTCCATGAAGCATCCGTAGCAATAACGTAGAGTTGATTGGGATCATCTACGATAAATGCTTTCACCGGATGGTTACTATCGGCACCAGATCCGGGCCAATAGTTACTAAAGGTGGTTTTTCCAGTGACGCTAGAAACATACTCGCATCCTTGAAATACGCCTAGATGACTGACAGTGCCACCAGCAGCATTAGCTGTGTGGTCAATATAACCAGAAGCAAGAGGAATAACCACCTGCCCATGGTAAATCTTGTCACTGTTGTCGGAGGCAATTTCGTAAGGAGTATATCCCGTAACACCAGTGGAATTAGTGGCACCGCCCAACTTACTTATCGGACGGAGACCAAAGCTTCCGTTAATGTTAGCCATGTCTCATCTGCTCCTCGCAGCGGTTAAAACAAAACCTAAGTGTTCTTAGGTCCTCCAAATGTAACGCGCGACTGACGCTCCGGTTTTTGAAGTGCCATCGAATGATGTTGGTTTTCCTTCATGAGATCATTGTCAACCGCCGTCATAGCATCCGAGTTCATTCGCTCAAAATATTCACGGCGCTCTTCTACAATCTCTGTTGGAATACGAGCCAACAACAATCCACCAACGCCAAAAACGCCTTCATAGCTTCCACTATCAACCGTTGGAGCTTCAAAATCCGGGTATTCATCTTTCCGCACAAGTTCCCAGCCTTCCCGAATACGAGCCGACAAGTTTTTGCGGTCATCGAAACCCCGAACCTCTGCACGAATCCAGCGGTGAACGTAGCCTTCTGGCGGAGGAGGTGCATCCAATAAGGATGGTGGTTTCCAAGGTTGCCGTTTGGGTTTAGCCGAACGGGTCTTAGATGCGCGAGGAGTTTTATCTAACTGTTTGTCGGACATCATCCTGCTCCTAGCGTTTTGTGTTTCGCGTACTCATTCAGAGGAACTCCCAACTTATTAGCGATTGCAACTTCGCTAGGAGTTAACCTCACTTGGGTTTTGCGTCCAGTGCTACTGGAACGAGTGGCAGATGCTACAGCCTGTTGGGGCCTTCGCGTATCTGAAGAGGAACCAGAGCCTCCACTAAACTTATGTGGAAAGGCCTCCTTTATCCTCCGGTCTAGTTCAGAGTAGTACTCTGGGGACTCCGTGTCAAAGCCTTCTTCCTCCACAATCTTTTTGTGAATTCCAAAAGCCGCAAAAGTCATGGCCTCGTCACTGCCAAACCATTCGTTCTTTTCCGCCCAAGCTTCGGCTTTGGGATCCGGACGATTAGGCACTGAAGCGGGTTGAGGAGACGCTGCCAGTTGCTGACGTTGTTGATACTGAGCCTGCTGCTGCTTGGCCGATGCAACGCGCTCTTCCTCAATGGCGAGACGCGCTAACTTCTTGTTTAACTCGACCTGTGCGGACGTGTCGTTAGTAGCGATTGCAGTCTCTAAGTCCTTTTCTATAGACTCTGACTGGGTAGCAATCCGGTCTCCGTACTCTTCGACGTACCCTTTATCCAGACTCTGAACTCGGTCCTTGAGTTGCGCGTTCTCAACCTGGATGTTTTGTGCATAGTCTATAGCCGCGTTCTGCTGGCGTTCTGCTTCGCGAACCTTATGCGTGAGCTTATCGATCCGCTTCTTTACCTTCTTGCTATAAACCTCATGCTCTTCTTGATCCGCGTGATCCGCTTGAAGTTCTTCGGAAGGAGCTTCTTCCAATTCTACCGTGACCTCTTCCCCTTCGTTAGGAAGATCCACAACAAGGTCTTCGTTCCTCTCAGCCATTGTCTTCTCCTAAATGTGCAGGATGTCTTCAGGATCCTGTATTACAGCAATTATTTCATCGTCGTTAAGAATACGAACCTCGCCACCATCTATCTTAAAACGAGAACCCGCATACCGGCCAAACAGAACCCAGTCTTTTTCTTTACACCACGCCCCACTTGGAAATTTAGATTTGTCGTCGTAAGCCAAAGGACCTGTCCGCAACACAAAACCACAGACAGTAGCCAAAGCCTCTCGGTCTACCACCGCGTCCGGAAGAAAGACCCCACTCTCGGTCTTTCCTTTCCCTCTATATGGAAGGATAAGAAGACGCCACCCGGTAGGGGAGGGCATCCTATCTAGAGCGTTTCCGTCTATCTTTTCTGGATCCAGAACCTTTTCCTCAATATTAACGTAAGCATCGCTTAAGGAGACCAGATTATCTGTAGTCTCAGATTTTTCCATCATGAATCCGCCTTTTCTAGGATTTCTCTTAACTCTTGACCTATATAATCTAAAGATTCCACGTTGCCAACAAGTTGTTTGTACTCGTAGAAATCCTTAACCACACCGTCAGTCATCATCTCAGAGACTCTTGAGCGCCTCTCTTGAATGACTTTGAACAAATGTTCAGCTAAAAGAACTCCGTCCATCAATGTTGTCCCTTATTTCTTTTTATCGGTCTGCCATGCCCGTGCCTTGGACATTGCTCTATTACCGAACCAGAAGGATATGATGGCACTAAAGATAACACCGTCTGTTTCTTCTCGCCACGCCATATCTATAGCCACGGTCCAATCCAGATTCTGAACGGCAATCATGGCATAGATCATAACCCCTTTTGTTGCTAGATAAGCTAAGAGGAAAAGGTAAGTGACAACAGGGCGGACGCTACCGCGCAACCCGTTGATAAAAGATCCAGCATCGATAGACTTATCATGTTCATATAAACCCTTTGTTTCCTCAATTTCAGCCTGCGCGTCCAATTCTGCAACTTTGAGCTTGGATATCTGATCGGCGTATTTAGCCTTTGCCTCAAGCATATTCAATTGATGCGCGTCGGCCTGCTTCTGTTTAAATATTCCGATAACCTCTGGGATTATGGAGGTCCCGAAACCTAAAAGACTGCCTAGAAGAGCTATCATTATACCATTTTCCCTTTCTCTGACCGCAGAACCTTCAAACCCGTTCCACCGGCTAGAATGCAAGTAATGTCGTTGACTATCTTGGTAAGAGTCCACGCCCCATTTGGTCCAGCGTAAATCGTAAGAATGGATCCATCCGTCGAAACTCCGCGAAGGATAGGCTTCTCATTAAAAGTCTTCTCTAGAAACTTCGCCATAAGCTCCCTTTTAGCGCAACTTGGGACGGACAAGGCTTCCTGTAAAGATGACTCAGGCGCTTGTTGCGCCTGCTCTTGCTGACGTATTTCGACGGTAGACAAAGAGTCAGTAGATTGGCAGGCCGATAACAGTAAAGTTAGAAGAACTACCGCACGGGGAACCATTACCCACCTCCATTCATTATACCGCGTTGCTTATCTTTCAACGTTTCTACATCAGTTCTTAGCGTTTTAACATCCTCTTGGAGCCGTTTGATGTTAACTCCGTTGCTCATTCCTTCCTCTATGCGGGTCTGAATTTTCTCAACCTGACCACTGAGGTGTTCTATTAAGAGATATTGCTCCTGATCCGCAGAAGCCTGACCTAACTCGCCTCTCGGCCATTTAATCCGGAACTCGTTATTTTTAGCAATATCGGCCTGTAATTCCTTCAGGCCGGTCTCTAAGTCCTTGGCAATCAACTGCTCAAAGGTCTCAAGCTTATTCAGCCGCTCCACAACACCAAAGTACCCCCAGACGCCGATGGAAACTGCCGCCACAATGCTAATAAGATTCCTGATCGGCATTGATATTGCAGAGCTGTCGCTAACGCTTATCTGGTCCGCGCCCCGTCTACCCCGGTCCGCCTCTTCAGCCATTACTTCTTACCCAGATGCTGAACGGGTAGCCACTTATCACCGTCTTTACCAGCGTTGAACTTCCGCAGAACCAACTTGCCCTTACCGCACTCCCACCGCGTACCAACAGCGGTTCCTTGCGAGCGCAGTATCTGGCGCTTCACCTTCAGGCATTCGCTCATCCCACCTCTCGGCGTGTATTCTTTCAACTGGCCTGAGATGAACATATGCAGAATCCAGCCAGCGAATACCCTCTCGTCGGCTTTAGCCGTGTTGCCAGAAAATGTGATACAGCAGAAGGCCAATAATAATGAGCTTACCGTAATCAATGTTCCAAATTTCATTGTTTCCGCCAAACGTGTTTTCCCACCAGATAAGTATCTTATCCATCTTTCTTTCTCATCGCTTGTCGCCACCTCCACGCCAAAAACCCTAAACTGGCAAGAAGTAGTAATATAGAGAGACTCGTCTCAACAAGTCCTAGCCAAGAAGCCGCTACGGCTACACCGCCGGGAGCGACGGTTATGAGGTCTTTCGGTTCCATTATTTGTTCTCCACGAGTGGGTGCTTGCCGTTGTGGGCGTGAGAGAGTTGATCCAACTGTTTCGTTATCCACTTTACGTCCTTCTGAAGTCCCTCAAGTTCTCTGTGTAGGAGCTTTAGCTCATTCGGACTGTTGATGCTCTTCAACGTAAGCACCTGATTTGCAATCTTTCCGCGTTCCTGCTCCGCATTATCAAGCCTCGCGTCAAACTTTTCGCGGTTATCTTCCGCGCTTTTGATATGATCTTCAAGATCGTTCATGACGCGGCTCAGATTACTCTTCACCACGGCATAGCCACCGGCCACTGTAGCCAGAACCATAATCCCCTGTATCGCGTGACTCGCTCCAAGTTCCATGACTACCTTACCGCCGGTCCATGTGTCGCGGCCCACCACAGGAACCAGACGATTCCCACCGCAAGCAGGAGAACCATCATACCCTTACCAATCTCTATCAGAATCGTCTGCCGACGCTCCGCACGTTCCTCGGCTAAGATTCTCTCTTGCCGTGCGCGTTCTTTCTTATCTGCAATCCGCTTTTCGCGTTCGTTAAGAATCTGATCCCATGTGCTTTTTTCGTTGGGACCGCTCGGCCACTTCCGGTTGATCTCATCTTTAAGATCGGAGATCTGCTGGTCCAACTGCTTTTTCTCGATGATTGCCGCAGCCGCAGAACTGATACTGTCGTCTCCACCATCGTCCTTGGCGCGTTTCTGCAAGATGCTTTTATTCTTTGCACCTATAGAACTGCCAGCCTTGTGGTTTTTGTTTTTTTCGTGCTCGTCCTGTGCGCTAAAGACGCCATCGAGCCCGTGGACAATTTCTTGGACCCCACGCGCACTCTTAACGAGCGTTTTGGTAGCTGCAATTGCGGCGGCTATAGTTAACGGGTCCATTAGCGTTTTCCGTTATTGGACATGTACGCCGTCATGCCCATGTATGCTCCCACCACGCCAGCCTGTCCGATGTAGAAAAGCCCAAACAAATCCGATAGGGCCTTGATCCGGCCATCAGGGAAGATCGGCAAGAATACCATCAACGTGAACCCAATCATGGAAATCATCGCTACCCAGGCCATTCGACGCTGGGCATCCGCTTTCTCATGCTGATCACGAACTTCCGCTAACGCGAGCTCCTGATCGGAGACAACGCCGTCACTATCAACGTCGAGCTCGTTGTGGTTGCTGTCTTTCTGTAGTTTTTTCTGAGACATCAGAAAACCTAACAGTATTTGTAACTACCGCCCCGGATTGCCTCTCCCATTCCACGATTCTTACCTTTGGAAACGGACGCCTTAGAAACGTTAGGCGTGGGCTCTTCTACCGGAGGGTTGTATGGAACAAACCCCTGATCCTTGATGACTTGTCCGTCGCGGACGCCTTTTTCTGACTTTGCCATAACAATTATCCTTGTTGTTTTAGTATTTCACGTTCTCTTGCAGCTAAAATACGGGCGGCGGCAATATCTTTGGTTGCCTGTACCCTATTTTGGCTATTTTTGGAGTTTTGAGCCGCTTTTTGTTGATCAAACTGCAATCTTTGCTGATCCAAAGCGTTTTCCGCAGCATCTTGCTGTGCTCTAAGCTGTAAATCCTGCTCTTTCAAGGCAATTAACGGATCCGGTTGCCCCGCACCGCTAATTTGAGCACTCATTTGCTTAACTTGCTGCATACCTTCTGCGATAAGAGCCGCCACGCGGCCTTCCATTTGTTGTAAAACCTCTGGAGGCGGCTCCTGACCTTGAAACTGTTGAGAAACTTCTGCAAAGACTTGCTCCCTAGACTTGATGGATACGTGTTCCATAACATGTTTCTGCAAAGCCATGGCTACAGAGGGTATCTGAGCAACCATGCCTGATGAACCAAAGACCAAATGCGCCATTATGTGCGCGTCGTGGTTCTGTCCTTGGAATGCAACCAACGGCAAGTTGTCCAGGGACTCCGAGTTCTCCATCGCGGGGTCTTTGGGGGTAGGATCGTCCTTCCCTTCAGGCTTCAATATCGCATCAACGTCCTTGACGCCCACCGCGTTGTACATTCTACGGTACGCTTCATGCATATTATGAAGATCTGGAGCCGATTGAGCCAGTTGAAGCTCCGTCTGCGCCAGCGTCACCCTCTGCGCCATGGAGAAAATGTTGGGATCTGCCGCCGGTATGACATCAACCCTGTCGTCAAAGTCCTCGGCCTTTACCGTGCGCTCCCCACCGACAACGTCATAGGGGTACTCTTGCGGTAAATATTGACCAAAGACCTTGGCAAGCAGCGAAAATTCTTCTTTCTGAGCGTAAAACAGGCGCTTATGAATGGCCGACATGACCTTCGCGCCCTGCTCAAGCATAGCAATGGTCGTTCCAACCGCCGCTTGTTGATTTCCATCTCCAACTTGCAGGTTGGATACCGCCGCAAACCGCTGACCAGCCTCAACACAGAAACCCATCAACTGGAACAGCGTTTGATCGGCACCTTTGTACGGCAAAAGCATCAGTGAATCGCGAATGGCACCTCCAGGTGCGTCTACATCACGAAACTCACCCGGAGATAGCGGATCGTCGTCATTCCGTATCCGCAAGCCTCGCGCTTTGAAGCCCGCCGGTAAGTTTGACAGGGTCCCCGCGTCGATAAGCTGACGCAACGCTGCGGTAGCCGTGCGACTCAAACCGCCAATCATGTGGATTAAGCCAAGTCCATAGAACCCAAACCCAGGCAAAAACTTGAAATGTACGAAATACTGGTTCTTTTTGTAGTTTGGATCGTCTTTCGTGTAATTCCTGCGGACACTGAGCACCGCACCACTGTCCTCGGACACAGTCACGATATATGGAAGCTTGATACCAGTGGGCTCCCCATCGTCTCCCATGTCTTCGTAACCGTCGAGGTCCAAATCGACGTGGCATTCAAGAAGAGTTATCTCCTTGTCTACAATTGTCGGCTCTACACCCGTAATGTCGTCCATCTCTTCGCGAACTGTAGAAGGCTCCGACTGCGACGGCGTTACTTCTACGTCGGCATAAAAACCAGCGCGTTGTTTCTTACGGAGTTCGTTCTCGGTAACTTGAATTATGTGGGTGACGTTTTCAGCCGTCTCCAGATCCGTTGCAATGTACGGAACAATCAACTGCTCCGCCGGAACAAACTTACTGACCGCCCTGCCAAGAAACTCGTCGTAATATACTTTCTTAAACGTAGACCCAGATAGCGGTAGATAGAAGAGCATCTGATCGAACTCAGGGGTGTACTCTTTCATCACGCACGTAATCTGATAATTCATAAAGTGGCGAACGCGAGTGGCCTGATCTTCCTTCTCTTGAGTGACCTTACCTACAATCTCCGTGCGTACCGGACCACCGGCAGGCAACAATTCACCAAAAGCCTGCGCTTGAAACTGAGTAACGGCCTCGGCAAGAAGTGGATGCGTAACGCCCGTCGCACCACGGAAGGGCTCTGATCGTTCTTCGTACTGGAAACCAAGCAACTCAAGACCGGTGCGATAGGCGTCTTCCCAATCCTTGCGGCCTTCCTTGTTTGCCTCGTAGTCCTCTACAAGTTGAGACGACATTCTAGAGACAACGGAATCATCCAAGTTGTCTACAAGGTTTGCATAGAAGTCGCCCGTATCAGGGGCCGACATAACCGGATCAAAGTCAATAACGACGCCACCATCCTCTTCAAACTCAATCTTGAGTTCCGGATCCTCGACCAGAGCCTCGTCCTCTACGGTGATCTCAACACCTTGAGCATCCTCCAAGTCCAACTCCACCTGAGGTAGCGCATCCCGGCGCTCTACAAGGGAGCTTGTCCCAAAGTTGCTGCGAGGTAACGGGTTACGAGCCATGGTTATCGCCTCAACGACATAATGCCGCCATATGCTCTAGCTTGAGGAGAAAAGAAGTCCCCTGTCTGCGGATCAAAGCCAGGATTCTCGGTAACGCCCTGACCAAGTGGCTGTTGCATTGGAGGCATTGCAGGCCGAACAAACCCCTCCGACCTCATCAGTCCACCCATAGGATTACTCTGAGAAGGTAGATCCATAAGTTGCTGCTTTTGTTCAGGAGTAAGATCTCTTACCGCAGAACCTTCCATGGCCTCTGATCTAAATCTCATTAGCATAGCTTCTAAACTATTCGTGTCCTTATCCCCTAATGCTATGCGAACACTAGCCGAAGTATCACCACTAAAATTAAGTATCGCATTAATCAGATCATTGCGATATTTATTAACGGCACCCTCTAGATCTTTCGCTGCGGCCTCGCCGCCTTGCTGGTATCCAACCGGGCGAAATCCCATCATATTCATGCTAATATCTCCTATTACCGGCGTCTCAACCTACCATTCTTGGTTGCTCATATAAAGGTTTGTCTACAAGACCGCCATCCGCTTTGCTTTTCGGAGGAAAACCTCCTTCAAGAACAGTGGGCGTCGTTGCACGGTCCATGGCTTTCTGATCCCAGACAACGGCGTTCTTGGTCCGCGTGTCCTCTTTCGGTTCAGGGTATGTAAGATCAAGTTGGACGCCGTTTTCTATCATTTCCTCAATGAGAGATATCACTAAATCCGAAGCGTATGGGGGGACATCACCGTAGAGACCGGAGTTCCATGTAGATTTCTCGTTGGGCTCCAGTTCTTGCATCTTGTTAAGCCAATCGTCTTCGCCTGGAAGACTCTTAGCGAAATCTAATGCTTCGGGAAGTCCTTTTGAATGAAAAATAATATTCTCTGCATCTATTTCCTGTTGCCTAACAGAAAGAGGGGTGTCTGGAAC
>Ga0208919_1001739_pt1 | contig 12111 bp, 17 predicted proteins | sample 4_EtaG_FD_184076 | JGI IMG/M metagenome (GOLD analysis project Ga0208919, IMG submission 184076) | Marine viral communities from the Subarctic Pacific Ocean - 4_ETSP_OMZ_AT15127 metaG (SPAdes) (version 3) | ecosystem: Environmental > Aquatic > Marine > Oceanic | place: Pacific Ocean | collected...
GTCTGGTTGACCAAACAGGCCGCCGTTCAGCCAAGTAGACACAGCCGTCGAAGGCCACGCCTTCGGCGTGTCATGCCGCCCCCGCCAGTTTGATACGGCGGTGGACGGGTTGGTGCGGTCCTGGCGGAACATCTGCTAGGCGGTGATGCGGTTTACGAAACCGTTGACGTTGATGACGTTCGCCGTCGCAGCGTGCGCCTTCACGATCAGGCTGTTGTCCAGCAGGAACCCCGGCACAATCAGGGTCATCCCTGAATCGGCTGCCAGTTCCAACTCGATGTAGTCGTCCTGATCGGTTGTGCCACCAAACTGGACGGTCAACACGACCGCTGAAGCGGAAGTGTTGCAGGCGTACACCCAAATCTCGTCCCTGTTGGAAGTACCCGAACCGACGGTATGGATCGTTACAGGCGATCCTGCTGTAGTCGAGGTGATGGAAATGTTCTTGCCGTTTGTGCTGCCCGACAGGAACTCTTTTGAATACGTTGCCATTGTGCCTTTCCTCTATGAGAAAACTTGGTTTGCGATGATGTTGTCGTCCACGGCCGTGGTCACCCACGCAATCCCTGGGGTTGCGCTTGAATCCGCTACCAGGAACGTCCCATTCGCCCCGACACCGACGCGAACCAGCGTATTATCGGCCGAACCAGCGAGGATATCTCCTTTGGCGTCGACCAGGGTGTTCTGAACAAGCCCAGGCGACGAGTTCACGAATGTTTCAATGTCCGTGAAGTTCTGGTTCATGTCGGCAGCAACAATCGTTGTTCCTGCTGAGAAGTCGTTTGTGACGGCAAGTGTCGCCATTTACCTGAGTCTCCTGGGAGTATAGGTGAAAGCCAATGCATTGACTTCCCAATGATTATCCGACGTTGGCCCACTCACCTTCATGCTGATGCTCTTGGCTGTTCCCAAAGTCGGCAGATTGATGACATCCGCAGTCAACGAACGAGCAATCGCATCCCACTTAGCCACATAATCGGAACTGTCGTCGCTGTCATCCCACTTGGCGGTGTCCCACCTGGATGTGGAAGTCTTGCCGGCAACAGCGACATCGAAAGATGTCGTCTGAGCCGACTTGTCGTAGTCCTTGTAGATGTCGACAGGAAGCGTAATCGTCGATTCGGCTGAGGTAACCATTCGAGGTCGACCCCACCGTTTCTTCACGATCGGGTTCTTTCCCGTCATCCAGGTCGTGAAGAAATGGGAAGAAATGTGGGTTTCCGTGGAACTGGCGTACCTGTCGCTGGTGCGGTTCTGTTCATCCTCGACATCGACGACAACGCCCGTATTCGCCACACAACCAGCAAATACGGTCGGTGACGAGTTAGGAGGCCGGTAAGCATACAGTGGGCCGGCGTCAATGTCGGTCAGCACCCAGGCACCCGTTGGTCCCAAAGTCGGATCATAAATGAACGTCCGTCGAGTCGTCGCACCTTCCTCTGTCCAATCGACACTGACGTACGCTTTCTGGTTACCCCACGCTAGTTGCGGATTCGAGGTGAACGAGATGCGGCCATCAGTGATCGCCGGAGCGATCTTGTCGAACACCCACGAAAAGTTTTCCTTGTTGTAGGCGAAGACGCCCTGGTCGGCATACCAGAAAAACACCCCGTAAGGGGTGGAGATGGGTTGTGACAGCGGCACAGATCCGACGCTGTCGGTCAACGTGACCACCTGGAATGAATCCGAATCGAATCCGAAAATGGCGTAGACGCTGTTCGACTTGAATATCAGGAGTCGATCACCCATCGGGCACAGACCGGTGATGTAGTCGCCGTGTTCACCCTTGTCGATGTCGACGTAATCTGTTGCTGCCCATCTTTCGGGATTATTGGCGTTCGACCACCGTACCCGGTACTTGTAACCGGTGGCTGATTCGTAGGTGTACGCGGCCCACGCGAAGTTGTTCCAGAACGCAACGTACTGGGCCTGGGGGAAGTTGCCGGCTGAACCATCCAGAGTCGTACCCAGGTCGGCGGCAGACGAACCATCCCACTTGAATGACACCTTGTCGTATGACACGCCGTAGGCAACATTGTTCATGGTCATCCCGTAAACCCTGGATCCGTCGGTGCGGGCCGTGATTCCGGTCAGATCCGTGAAGTTCGCCGTAGTCGAATAGGCGACCTTGGTCCCGTAGTTGACCATCAGGTGATTGGTGCCGCTATCCGTGTGGAGTGCCCAAATGCCCTTTACGTCGGCGCTCAGAGCCGTCGTGTTGCGACGATCGACGCCGTCGCGCATTCTGATCCCCCCACGGGGATCTACGAGAACATTGAGAAGATCCGGTGATTCGTTGTCTTCCAGGTTGAACTGGTCGGTACGAAGGTTCAGTCCACCGGTGAACGATTCGAGGGTTTCTAACTTGAACTGACTACGCGTAGCCACCGATTACTCCCACGAATAGCGCATACGGTTTGGGAGGATGACCTGGGAACGCCACCGTGAGGCGCTGCGACTGTTCAACAACACGGGCTGAGGCGCCGGCATGTCGTCGTAGCGTGCTTTCAGATTGTCGAGTTCCTGATTGAAAATCTGGAAATACTGGGTCGCCATCGTGGGATCTTCCTGCTGCTCGTAAGCACGGGCAATCCCATATGTCGCTATCACGATATGGAACGGATCGGGTAGATCGGATGGTTCCGTAGCATCGGATACGCCAGCCCCGAAAGTAGTCGGGTTCTTGTATCCGCGCACATTGATCGTTTCCGCGCTTGTGGGCGTAGGGTACAGGCGGACCGTGTCACCCCAAAATGACCACCACCAGGGCGACCCCTGGCCTGTCACATTCAACGGATAGACCACATCGCCTTCGTCGCGGCCCACATAGGTCGCAACGTGGTCATCGGTGCGGAGAGCGGCAAGTTCACGCAAACCACCCGTCACGGATGCGCCGATCACCGCCAGCGTATAGTCCTTCTGCGACGCTACCGTGTCGAACGTGGTCGACACCTCGAAGAACGGCCACCGCTTCTCCGAATAGACGATGACATCGTAGCCTTCGCCCAGGAAACGGTTGAGGGTATCGTCGGAAATATCGGTGGAATCGATGTCCACCACAGAGCGGACATACGACCGCATGGTCGAAATGTCCACGGCTACTCCCTATGGAAGACGCACAGGTCGCTGCCCGCAGGAGGACGCCCTTTACAGGGATCCCCGCTGCGGGTCAGCGCGCTGCACTTGGGTGCCGCCGGAACAAGGTTCGGGTCTGCGATCGGGGCGATCTGATGAACATTGCGGGATGGCCCCACGGTTTGAGGCCGCGGAGTGCTTTCCCGGTAATGGTCGCCAGAAGGTTGACCATACGGTCGAACCCCGACTTTGTATGCGTCTGCGAATCCTCGTCCCATCGGGTACTACTAGGCCGGCGTGATGCCGTACATGTAGCCCTGGCGGGCGCGGTTGCTTGTGGTCAACTCGCCGTAGCAAAGCAACTGCGAGAACACCGCGTCCTGGTTGGTGGGACGCACGAACGGCGTTGGCTTGAACCAAACGTCGCTGTGAGCCACCAACTGGATGTATTTGGTGTTCAGCATGTAGAGTTTGCCTTCGCCGGCGAGAGTGCCGTCGAAAGTCATCGGTGCGCCCTTGAACAACAGGTTCTGGAAACCCTTGTCAGCCATGTCGGTGTCCGTGTAACGGATCTGACCGACCAGTAGAGCCTCGTAAGCCTCGTACTGGTTCTGTCCCGAAATGATGATCGTGGGCTGGTCGTTGCCGACCGAACAGTTGTTGTAGAGGGTCGCCATCGAGGCAACAGTAATAGCGGCCGAACCCTGGTTCGTTACCGCTGACCGCCACCAGGAGTTATCCGAATCGGTGGCGTCGATGCCACCGGGAGAACCCGTAGAACCAACCAGAGCCGAAAGCCCCAACCAGTCCTTGCTGCTGTTGCCGGTACCGTTGCCGAAGAACATGGTGTTCATGTTCTCGATAATGGTTTCCTGGGTCTGGAAGATCTTGCCTTCCAGAAGATCAATGATCTGGGCTTCGCCGTTGTTCTTGGCTTCCTCCATACCGTTGATCGTGACTGTGGCCGCGTACTGCTTCCACGAATACTCAGCCGCGCTAATGCCCGTCTGCGCCGTCGTGGAAATAGTGTCCGTACCTGAGTACGAACCAGCCGTTGAGTTGGTCCCGTAAATGAGCGGGACGACGATCTTCGCACCACCACTGATTCGACGAATCGTCTGACCGTTCGTCAAAGCGTAGAACAACGGCCGCGCACTGAAAATGTTATCAGTGAGTTTCGGGACGTAGTTCTTGAGCGTGGTGGAAAGAATCTCGTCAAAGTTGCTGTTACCAGCCGCCATGATTCTTTACCCCTTGGGTCTAGGTGCCGTGTTCTTTCTTGGCGTTGGCAAACGCTTCACGAATCGACATCGGTTTCTCCGCTGCCGTACTGGTTACTACACCAGCCTGTCGAGAAGTTCCCGTTTCCACCTTGGTGTTCCGCTTGGTTTCGGTTATCTCCCGCTCCTCATGCAGTTTTCCCGCATAAGTCGCCAAAGATCCGAAGTTCATGTGAGCGTACGCCGCCTCCAGGTTCGGGATACGGTTCGCCAATGCGTGCCTGTAAAGAGCATCCGCATCAAAGTTGCCGTACTTCGCCTGGAGAGTAGAAACTTCTGTTTCCAACGCCTGCTGTCTCGACGCCCTCGCCTGTTGAGCCATCGTCGCTTCCAAAGAAGCGATGCGTTCCTCTGTCGGATCCGGTTCATCCTCCCACTCATCCGTGGAAGAAGTCGACCGATTGTCCGCAATGCCGAACGCTGATGACAACGCAGTAAGCGCACCCTCGGGGTCCGCTTCCAGAGCCGAAACTATTGCTTCGGCCTGCTCCAAACGCTGACGTTCGGATGCCAACTCCTGCGTCTTACGGGTGTAATCCGCCTGTCGCTGGTATCCCTGTTGAAGTTCGCTTAGGCTGACCTCCGACTCTGCGCCATCCACCTTCACGGTGTATGTCGAGCCGGCAGGTTCCGTCGCTACCTCGTTGGAAGATTCTGGAGTGTCCATCTCGATGGGTTCCGTTCCTTCTATGTTTTGTGGGCACTAGCCCGTGGAGTCCGTAGTTGCTCCTAATACACAACAACGTCTGTCCCAGGTCAACCCAAAGAAGGCAACTCCAAGCCCATCTGGCCCTCCAGTTGAGCCATCAACTCGGGCGGCACACCGCCCGTAGGTGCGAAAGCGGGGGGCACACCGGCGCCTGGGGGAGGTTCAGGCACGGGTGGCCCCCCTGGCGGCAGGGGGCCGCCGGCCAGAGCCGCTTCTTCCTCCATCGGAACTTCCCCAGGAGGCGGAGGCGGCTGCTGTTCCATAATAAACTTTTGCGGATCCTTGATGCCGAAACCTTCCTCCAGCACATGAATCGCAAGAGCCGCCGGATCTATGACCGTTCCCACCAGCGGCGCAATCGCATTCAACAAGGATACAGCCTGCTGCTTACGAATCGTGTCATTCATCGGCTGAGTCGAACCAGCCTCGACGGCGAAATCGTATTCACCCAAAATGTCGTCACGGCTATACGGAACCCACAGGGATTCGCCGCCCTTCATCGACACACGGGCCATCTGATCGCCAGTCATGAACTGCTGCATCAACTGGATCACCCGTCGGGCAATCTCCGAAATCGAAATCTCGATGATCGCCAACTTGTCGGCAGCCCGCGCATTCTGTGCATCAGCAATAATGCTGGCCTCAGTAGCCGTACGCGTAATCTCCGGCATCGCCCCCCTGGCATACTCTGATACGCCAGACACCGTATTGATGTCATTCTCGATGATGTTCGAATAATTGTAGATCTCTGGAGAAATCGGTGTCTGCGGCATTGGAATCACAACATCCGACAAAGGCTTGTTCTCGTCGAGAACTGGAACCAGACGGCCATCCTCATCAGATTCCAGGGCTTCACGCCCTGCCGGCCCAAACGACCGCTCATGGTACAGGTACTTGCGGGCGTACCGCTTCCTATCGTTCATCAACTGTGAACGGGTCTTATCCAACTCCAGTTGCAGAGACTCGATCGATTCCAGATCACCCATCGGATAGAACAGATCAGGAATGTCATAGTTCCGAATCATCACAAACGGCTGCCCGTACGCATACGGCATCGGCACCGGATCAACCAGGAAACCATCGCTGTTCTCAGAAAACACAGACATCGTGTTATCCGCAATGTCATAGAACTCCCAGATAGTGACCCTGTCCTCGTCGAGAACGCGCTCACGCTCGTTCTCGTACTGAGAAACATACTGGAGGTTCACGCCGGCATCCGCATCCAGACGCTTCCGAACCGACGGCTTGTACCGTTGATCCTTCTGAGCCTCCTCCAACGGTCGCACAATCTTCTGAGCGATCCACCTGGCATCATCCATGCAGGTCGCCTCAGGATCAACAAATATGTCGAACGGTGAAATCCGCTCCACGAACGGCTGATCCTCAATCACCATCATCGCCGTTTCCGGCAGATTAGCGTTGATCTCGTCATCCGTCGGCAACGACGCAGCCAAATCGGGAGACTCGACAGCGAACTCGTCGACCTCCATGCGGGCCTGCTGCATCAGCAGATCCCGTTCAGCCTCAGCCAAAGAAGTCTCCTGCTCCAGGAACTTCCAACCGGTCTTCACCCAACCGTGTCCGAAGATCAGGAAATCCTTCACGGCACGCCGGAACGGCTTACGGAAATCGTGATGCCGCCACAAATGATTGACGACAGCCTCCACAAATGCGGCACGATCAGAGTTGCCCTCATCATTCGCAGACACCACAACCTTCGGATGGTTCACCGCGACCGAAGGAGCGATCACATTGATCGTGCTGAAAGCCAGGTTGACAGCGATCAGATCAGAACGGCTACGCGTCGTTTCAGCCCAATGCTTACCCCGATACAGGTCGATCAGACGCCACCAGGTACGGTCGTACCCCTGTTCCTCCCGCCACCTACGGGTACGCTCCAGACGCCGCGTATACTGCTCATGCAGTTCCGCCCTGGTCTTGTTACCCATCAGAAGTACGCCTTGTCGGGCAACCTCTCAATGTTGCGCCCCTGCGATAACGCTTCCTGTTCGGCTTTACGGCCGCGTTCCGCCCGTGTGAGATGCTGCTCATCAGGGGGAAAGACCCCTCGCGCACCGCGTCCCGTATCAACTCTGATGCCCAAGAGTTTCTGCCGCCACTCCCACAGTTCATCCATCTCCTGTTGAGTCTTCGGACCCTTGAGATCCACAACGTAGACACAAAACTGCTCGTAAGACGCCTCCCTGGGGAGGATCGCCATTACTTGGCGTTGCTGCCGCGCAACTTCGGCTGCGGGCTTGCCGGTTCAACCTTGCCGGTCTTTCCATGCTGATTGAACGGCGTGTTACGCACAGAAACCTGGCCGTAACCGCCAGTCTGGTTGTTCAACTTCGGGCTACTGAACCGCTGCTTGGGCGAGTTGGGGCTACCAGGCTCCCAAATCGGGTTCGCAGACACACTGGACCCACGCTTCATCTTGTTGTTCTTGCCTGTGGGACCGTCGATTGTCTCAGTGCCATTGGTGTGCGAAACAAAGTTCTTTGCCATAACTACCTCTCGGAGGAAACGAGCATGCCTATTAGTTCGTTCAACGTGTCCCACGGACAGAATGCTGACCGATCCGAAACGGGTCATCCGACGTATCCTCACTCAACGCCAGACGCTTCCACCAGTCGATCGTCCAATAGTCGTCGACCTTCTCGACGTACTCGGGGGCATACGCAAACTTTCGCATCTGATTCGCCAACGCCAACGCCATCACCCGGTCATCGAACGGCGAACCCGACATCGAACCCTTCTCGTTGCGGGTGAAAGTCCGCAACTCCGCCAAAGTGTTCCGATCCCTCAACCCCAACTCGTCGTTCTTCAACGCCGTTGCCAAATCATCGATCATCAACGGCTTCGACGTACGCGTCGTCTTCCAACCATACTCCTGCGTCACCCGGTTTGTCACACTGTTCAACGTACGCTTCCGAAACAAGCGCGGATACCCCAACTGGCGCAACACCGTGATCGTCGTCAAACCATGATTGTTCGACTCGACGCAACACAACGCATCCCGATACCACAATCCGATATTGAAAACTTCGGCCGCCAACTCGTCAGGAGCGATATGCCCATGCCAGATAGCAGCCTGCTCCCCTGTATTCAAATCCAACACCTGGATACACGAATAGTCGCCGTGACCCAAACCCTCCGCCGTGTCAACACCCATCACATAGCCGTGCATCGAATCCGGCGGCGACCAAACTTCAAGATTCATGTTCTGAACTCCATAACCCTCGGCATCACAGAATGCAGATACCCGACCTGGCCTCGACGGCAACCCGCCGCCAAAGCATCCAGGACATCCAAATCGAACACCGGGTTACCCGACCGGACAAACGCTTCCTCCGGTGTCGTCGGATACTCCTGAGCCAACTGCCACGGCAACATCGACTGACGCTTTTCCTCATACCACGATTCGTCCCGATCCTCCGTCGCAGACCACGGAAAAAACATTGGAGCAAACTTGTTGTTCGACGCCGAAGCGCCAACCCACAGATTATGAAAAAAGTTGCCGGAACCATTCGCAGTCGACAAACCAATGATACGGCCACCCACATCCGCAACCGGTTCAATCGACGCCCACGCCTCCTCCGGGTTCGGCAAAAACGCCCACTCGTCGACAACGATCAGCGTGGCGGACTCGCCACGCGCAGGATCAGACGCCGACGGCATCGACGTAACCTGCGACCCGTTGTCGAAAAGCATACGCTGCTGATGCTCGACCAGAGACTTCGGGCCACGATCCACCATCCACAACGGCAAATGAGAAAACCCGTACTTCGTCTTACGCAACAACAACACCGCCTCACGCTCCGTGCGAGACAAATCAATGATGTTCTGATCTGCATGAAAAAACGCCAACCAGAACTGGTGAGCCGCCACCAGGGTCGTCCACCCGATCTGGCGGGCCTTCAACGTCAAAGAATAACGGTTGTCGCCCCAATGCCCCAAAGCGAAAGTCTGAGCAGCCCTCAGATCAAACAGGATCCTGCCGTAGGCAGGATGGGCGATGTTCCAATACTTTCGCAGAAAGTACGATTCGTCCCTCACGCAGCGTCGCCACTCCGCCTCCTGGCGGAGTTCCGTCAACCGCGACACTCAGTCCTCAATCGCATCTCTCAACTCGGGTATATCCACCAGACGCTTTGGAGTCCAGGTGTTGCGCCAAATCGACGGAGGATGGTTTTTCTCAACTTCGAACCTGACCTCTGCATCGGGATACATCCGAACCACATGATGACACGGTTCCTCCCCATCCCACAAAGCAGCATCTTCCTCCTCGGTAGTTGGAATGCCGTCATGCAATGCACAGACCGGCGGCCCACAAAACCCCCGATTAATGCCCTCTGTCATCCACTGGTCAAACGAACGGCCCACAACGCCTCCCTAGAGTCGGAACAGATCCTGCAAGAGCCTTCCCGCAGCAAGCACAATCATAGCGCACGCAAAGACCCCGGCAGCGATCCCTACGATCGCAACAACATGAACTACTGGCACGCGTCGCATGATTCGGGATTCTCCAAACCACATTCCAACGGCTCATCGGCACCAGGCCCATGAAACGGATCCCCCCACGGACCTAGAACAGGTCGTTCCCCAAACGCTTCTTCACGCCAGACCTGGTCCTCATCTCCTGGCAACACTTTCCCGCCCAACACGGCAATCCCTTCGAATGCATCTCGAACACTTCACGACGTACCTTAGCGCGCTCCGCCGACCGCTCGGCCCGCAAATCAGCAAGCATACGCTTGCGGCCTGAGGAAATCACTGCGACGACAACAAGGCGCCACCAGCCAAAATCGGTGGCACCAGAGGGCCACCAAACCCGGTTCCAGCGGCAGTAGCGGCAGCAATCGCCGTCGCAATCATTATCGCCGTCTTCGTGTCGATACCAGGCACAGCCTCAACAACACTTTCCACCAGATTGCCAAGCCCACCAAAATAGCCTTCGCTTTCCTGCGCTGTACCCTGAGCCAACATCTCCGGCAAAATCGAGGCATCCATCCTCGACTCAGGATTCAAAAAATCATACTCCTTACGGATCTTCTCGATCTCCTCCTTGCCACGTTTCCGATCTTCCTCAGAAATCTCAGGGCCAGGCTCATACGGTGCCGGCGGGCGCTCAGGATGCGCCCGCCCCGTCCTGGGCGGCTCACCCGCCATCGCAGACGTACCAGGCGGAAGATCAGGCACCGGATCCAAATGCCGGCCACCCCACTTCTCAATCGCCGCCTTACGCTGCGCCGGATCATCCAAATCCCAAGTCTGAACCAGAGGCGGCGGCGGAGGATCATCAGGCGGATCCAACTCCCGAATCTCCGCCTCGATCTCAGCCAACTCTTCAACCACCTGCTCCAACGCCTGGTCATACGGCGCAGAAGTATCCCTCAACCGATCCCCATGCCTTTTCTGCAAATCAGCATGACGGGCACGCAGACGCTGCAACCTGATACTCGTCACACTCCCCATCATCTCCGCAGCAGTCTCCCGCGCATCAGGCAACGACACAGACCTGTCAGCCGTCCTCGACTGCGGATTCGGCCCATGCTGAGAAACAACATCAATCCCCATTAGACGCCTGCCTTAAATCTGCCAACCGTTTTTCTTCCCGCGCCTCTCGGCCCGCCTCCGTACCCGAACTCAACCAACCCCACGCGCTACCCATCCAATCAAGCACGGGCGGATCCTGAAGCCTTCGCCTACCTTCCTTGGTCGACATCGCCAATAACAACGCTGCCAAATCGCCGCCATGTGTGCTATTAGCAAATCCAGTAACCCGCTCCCACGGATGCATCCCAGCACCGGAAGACGCTACGGGACGACCAGCCCACGGCCGGGCCGCCAAAAACGATAAAGCCAAAGCGGTTCTATTTCGCAACGTATCAGCCGACTCATCGGCCTGCTCCTCCTCCACAGAAGTAGCGTATTCCTTGGCGCCACCACGCTCGGCTGCACGCTTCGCCCATTCGTTATACCCCTCAGAGGTAATATCGGAAAACTCGTCCGGGGCGCGCATTCCGGGATCCATAGTAAACGAACCAGGCTGAATACGCACCGACCGATCACGGTGACCAACGCCGACAGCCCCGACGGCCCCCTTGCGACCAACACCATCCCTAGCCATCAGACACCGGCACATCTCGGAACTCGGCCACCAGGGACTCCAACTCATCAGCCAACTCGGCATCCGACAAACCAGCAGCATCACGCTCATCATCGACGATCACACGACGCTTCGGAGTGAACTTCTCGACATACTGAAGGTACAACGAAGCAGCCTTCACATCGCCACCAGCGGCAGCGCCATACAGCGCGTCAATCACCGTCTGAGTACGCTCAGGATGAACATTCAGTTCAGCAGCCCGGCGGTCCCACTCACGCACAAACCGCACATCCCGCTTAATCCGACGAATCGAATCCTCATGCATCCCATTCTCAGCCGCCCACTCCTTCTGAGTCGGCGGTGTACGCTCCGGCCCCGCCAACACCCAATCCAGAAGCAACCGCCACCGATCCGGCATCGTCTGCACACCCGAATCCTCATCCGTCTTCCAACCTCGACCGCCACCGTTCTGTGCCACCACGCACCTCCATACACCTGCCTGGAGCGTCCCAAAAGAAATAGTGGGACAAACCCTACGGTATTGTGGGGGTGGGGGGGTGCGCCTCAAGCGCACCCCCCCACCCCCACTACGGTACCAGGTACCGAAGCATACAGCGCGGATACCCCACACCCGCATCCCCCGCCGAAGTACGGGCACCCCCCACCAAGTAATATCGTTGCACGCACCGGGAATAGAACAATAATACTTATCCCAACGGGAGGCGGTGGGGGGCTGGGGGTCCCCCGGTCCGGTTCGTAGGATCGTTCCCAGGGACGGAACTCGGAGCCGGCGAGCGTGCCAGGAGCCGACCTGGGTCGACCTCGAGCCGGCCGGGGCGCAGCTCTATTTTCCGGGCTGCGCCCCGGAACGTGGGGGAAAAGGGGAAGGGGTCGGGGGCGTCCTCGAGGGCCGGCGACGGGCTCCGGTAACCAGT
>Ga0208919_1001740_pt1 | contig 12101 bp, 14 predicted proteins | sample 4_EtaG_FD_184076 | JGI IMG/M metagenome (GOLD analysis project Ga0208919, IMG submission 184076) | Marine viral communities from the Subarctic Pacific Ocean - 4_ETSP_OMZ_AT15127 metaG (SPAdes) (version 3) | ecosystem: Environmental > Aquatic > Marine > Oceanic | place: Pacific Ocean | collected...
TGCAACTAATACCTGACCAAAATTACTTAATGACCACAGACCTGGTTCAAGTGATACGTCAGATGCAGAAGCTGCTTCTCCCCAATTACCTGATCCCCATGAGTCAATACCCCAACCATAACCATATGATTGTTCTGCAGGACCAACTTGTTCATAAGGTTTAACTTCTAAACTTCCACCTGTTGAAACTGTTGCTGTTGCATTACTTGATTGTGTAATTGTAAATACACTTGTACTTGTAATAGAAGTTACTTGAAATAATTTATCTTCAAAATCAGAATTTGAATAACCTGTACCACCTGGTAAAGTTACATTATCTAACAATACAATGTCTCCTGCACTTAAACCATGATTAGATTTTGTTATAGAACAAATAGCTGAGTTGTTAGTTGTTGCAATAGTACAAGAAGATAAAGTAGCTTTTAAAGGTGTAATGTCATACAATTGACCTTCAAAATAAATAATTAAAAACTTATCTGTTCCAAGAGCCACGTACCTATTTCCATCTAGATCTACAAATGCAAACTGTCTTCTTGCAACACCTACAATTGTATCTGTAACTAATGATGACCAACCACCTACTTTTTCTGGTAAACCATATCTGAATCTTGTATTGTCACAATCTACCCATCTGTTTTCCGCACCAGATTCGGTATCTTGCTTATCAATTCCTGGTAAGACTTTAAAATCAATTAGAGCCATGGTCCGTGCTCCTATATGTTATCTTTATAGATCCAGCCTCTAGTTGCATTAACATACACTAAAGTAAATGCAGCACCATTAGCATTAACCACTAAATTAGAAGCGGCACCTAAAATATTAGAACTGTTTCTACCGATTGTTAAATTGTTAGATGCAAAACCATTACCGCTATCTATAAAATGTACTTCATTTCCTATTGCAGGTGATGCAGGTAAATTGATGGTAACAGGTGTACCAATACCACTTCCTGATGTGTTTATTAATAATTGATCACCATTAACTGCTGTGTAAGTAGAAGGTGGAGTGTAGTATCCTTTTGTTTGTAATTTTCCTGTAATGTTTGTGCCATCAGAATATAAAACTGTTGTTGATCCTACCGGTAAAGTAATACCTGTTCCTGAAACTGTTTTAACTGTTAATGTATAATTAGAAGAAGATCTAGCTGTTGCATCTTCTACAATAAAAACTCTTTCAGCACCATCGGGCATAGTAACTGTTCTAGCCGCTGTTAAAGTTCCTGTTAGTTTGTAGTATAAATTCTTACCATTTGCTGTTGCATGGTTAGCTAAAGATAAAGCAACATCTCCTGAACCTACTGCAAGTGATAAGTAACCACTAGCTGCTTGTTCTAAAATTTGTAAGTTTGTGTTTGTAATTGTACCCCAGGTTCCTGATTTTTCTCCTGTAGTTATAAGCTCTAATTTTAAATCTGTTGATGTACTTGATGCCATAATTCTCCTATGCGTCCGGATCTATCGGGACCCAAACTTGATTTACTCCTGGTGGTATTGGGTTCCATGATATCACACTTACAGGGTTATTTGCAAGGTTAATTTGTTGTCCTGTAACGTTTACCGTAGTAATTAGATCTACTGTTGTATTACCTATTGCTATATTTAACCTATTACCATTAGCTAATACAGTAATATTCTGTATACCGACTCCGGCAAAAGTAGTTGATGCAAAAGGTGTTGCTCCAAAAAACATTACGGTGTTTGAATCCTTGTCCAAGTTTGTGAGACGCCTGGTACTACACCGTCCCATTGTTTAATATTAATAGAAGTAGGTACCGCTACTTCTAACTCACTACCTGTAGGTAATACAGTTGCTTTAGCTTTAATAGTTACTGTTCCTGTAGATAAATTTTGTCTGTTAGTTGTTACAATAGCTGTTGCATTAGCTTTGGTTGTAGCATTTCCAATAGCAATTTCAATACCACTTCCTGTAGGTGTAATTGTTGCTGCTGCAACTATTGTAACATCACCTGTTTCTGTATTAATCCTTGATCCCTGAGGCAAGACTCCTGCTGCTGCAGTCGTTGTAACTGTTCCGGTATCTGCATTAATTCTTGATCCTGTTACATTATATTTAAATGCAAGTGTAACTGTACCAGTAGCCTCATTGATTCTTGATCCTGTTGGAATGATTGTTGCTTTACCAATAGTTGCAACTGATCCTGTATCTAAATTTAATCTGTTACCAGATACCCCTACTACATCAATAGCTTTAGCAACTCCTGTATCAATATTAAATCTATTTCCTGTAACACCAAAGTTAGCTGCTGCAGTAACTGTAACAGAACCTGTAGAGAAATTTAATCTTTGACCTGTTGGAGATACAGTTTGATTGACATTAATTTCAACATTACCAATTGTAGTATTTAATCTACTACCTGTTGGTAATACTAAAGCGTTTGCAATAATTGTTGGGTTGCCTGTAGACTCGTTGATTCTTGAGCCAAGGACATTTACGAATGCGTTAGGATTAAAACCTACATCTGAAAATGCAGCTGAGGCGAAAGGTGTTGCGCCAAAGTACATGGCGGACTACCTCGCAGTTGCTGGAATGTTATTAGTTCCTACTAGGGGTGCTGATGCAAATGCCATGTAGATGTATGAACCCCCTGATGAGTTATAGTTCCCATCAGTTGCTCTTGTCTTAAAACCATTACTTAAAAAATCAATTTCTCTATCTGTGAGTTCTGCATCATAAGTATTTGCTAACAAACAATTAACCATTTCATTATGTGTTGCTCTTTTATTATCCCACATAAACCAAGAATTACCACTAGTATCTGTTCTCTTTATCATAACCCAAGCTGGTTTAAATCCTGTATAAACAAATGTTCCATCTGTACTACCATTACCTGTGTAACTTCCAAATTTAGAGTAGCCTTTTTTTTCTGCGAAGCAGTAGGCGACATAGTTAGTTCCACTTAAATTACTGACTGAACCTCCACCACCTAAATTGTAAACAGAAGTTCCTATACTGTATCCTGCACCTGCATTTGTTTTAGCAGTTGTTTGGTTTAAAAATAGATAATCATCAGAACCATCTATGGCTGTTGTGTGAAAATACCAACCATTACTATTATCTCTATCTTTAATTATAATTATTTTTGGACTTGTTAATCCATGTCCAAAACTTGCTGCACTTCCAGTTCCTGTGTAGGTTACAATACTAAATCCTGCTGTTGTGTTTGCAGATACAGTTGAGTTTATGCTTCCATTATAATTAGTTGAACCTGAACCATTTGCTTTCCAGTTCCATGATGCGAACTTATGTGCATTTGTATTTGCACCACTAGAAGTTCCAACTGTAAAACCATCACTATTAAAAGATTGTAATGTAGTTGAATAAGTACCCTCTGCTGAAGTTTCATTTACAAATAATGCTTTTGTTGCACCTCTTATGCTATCAAATGCTTGGTGACCATTAGCACCATCTCTGTTTTTTAACCATACAAAATCAGGTTGAAAACCTACTCCTGTAATTGCATGAGCATTAGTTCCATTTCCAACATATAAATTAGTATTAAAATAATCTGTAGATTTATTAATTGTTGTGTATGCCATTATAAGTTTAATCCTTTAGTTGATAAAGCAGTATAACCTGTTGGTACATCATACTCAAAAATTCCAATATTACTAGCATTAGTTCCTGCACTAGATACTGCATCTGAACGAAAGTATCCATTTCCAAAATTAAACTTACTTCTTGCAGAAGTTTTATTATTAACATGTGATGTTCCAAAAAACCAACCATTAGAATTAGTAGTTATATTAGTTGTATTAATTAGAGAACCATTTTTATAAAACTTTAAAGTGTTTTGTGCACTATCTAAATCAAGTGCCATTCCAATTATATCATTTGTAGCAAAAGTAGATTGTCCAGTTGCTATTGCACTACCATTATTATAAATAGTACCACTTAAATAATAACCATAACTATCAGAATGTTCTCCTAACCAATCATCACCCAACACAGTTGCTTGAAGTGAATTTGTAGCAGCAATACCAAAACCAGGATAGTTACCATCAAATGTAATTTTTGCTTCACAATAATATTTACCAGATGTCATACCTAAAGTTGTTGTAGTTGTTTGATAACCAGTACCACTTCCATATTCTACTTCTGTGTTTCCATAACTAAAAGTTCCAACTGAAGATAAAGGATTTAATGTAGCAAAAACATTGCTTGGATTATCTTCTGTTTTTGTAAGTGTACCACCACCAACTGTAAAGTTATTACCATTACCAGATTGGTCTGTAACTGAATTACCATCTTTTAAAATAAAGAAACCATTATTTCCATAAGTTACACTAGGAGAAGTTTTAATTTTCCATTCTCCAGTTGTACTGTCTGTTTCTCCAAATTCTGTAGGTGCATAAGCATAACCATCACAAAAATGAAAATGCGAATAACAACCATTTAAATAGCCATCAGTACTTCTTGCAGAGCCAACAAAATAATTGTTAGAACTATCATTCATTGGAGTATCTGTATTTATTGATGGATAAGTAGCAGTTGAAAAAGAAGTTTCTTGAACTCCATTTACATATAATTTAATTCTGTCACTTGCTGTTGATTGTGTCGTATCAACCACTCCTACAATGTGATACCAAGCATTTGGGTCTCTAAATTTTCTATTAGTTGTTAATCTACCTGTCCAACCACCACTAGCTTGAACAAACCAATCAATATTAGAGTTTCCATTTAAATAAATATTATAAGAGGTATTATCTGAAGTTCTACAAGCTACCCCCATTGCACCAACACCACCCATTAATTTTACCCAGAAAGATTGAGTATATGTTTTTCTATTACCACTACTAAAAGTTCTTGTTAAATATGTATTAGCCATTAGTTAAATTGTCCACCTCCCGACGCTCCGTGAGATACTGTAATTGTAAACTGACGGTCTGCTGTTTGACCCTGTGCATCCGTTGCTCGTATAGTGAATGTATACGTTGTCGTTTGCGTTGAGCCTGATTCAGTACCTGATATTACACCAGAGTTGTTTATACTTGCACCACCTGGAAGTGCCCCAGATTGTACTCCAAAACTTGTAGCATTTGTTGCAGCTACTGTAAAGTTGATAGTTCCGCCATTTGCAACTGTTCCTAAACTTCCTGCAGCAGTTGTCCAAGCAGGTGCATCTGAAACTGTTAATAATGCAGATCCCGATCTTACTGACAAACCATCATTATTCTCTACTCTTAAAAAATATGTACCATCGACAGATATTGTAAACGTTGCAACAATAGTTGTTGCATTTGTAAATGCCACACTATCTGCAGTAACAATAGCCCCCGTAGATGAATTTATGGCATCAACAAAAGGTATTGATTGAAAATTTGTCCCTGTAATAGTTACAGCTGTTTGACTATTTTCAATAGCACTTGGACTAATAGATGAAATAGTTGGAAAAGTTACACTTGATCCAAAAGCTAAAGTTGAAATGCCATTAGATGTACTTGCAACTTTTATTACTTGATCTGCACTTCCTGTGCCTGTCGGTAAAGTTATTGCAGCTCCGCTGAGGTTGAAAGTTTTTGTAGCTGGATTAATAAGTTTATTGCCCATAAATCCATGATTACTACATTGAAAATATAAAACATGAGGTGTGTAACTCCCTACTTTAATTTGTGTGTAAGCTCCTGCTTGACCTGGTGTACCATTGGTTGTTACATTTGTTGAAAATATTTGTGTTTTAGCAGCATCTAAATAAAATCTTAAAGGATGTCCACCACCATTTCCGTTGGACGCATCTGATTGATCAAATCTGTAATAATATTCATAACTTCCAGATTCATTACCTTCGATGTAAATAGCTGGAGCTTCTATACCATTAATATAATATGCATTAGAACTGCCCACACCATTGTAAACATTACCTGAAGTTTTTGCAGCTACAGTAACTGCAAATGTAATTGGACTAGAAGAAGTTCCTTGAACACCAGAAATAGTAGGACCGATATTTTTAATTACATCGCCCGACTCTCCAATTGTTATTGTAGAGCCTGATTCAGGTACTATTGTGTTTACTTTTAATATACTACTCATAATTATCTTGCCGTTGCTGGTATACTCTGTCCTACGTTAGCTACTAATGGTTCTTCCGCAAATGCCATGTAGATGTATGATCCCCCTGATTGATTATAAGCACCTGTATATCTTAATTTAAATCCATTACTTAATATATCAAACCAAGTTGCGGAAGTAGATTCAACATTATTTGTGTTTGCAGTTAAAGCATGATCATGTGGATTATCTGGGTCACGCACACTATCTGCCATATGCCAAGAACTTGTGCTATCTGTTCTTTTAATCATAACCCAAGCTGGTTTAAATCCTGTGTAAACAAATGCTCCATCAGCATTACCATTACCTGTGTAACTTCCAAATTTTGAGTAGCCTTTTACAGAATGAAAACAGTATGCAATCATATTATCACTAGAACCATTATGAGCATTATTACTTCCTACTGTGAAAACTGATGAAGTTGGTGCTGTTGGTGTTGCTCCCCAAGTATCAGCATTTCCAGGATTTGTACTAGCTTTTGTATCATTCAATTCCATATAGTAACCATTACCATTTGTCATATTATTACTAGATGTCAAAACTTGTCCAATTCTCCAATCAGAAGCATCACTTCTATTTTTAACTATGTAAATTGTAGGTGCTGAGGATAAACCATGACCTATTGTTGCATCTGCGCCACTTCCTGTCCAAGACACAATACTAAATCCTGCTGTAGTATTAGCACTAACAGTTGATGTTATGCTTCCGTTTGAGTTTGATGCTGTTCCATTCGCACCTAACCAGTTCCATGATACATGTTTAGGAGTTCCACCACTTTCATTAAATATATTTTGGTCTGTACCTAAAGTAAATCCATCACTATCAAAACTTTTTAAACCCTCTGTATCTGTACCCTCTGCATTATTTGCATTAGATATTAGATATTTTGTTGCACCTCTAACAGCATCTACTAAACCATGAGAACGTGCGTCTTGTCTGTGTTTAACCCATGTAAAATCTGGTTGAAATCCAACACCAGTTATAGATTGTTCAGAACCTGTACCATCATAAAGTTTAGTATTAAAATAATCAGAGGGTTTTGTAATCGAACTATAAGCCATAATTTTTATCCATATGTATTTAAATTTTTTGTATTTAATGCGTAATATCCTGTTGGTACATCATATTCAAACAAAGATCCATTACCATTTGAACCTGCAGAAGATATAGCTGTCGTACCAAAATATCCATTGCCGAAGTTTGCTTGAAGATCAGTTGGGTCGTTTCCTGCTTTTCCACAAGCAAAATGATAAACTCCTGTTGTATTACTTGCTGTTCCTGTTATAGAAATAGCACCCGTTCCTGTAGAGCCACTTGTAGGCACTCCTGAGTTTTGCCATGTGCCATTTATAGAAAAATATAATTTATTGTTATCTAAATCCATAGCAACTCCAACTATGTCATTGTTGCTTAAAGCACTACCATAATTGTTACCACTACCACTAGTATAATATTGTCCTGTTCTATAATAACTTGCACTATATGCTGAACTTGTGTTGCCTAAAAAAACATCTGGTATTCCTGCACCTATTCCTATTATACAATCTCCACTTGGAGAATTTTTAAATTCTGCATACCATTTTCCTTTAGACGGAGCTAAAGTAGAGAAAGTGTATGGATATGAACTACCTGATGTAGTTCCTTCATGTGTTGTATTTCCATTTGAAAATGTTGCCTCATTTAATTTATTACCTCTATGAAGAGGATTTAATGTAGCATAAACATTTGATGGTGTATCAAGTGATTGTCTTCCATTACCATTAACTGTGAATGTGTTTGAGTTACCTGAACTATCTAAACCTAAGTTACCAGAGTTTTCAAATTTTAAATGAAAACCATTAGTGCCCCAAGTAACACCAGTTGGTGATTTAAATTTCCAAATACCTGATGTAGAATCTGTTTGACCAAATACAGTTGGTGATAACGCTTGACCATCAACAAATGCAACATGGCTCATGTAGCCATCCATGTAAGTATCTGCTGTTATTCTACCGATCTCTTGTGATAAAGAACTAGAATTAAATCTGATATTTGTATTTTGTGACGGATAGGTTGATACTGAAAAAGATGTTTCTTGAACACCATTTACATAAAATTTAACTCTATCTGATGCTGTTGATTGTGTTGTGTCAAATGCTATCACCACATGATACCAAGCAGATACATCTCTAAAAAGTCTATTAGTTGTAATACTTATTTCTATAGTACTAGAAACTTTTTGAAATAATGACAATGCACCAGAAGTTAATCTTGCTAATTGTATTCTATTATTTGAATCTGTATGTTGTGAGAAAACTCCTAAATCAGAACCTACATTAGAAAATTTAGTCCAAAAAGATATAGTACATATATCATTATTTGTGGGTGTTGAAGTTGTATGTGTTAAATAACTGTTTGCCATAATAATATTCTAGTTGAAACTCATAGAGTTATTTGCTGTTAAAGAAATTGTAATACTAAACGCACGATCCGCAGTTTGCCCTTCAGCGTCTGTGGCTCGTATTGTAAAACTATATGTTGTATCAGCTGTAGCACCTGATTCAGTTCCAGTCAATGTAGACGAACCTGATCCACTATTCAAGGTCATACCACCTGGAAATGTTCCAGATGTTTTTGCCATTGATACTGAATTTGTTGCTGTTAATGTAATTGTACCAAAACTTGCCCCACCTGCAAATGAACCTAATGACCCTGCTGCTGTTTGCCATGCTGGTGCATCAGAAACAGTTAATATAGCTCCAGTTTGAACTGCATTACCATCTGGATTTTCTACATATAATTTGTAAGTTGCGTCAACTGAAATAGTAAATTTAGCTGTAATACTTGTTGCAGATGAAAAAGATACTTCATCGGCTACAAAAGTTGCTCCCGTAGAACTATTGATTGCTGTAACTAATGGAACCGATACAAAATTAGTTCCTGTAATAACAACTGATGTTTGAGTATTTTCAATTGCTGAAGGACTGATACCTGTTACTGTTGGTCTTGTTTCAGTTGTTAAAGTAATAGATCCACCAAGCGCTACTGCTTGACCGTTAATTGTAATTTGTCCTGAACCTTGTAACGCTGCGTTTGCAACTGTTTGAGCACCTGTAAAAGTATCTCCACTATCTCCTAGTGTAACAGTTGTCCCTGATCTAGGACTAATTTTATTTACTTTTACTTCACTCATTATGCTCCCATCAACGCTCTTGCTCAGCTTTAAAAGTTTCATAAGCATCTTTAACATCTTGTGTCCATACTGCATTACATACTGCTTGAACCTCTGAGTGTTCATTAGATATATCTGCATCTGGCATTAAAGAATGTCTATGATACTTTCTTGATAATTCTTCGTTATCTTCCATAACTACAATATCGGTTCTTACTTGAACTGATTTGTGTTTTCCGACCACTTCGATTTTACCAATCTGTGTCTCTTTAGTTATTGCCATGTGTTGTCTCCATTGTTGTTGTTAATATTAGCTATCTGTTAAATATGTTATGTTGAAATATAATTCTCCTGCGGTATCAACAGCTAATGTACTTGTACCACCACCACCTGTTGAAACTGTTAACATAGTTATTTTATTTGAATTATTAGGAATCCTTGCAAAAGGCATTTTACCTGATGGAACAGTTAAACCATTAAAACTTGTAAAACTTGAATTAACACCATTAGCAGGTGCTATATTTTTTGATGGAAAAGGTATTCCTGTAATTTCTAAATTACCTGTTCCTGTTAAACTTGACCAAACTACAACACAATGAATATAAACTTTATTTCCAATTTTATTATATAATCCTCTAGTGTAAGTACCACTCATGGATACTGAACCTGTTGATGATGAACCTACGCAAATAGGTGTCCAAGTTCCTTCTTCGTAATCGTCTAAAAGGTTTGATGCTGTTGCAGAAGTTACACCTAAGTAAATTCCTTTAGATGCTGTATCAAATAAAATGTGGTCAGATAAAGTTAATCCACTAGATAAAGTTCCAACGCCTGTAATATTAGAAAATGAACCAGAGCCTAATTTTGCATTTGTTACAGCACTATCTGCAATTTGTGATGTGCCAATTGTTCCTGAAAGAGCAGCAGTAAGAGTTTCATTACCTCCATCACTTCCTTCTGTTAAAGATATATTTGTACCTGCAACTAATTTACCGTTTAAAAAACCAGCTGTTGTATCATTAGAAGATACTTTTACTTTTTCAGTATCAGAACTCCCAAATCCAGTAGCAGTACCATTGTTAGTGATAGTTGCACCTGCTGGAATAGTAATCGTATCACCAGACTCACCTAATTGAACGCCAGTTCCTGATTGAGGTATTACTTTATTTACTTCTATTTGACTCATTATATAATTACCAATGTTCCTGTTACTGTAACATTACCAGAAACCGTTACAGGCCCTGCTAACACTCCTGAATCCATTGTTTGTGTATCAGAGATAGTTGAAGAGTGTGTTGTTACATAAGTTGTAGCTGTCATACTTGCAGACGGTGCACGTTTTGCAGGATATGTACAAAATACAGTTTTTGTTCCTGCAGAAAAATCTACTTTGTTATCGGAGTTTGACGAAGAAATAACTGTATCTCTTGATAAAGTATCAGGTGATGCATCAGTTACAGTTCCAGTACCAACTTCAAATTCTGCAGTTCCATCATTTGAAATTGCATAGAAGGTACTATTAGTAGTTCCAATACCAGATACAAAAGTTTCAAAACCAACTTCTGCTCCGGCTAAATTGAACGTACCAGTCCCTGTTGTAGTAGATGTTTCTTTAACTCTATCGTTAAGTACAAATGCCATTACTATTTCCTTTTAATTATTACGCGTCGCCAAGTCTAATGATAGCATTAGAAGAATCAGCAGTTGGAAACTGAACAACGAAATCACCGTTAGTTGCAGTTTTTGTTCCGCCGAAGTCTAAAACTAATACAGCTTCATTAGAACCGCCACTCTTATAAATCAATGCTCCTGTTGCTGATAACGTTACAGAACTAAAAGTAGAATCTGCAAAGTCAACGAATGCAATGTTACTTGATACCGCTACACCATTATTAGTTAAAGTATTTCCACCTGCAGTATAGTTTGTTCCAGATGAAGAAACTTCATTGGAAGTTGTATAAGCAGTTGTAGAAGTACTGAAACCAGATATATCACTGTAAAGCGCTAATTTAAAAGTTGATCCACCAGATGAATCAAAATCAAACACGCCACCAAGTAGGTTTGTTTTAAAAGAGTCAGGTACTATATTTGCCATTTAATTATCTCCTTAATTTATTTTATGGTGATGGTGATTTAAGAGGTGTACGAATAACTCCATCTTGATATTCGTCTCGGCGTCTACGACCTTGTTGTTCGATCGCGTACGATTGTAAAGCTCTTTTAAAAGATCCTTCGTAGTATTGTAACATATCTGCAGGACCTTTCAAGTATCCATACGCTTCTACCAGACATCCATATAAAAGTAAATCTTGATATTTATTACTTGTATATGTTCCTTGTGTACTCCCTGGTGAAGCTGTTATTGAATCTGGTTGTTTTGTATAAGCTAAAGTAATTAAATTAGTGCTATTTGGTGTGGGTGCTACTACCCAATAATTAGCGTCCCAATTAGCATAATATTTAGGAATACCTGATGCTGTACCTGGAGTATCGTAAAAAGTTGCCATATATGAAGTATCTTTTTTTTCTAAAAAAGTTTGATTTCCAGCAGCATCTGTCAATTGAACATATCTAATAAATCTTAAATCAGAAGGTATAGTTACATATCTACTTCCAGCTGCTAAGTTTGAAGTTGCATAAAATCTATTATCATCAGAATCTGCATCTCTATAAATTCTGTTTTCTGCGTTTTTAATTATAGTATTTAAAACACCTGTAGATAAAACATCACTATCTACTTCAGTGTAATTTCTAATATCATCTTGTAGATTTGCTAAAGTATAAGCCATTACTCTGATTCTCCTCCGTGTTTTCTACGTATTTTTTCTTGTTTGTCTGTTCTCACTTCTTCATACATTTCAAGATGAGGGTCTTGTTTTTGAGG
>Ga0208919_1001743_pt1 | contig 12096 bp, 21 predicted proteins | sample 4_EtaG_FD_184076 | JGI IMG/M metagenome (GOLD analysis project Ga0208919, IMG submission 184076) | Marine viral communities from the Subarctic Pacific Ocean - 4_ETSP_OMZ_AT15127 metaG (SPAdes) (version 3) | ecosystem: Environmental > Aquatic > Marine > Oceanic | place: Pacific Ocean | collected...
GCCATAAATTAAATGCGAAGTAATTTTAATTTACTATATGTCTGAAGTTATTGCACCAGTTGTCTGGAATGAAATGTTTATTAACTGAGTTTCACCAAGTGTTGCTCCATACTCAGCACTTGTAATAATTCCAGAAAAAGCTAACTTTTTAGAACTAGCTGCACTATCAGGGAACAATTCAAATAATGCGTCACCAGCATCTGCAACTGTTAAAACATCCTCAATGAATGAAAGATAATCTGTATTACCAGCGTTGTCATAAATAAGTTCTGCTGATCCTTCACCAGAAATCAAACCACCAACGAATGTTTTCGCTGTACTACCTTGAACTGTAGTTTCTAAAGTATCCTTTGAAACTGATAATGACCATGATCTAGTTCCAGTAATTTCGGCCTCATCACCAGCCGAGTTCTTGAACATGATCTTACCTACATCGCCTCTAATAGCTGCCATGACAAAAAAAAGAAAGATTTATAAATATATTAACTCTTTTCGGTAGTTTTTACACCTTTTTTAGAATTTTGTTGACTCTCCATATATCTTTTGCAATTAGGATCCCAATAGTTTGGATCTCTTACACCTTTGACAGCTTCGATAGCGTCAAGCATTTCTTCTGTAATAACAAGTTTTGGCATGATTAAAGATCCTCGTAAATTGTAAATGTTATTCTTAATTGAGTTTGAAACTTGCCTTCTGGACTTGAGTTAAGAATCTCAGGGCCAATAGGTGCATCAAAAATAACACTTGATACTGTAATTCTATTGTATAAGTCCCTAAGTCTTTTGCAAATTGTAAAGTTAGACCCTGCTCCAAGACCTTCTTCTGTAAATACATTCATTAAAACAAGACCATCAATCTGATTATCAGAATCACTTGTTCCTCCCTGAGTTAAATAAGAGTTATTGCCAAAGCTAGTAATACATTGAACAAAAGTATCCTCTGCTGTTGAGTCAAAGGTCATATTATTGAACACAACAGGAATTGCTGGGCTTGAAGCAAGCTCTGTGGCTAATCTAGCCTCTATTGTTGATCTAACTGTATTTAAGTCTGTAGCAGCCATTATATTTTACCTTTGATCTTGTTGTATTCGTCTGATGCCCAAGACTGCAACTCTTTAGCAATTAATTCTGGAAAACCAGCAACAGTTTTTTGTCTTGTTCTAAATTGACCACCCCAAGATGGTGGCAACCCTTCGCCAAAACAAACTGGTTCTGCATAAGGTAAGTTGTTTGATACAGTACCGCTAAATTTTTTTATTTGGGTTTGCCATGCAAGTCTTAATGAACCTCCAACTCCTTTTTCTTTTTTTCCACTTGGTAATGTTCTAGGTTTAAAAACAGGTGTTGCTTTCTTAACTCTAGCTGTCCATTCCAAAGTAGTAGCTGCAACTAAAGTTTCTACAGCTTCCTCCATAACATCTGGAATTTGAACAATAGATATTTGTCTTGCCATTTTTACCTCAAGATAAGATCAAAACTTACAGGTGTATTATTTTGCTCATTTATAACAACTTGAATAATTTTAAATTCAACGCTACTAATAACAACTCTATCTTTTGTAGTAGGAACAAATGTCAAATCCCCAGCAGATATAGTAAGCAACTTATCTTGTGACTCAATCAAATCATTAACCTGATTTCTTGAAACTCCACTCAATGCACCTTTAATTGTGGTATCAGATGTAGATTCTGTAATAGCTCCAGTAGTGGTGTTATATGCCCCTGCTGTTACTTGTCTGATAGTCACATCACCACCAAGCTTTTTAAGTGAAGCACTGGCAGCTTTTTTTAGTGCATTAGCAAGACTCATAATCTATAAGCAATTACTTGTCCACTTGCAAGAGTGATACTTGTTATAACTCCGCATACTTCAGAAGATGCCTTCATTGTAATGCCGTTAATAGTTGCAGATCCATTCTCTGTGATGTTCTCAGCAACAAAAGTTGCCTCTGCGTCTGTCAAACAATGAACCTTACCAAATCTGCCTGTATGGGCATTTGTATCAGTAATAATAATTGCTGCTGGATAGTCGTAGCCGTAGCCCATTGTTAAGACCTCTTGATAGATAAGTTTGCTCTTCCACCTATTCTAATACCCATTAAGTAGTGGTCAACGATTGGTGGAATACGATCAACCCCGACTGCTCCATAAAATCTAGGAGTTACGTTTATATTACCAATACTTACAGCAGCAAAATCTTCTAAGCCACTTAATTCAAGTCCGTTCCTATTGTTGTTTAGATATACAGCTAAAATGACTTGTGCGTGTTTTACCCGATCTGGTATTTCAGTATCGGTGTAATAGTCAGCAACTAATCGGTTTGGAAAGCTCAACCCATACAAGTTAGTGTATGTGTCAGGTTTTCTTACTCCTGATCTTGGCCATTCTAAAGCTTGAGTATCAGCTACCCTAGCACCCAAAAACTTTTCTCTGTCAATCCTTTGGGCTGCGGTAAATAAAGCACGATTTTTATTGTCAGTACTAGATCCGTCCCAAGCTGCATTGTCATCACTAAGGATTAGCCCTTCAATGAAAGAGTTTGCATCAGCAAGAGTTATATAGGTGTTGGCATTAGCCCCACCAACAGTTGCATCAAGGGTTATCGCCATTTACTTTTACCTTTTGAGGCTTGGATTTTGGTTTTGGCTTGGATGTGGAAACAGAAGCCGCCTTTTGAGCAGCTTCGTTTTGTTCCCTCATTCGCTTAAAAGCAAATATAGCCATTAGCTAGATGCACCCTTAAGTGCAACAAAGTTAATGACAATCGCTTCACTTAAAGATCCACCAGATACGTTAGAAACTGTGATCTTGAATGAACCAGCAGCAATGCTGTTTGCACTCACGATATAAGCCCCTGCTGTACCAGCAGAACCATGACAAGCTACAATAACGTCTGTTGCTGCAACCTTACTGTTAGTAACTGTAAAAGATACTTCTGCCGCATCAGCTAATGCCGCACCGTTCATGGTTATTTGACCTGACTCTGTATTAGAAATTACAGTAGTCGCTTTGTTGGTGGCTTGTGTGACTGTTCCACCTGTAGCTGGGCCAACTAATGACCCTGCTGTCACTTCAAATAGTGATGGCATAATTAGTTAGCTCCGATTAATCTTGGTTGCTCACTACTGTTGCACGAACAATAGGAATATTTTTTGTGTTATAAACTTTTGACCAAGAAGCTACAGTCTCAAGAGTGGAACGATTAGGGTTCACAGTTGATACTGCATACTTCAAACCGCCTACATGATAAATGTAGTGAAGGTCAACAGCCATAGCTTCCTCAAGTGCAAGGATGTCTCTGTCTGTCTGTGTTCTTATTGGAGATTGTTCGCCAGTAAATATGGCTCCCTGACCAAATAAGAAACATGCATACTCAGTAGAGGCTCCAGATCCAGCAGTAGGAATGTCATCAGAAACGATTACATTCAGACCCATAAATGATCCGAAACTAGGCTGATCAAATGCTCTTGCTGTGCTACCAGAAGCTGCTGCTGTGTCTGGTGCGCCAGTGTTGTCATAGATACGATCTATTGCATTACGTTCAACCAAGTCATAGTAAGTCTTTGAATGAACAGCAATAGTTGTAAGCTTAGAACCAGCATCTCCAAGAATTGACTGTGCCTTCGCAACGTGGCGAGGACTCAATGTTGTTGGTGTATCACCTGATTCAGAGTCTATGCAATGTGTAAACAAAGCACTGTTTGAATCATTAGCATTTAATGAACCAAACGCACCAGTTAAGCAAGAATATAAATCCTTCTGTTTCTGGTTATTTACATAAGCAGCCATTTTCTGAGCAATAGCAGCCATAGGATCTAATCCACCACCAACGGCAAGACTAGCCAAATCTCTAGAACTGAAAGCTCTACCTCTGTGAAGAACAGGAGCAATTTGGTTATCTGCTGTAATTTTTGATGGAGTTAATGAAGTTGAGTCTGTAAGAACTTCAAAATCACCTGTTAAGTTTGCAGTGTACGAGGGGATTTTCACGAAATCTCCGCCCCTATCTGCTGATAGATTTAATTCTGGTAAAGGTTGTACTACACCACTCTGCAAGAATGAATCCGATAATGTTGTGGCTTCACTCAAGTAGGGGGAGAACACCTCTGGAATTATTAAATCCGACCTCAATGTAGCCATAAGATTTAAAAGATATGTTCACTTCGAGGCACAACCTCTGACGTAGCACAACCACGTTGCTTCTATATTAACCGCTAACTGCGTTTTTGAGCATATTATATTTATTTATATCTGTTCTAAATATTCTGGCTTGCTCTGTAAGGTTAAAAGAATCAGGTGCAAAAGGGTTCTTTTCACCAGCAGCTACTGTTTCAGTTTGAACTTTAGTAGTCGTTGCTCCACCGCCTTGTGGTCTTGGGTTCTTTTGTACCCATTGAGGCATTTTAGACATCGCCCATTCTTTAACTGGAGTCCTGTTATATCCATCAACAACAACAACAGTTCCGTCTGCCTCTCTAGAAAGCTGATCCCTGCTTATACGAGACAATACATATTGAGGGTCATGAACAACATCAGCAAGTGCTGTTACTGCTGGGGCTTCAACTTCTAACTGCCTTTGTTTTGATTCTAGTTCCTGTATTCTTTTGTTTTTTGCTTCTTCTGCGTCACGATATTGTTGAGCCTGTTTTGCCATCGCTTCGTCATATCTGCCTTTTGCCTCTAGCTCTTCTTGCTCTTTCTTTTGTTTGTAAGCAATTAAAGCATCAACATCAACATCTGGGGGGACGGCTCTTGCTGCCTCCTTTGCTTTTTTGTAATCATCTAATAATTCAGCTTTACTTTTCCTGAGTGATTCAACTTCTGCCATTAACGCTGCTGTATCAACAGGTGAATTTGGTTTGATTGCTTCGTCAGCCATAAATAAAAAATTTACAATTATTCATAATACTAGCTCCACTTTGTAACATTTGCCCAATACGCTGCTGACATTTTACCTTTGGCAATATTTTTAGCGTGTCTAGCCTTAAAACTCTTGCGTTTTGCCTTATCTGCGTCTGACTCTCCCTTTCTTGGTGGCTTAGTACTTGCTCCCTGCATACCAAACCTAATAAGTTTGACTTTATCACCTTGTTTTGCAAGGACAACATGAGACTTTGTTGAGTGTGATGGGGTTCTCTTTGGTTTATTAAAACCAGATAATCCAAATCTTTTAAGTCTAGGGTCACTCATTTTCCTGTTCTCCTCATAGCCATTCGGTGCGACTCAGTAAATGAAACCCCTTCTCTCATCTTGCGTTTCATATATTCCATATGAGCCTTTGTGTGACCATGAGCCTTTTGATGCTTTGCAAGCGTGTTCTTTTGTCTGGTAGTAAGCTTCATTTTCTATATCTTCTATAAATTGCCATATCAACAGTTCTTGCTTTATCTCCTCTCATGTAACTATTAACTCTACCCATAGACCACGCAGCCATAGGGACATTTCTTGAACCAGATGACAAATAAGCACCCTGTCCTTTTCTATAGACAGCAGCAAGTTCTCCATATTTAAACTTAGTACCTTCTGCCTTTTTCTTTAAGCTACTTTTTACTTTTTCGCTTAGTGGTTTTCTTTTTGGAGCCATCTTGTTTAGTGCGTGATTTAGATACAGCCTTTATGTCAATATAAGCACCTTTTTTATAAAGCTCTGATGTTCTTTTAATCTCAGCAGCTTTCGCAGACTTGTTTTTAGAACCAGATAGGTATTTTTTGGGAACACCTGTTTTCTTGTCCTTTGGAACTCGCCTTAGTTTTTTAGTCACTTCTTAGATTTCTTTTTGATTGCTGGTTTTGTTTCTTTTACAGCCTTGGGTTTTGACTCATCGTAAGTCTGGACTTTAAATGTATAACCCATTATTTTTTACCTCCCTTCTTTACTTTCTTTTTTTTCTTAGGTGTGCCGTACATAGGAAAATAAGTAGCTGAATATATCTTACTTCTTTTTACGTTTTTTAGCAGTTGATAAAGCTATTGCCTGTGCTTGCTTTAGTGTCTTGCCTTCTTTCATCAGCAAACGAATGTTGCTAGAGATAGACTTTTGTGATTTGCCTTTCTTAAGTGGCATTAAGTAACACCTTTCTTTTCTATTTCTTCTATTTCCTTCTCTTCTTTTTCTAATATATTTACACCTTCTAAAACATTTACATTTTCTTGACCATAGCTATGAACAAGAGCAGTTGCCAAGTCAAGAGCAGTTGTTTCAACGCCACTAACATAATTATGACCAACAGCACCATAACTGAAATTTAAAGAAAACTCAGCATCTTCAATTAAATCTTCATTGCCAGACCATATAACAACACTAGGAGACTCAGGCATTGTTGCAAACGCTATTTCACTTCCATATTTTAATTCGATTTTTACAGACATTAGTAAGTGTTTCTTGTTAAAGACAATATCATGTGAAAATGATCTGGATCTACACTATACAGTCTAAACATTAACTCTGGTGTTGCAAAGTGTTCTACACCCATACTTACAACTTCAGTAGCTCTGTCTGATCCTAAACGCACATAAGGTCTGCCAACATAAGGAGATACAAATTCATCAGGCAATACCTTTTCTTTTAAAGTCCATGCTCTTTTAACTTTAGTCTTTGCTTTTGTAGGAATATTACTTGTAATTCTTGATGTTCTCCAATTTACAGCCATGTCAAGATTATTTTTAGTAATTTTTTCCAAAGAATGACCTACCTCATGAAAAATAGTTTGTTTTGCTTTTAGTGTTCTGGCAACGCTTGTAGGATCACCAAACGGAACTAATATCTCTCCAAGTTCATTGTATGCACGACTTGTGCCTAGCTTAACTTTTGTAAGTTGTCCTCCATCTGAAAGCCTTGCTTGTTTAACAGTAACACCACCACCATTGAACATCTTTGCAAATTCTTCAATTTCTTTTCTAACACCTAATTGAAGGGCTTTTGTTTGATTAGTAAATGGTATTTTGTCTAAACTTTCTTTGATTGTCTTGTCGGAAATATTTGTTTTTAGTAACTCTTTCCTCAAAACCGCCATTTCCTTTGCTCCTCTTGCTTCAATTTTTTCTAAAACTTCTTTTTTAGCTTTCCAAAGTGCCTTTCGTTTTGCGTTTTCTGTTTTATAAACTGTTATTGCGTCATTGTAGGATATTCCACCTGTGTAAGCACTATCAAAGTCATAAGTATAATAAGACTCCCTTGCATCTTGGAACTCTTCAAAAGCTTTTTTATAATCCTTTGTTAAAGATTTAGTTTTGTCAAATCTGCCCTTAGTCATAGACTCACCTCTTTTTATTGCCTCTTTATAGTCAGAGGTTGCACCCCATGAATCTGTTGTAGGCTTTGTATTTGTAAGTGTTTTAACTTTTGGCTGGGGTTTAACTTTCGGTTTGATTGCACTAGGCTTGCCATACAACCTTTGCAAGTCTTTCAAACTTCTTTCGCTGCCATCTTCCCTGACCATCTTTCTTATAGCCTTCTGCCCTGACCCTTCCTTTTTTGCCAAGCGTTCAAAATATCTAACCTTCTGTTCATTACCCAAAGTCTTGACCTTTAGTTTCTTATCTTGCCCTAAAAGCCAGTCACCATACTGAGTGTCCTGTGGTACTCTACCAGTCCCCTCTCCTGTGGGTCGGGTTACAACTTTGCCTTTGGGTGGAGCTTTAAGGTCTTGGAATCCTTCCCTTTTCTTTAGTCCTTCGTAATCAACAACAGGAACAGTAGTGGATCTACAGTTAAAATGCTGTGGTGGTGTTGGCCCTTTATTATATGCAAACTTCCTACCATCTAATCTTTTACATATTGGGCTAGTCCTACTATCAAGCGTTGCGACATATTCATACTTAGGAGCAACTTTGCTATTAGCTGCATAGACAGCCTGTGATGCTTGGTTCTGAACTTGGTTAACAGAAGTCCTGACAATAGTTTGTATTTGATTAGTAGAAACTTTAATAAGTTCTCCACCCGCTTGGGATATTTGTTTTACAGATGTAGGGAAAGTTCCAAACTCTAGCTTGCCAACCATTCGCCTTGCTATCTGTTGTGTTGACTCTCCACTAAACACCCCCTGTCTTATATGCCTTGCAAGATTATCTTGCTGTCTAGTTGCTATCCCTCTAAATGCTTTCTCGACTGTTTCCCCATTTGGCAAAGTCATTGTTGCACCTTGAGTTGCAGTTAAATCAAATTTGCCTTGACCAAACTTGGCAAAAGAATCTTCTTTAAATGCCTTGCTTGTAAATACATTGACCTTAGTTGGATCTGTACTTACAAAAGAATCTGCATACTTTGGACTAATTGCAACTGAATTAATTGGAATATTTCCTGATTTAGTTACTCTTTTTAGTTCGTTCTGTATAAAGTTTGTTTGAAGATGAGCTAGTCCTTGCAACTCTTTCTTAAAATCTCTAGCTGAAGCACCAGACCATTTATTAAGACTAGACTTTGCCTGACTGATTATTGATCTAAGTCTTTTCCTTGTCTGTGGTGATATGACTACCCCTTCCCCTGCGGCTTGTTGTCTTATATCTATTTGCTTGAGTTTCTTTGCTGCAACAATAATTACATCAGAATAAGTGGTGGCATACTTTCTAGCTACAGCATTACTGTACCTGTTTAGATCAATAGTCTCCCTAAAAAATACCTCTGGAATACTCATTTATCATTCTTCTCCCTCTTCCTCCTCCTCTGGTTCTTCATCGGGTTCTTCTGGTGGCTCTACTTCTGTAAGTCCTCCCTGCTGTGTACTTTCTATCTCTTCTTCAACATCGAAATCATCACCGAGAACTTCTCCAGTACTTAGTTGATTCAATAAAGTCTCCTGACTAATAGTTCCAGCAGTAAACAATGTAAGCAAACTGGTTATCTCCTGTGGTGCTAATCTCGCAGAAACAAAGTCTCTATTAACAAAAGAGCTACCAGCATTAGGTTCATTAAGATATTCGCTATGGAATCTGAGGCAGTTATCAATCAAGTCTTGCATCTGCTGTGCAATCACCATCATGGTGCTGTCATTCTGTGACCTATCAATCCTTTTAGCTTCTGCTGTTTCTCCTACTAACTTCTGACCTAATACCGCAGCTAACGACAAAGTATTGATCTGCTCTGCAATATCCTTCAACCTAGTAAACTGGCTGTCATAGCTATCACCAGATGGGCTGATATATTCCATCCTTGACTCAGGTGGTAATGATAATGCTTCATTAGGGCCACTTGTTATCTCATCTGCATTTGGATAGCCAAAGACAGCAAGTAAAGGAACAGAACTGATGTGCAAGATATTGTCCAAGTCACTCTGAATCTGGTAATGCTTAAGGTTTAGTTCTGCAATGTCATACAAAGGGGAACGGCTTTCAAAGAAACCAACCCTGTTTGAGTAAGCAATCGAAAATGGAATCTTGTCCTTGAGGCTCATTTCACCTTCATCATGTAATTTATATTCCCCTTTTTTATCTTTCCTGTGGATCTCATATCTACCCCTTTCCAAAACCCTAATCTGTTTAATTATCTTGTCACCATACTTTCCATCTGGCTCAACAACCTGTTCTAATAACCTTACTTGTGTGAGTTGCCTTGAACCATCTATGATTTCACTTCTAAATCCTAGTATGTCCTTTGGACTATAAGTCACCCAGTATGGTCTGGTCTTCTCGCCATCCTTCGGTGCATCTACCAATACTCCAACATGACCAAAAGAAATCGCTACTCTTGCAACATTGTATAAAAATATATTCAGATCATTACCCTCCAAGTCCACATCGAAAAGCTGTTCCCTTACCAGATCACTAACATCATCTAATCTAATTGGCTTCCTCACCAGCATGCCGCTTAACATTTTCTCGATTCGTTGCAAATATGGAACAACAGTGGATCTTGAAAGGCGAACGTCATATGAGTCATCAGTTTCCCTGCTCTCCTGTGGGAGGTATTTTCTATGCTCACTCCTGACCTTATATGTTCCTTCCTTGAGGTCAGCTATTAGATCCCAGAAATTAGCCATTCTTTGATAGGCTGCATTAGGACTCGCAACTGTTGTAGGAGCTACTGTTACAGGCTGGTTGTAAATATTTAGTGAGCTATACACAGTTTTGCCTCAATACTATCATGTTCTTAATATATTCTAATCCCTGTCGGTCTGCCCGCACGAGCAAATAAAGGATTGAACTCCCTCCAGATTAAATAACCCACAGCATCAGCCATATGGTCATAACCAGATTCTTTATCAGGTTCACCCTTAGTGTTGTAGCTCTGGAGTTCCATTGACTCTATTAGCTTTCTGCAACTGGCATGGATTTGTAAACGGCTTTCCCCTTTGCCGTTACATAATAAAGCCTGTACGGAAGAGATCCTGTCTCTGACTGGGGGGTTAGAACGTGGGCTTTGATTGCTGAACCCATAGCCTTCAAGGATTTGAATGTCTGTTTGACTTGCATTAGTACTTCTGTTGCCTCCACTTGCATCTGGGTAAACGTATATCTTGTTCATAGGGTATCTGGCTTTGATCTCTTGAGCAATACTATCTGTATCGTGAGCTTTAGAAATCTCATCAAATATTAACAATTTTTGATTTTGTACGATACCGATCACTGCGTTCATGTTGCCGATGTTAAAGTCCATGCCAACTCTTAATGGTTCTAATCCAATATCAGGCTTTGCAGTTATTACATTGTTTTCTCTAGTGAAGCGATCATAAACCTGACCTGTTGTTAGATTGACAAACTCTCCATTGAGATAGGCTTGCAACATTGATGGGTCATAGTTGGCTTGCATACGTTCAATGAAGTCATCAGGTAAATGTGGATTGTCTTGAGTCCTCATCTTTATTAGTTCCCGATCAGTTCTTTCTTTTGCTTCATCAGTACCGAAGGTGTTATATAACCACCTAAATCCCTCTGGTGTACTGGCTGCACAAAACTGGCGAACATTACCAGCCCTTAATCGTCCAAGTATTTTAGGGAAGGCTTTATCTGCTATTACTGGGGAAACTACGTCTATTTCATCAACAAGAACGTGCGAAAGATTCAGACCAATAATTCTGCTCCAATTTTCAAAGGATCTACAGAGTAGTTTGCTATCACCTTCTTTGAAGTGCATTGTATATTCTGGAAGCGGACTAGCTCTAAAGGTATATGGGATTTCATACTGCTCAAGGAACAACTCAAAGTCTGTTTGCCATATGTCACGAATCAAAGGAGCCGTTGGTTCCATAACAGCACCAATAAAGCCGATGTTCATTGCAGCTAACTTTACTGCCATACTGCATAAAGCTCTAGTCTTACCAGCCCCATAGCCTGCACTAAGTCCTACTATTTCATTCTGATTATCAAAGAACTGTTGCTGCGGTGGGTGTAAATCGTTTCTTATTTTTTCTAATAACTCATCAGTATCAATATCAGTGTAGTGACTGCCTACATGATCCAGAACAGAACCTTCTCTGTTCAGTATGCTCAAGACATCACCTGACCGACCTTTGCCATTGAATTTATACAGCCTAAAGCAACTGTTAACTGCCCTGATTTCCTAGCCTCTTTTGCCAGTGATGCATACTGAGCTAAAACTTCCGCAGTAAATTGTCGTCTATCAATATCAAAATCTTGCTTCAAAATCTCTCTGGCATCTTGCATATAGCTATCAACTGTCCTTGAAGATACACCCCATTCAGTCGAGGCAAATCGAACTATCTCTGATCTAACAGTACCGACAGACAAAAGATTAGCTACTTTGTTCACTCTGAACTCATGCTCACTCTTATTAGTTCTGCCGTTAGCCACTATGGGAATATGGTTTTATTTAATTTAAATGTAGCGTTAATCTAGTGTTTTTGTAAATTTACTATATTTTTCTTTAGGTCTTGGTTGCTGCCAATGTCTAACACCATTGATTATGCGGTAGTGTTGTTTTTGAAGTGGATCGTAAACTGTTGTGTGGTTCATAGTTTTTATTTTTAGATTTCTAAATAACGTTAATCGCTAGTTTTTGTCGATCAAATCATATTTTTCATATTTTTTATCTAATTCAGAATTTCTTTCTGGATTGATTCCAAATTCTCTTATTTCTTTTAAAGAAATTAAATTTTCTGTAAAAAATCTCTCATCAATAAAAACTAAAAAATTATTAAAAATAC
>Ga0208919_1001744_pt1 | contig 12094 bp, 24 predicted proteins | sample 4_EtaG_FD_184076 | JGI IMG/M metagenome (GOLD analysis project Ga0208919, IMG submission 184076) | Marine viral communities from the Subarctic Pacific Ocean - 4_ETSP_OMZ_AT15127 metaG (SPAdes) (version 3) | ecosystem: Environmental > Aquatic > Marine > Oceanic | place: Pacific Ocean | collected...
AAGTAAAATAACAGGAAGGCTTAACTTTTATTTGAGCCCGGTTAAACAAAAAGCACCGAGGGTAAAACTTGGGTGCTTTTTTTGTATGTTTAGAATGAAATCAACTAATTATAGTAACAACGGAACGGAACAAATAAATGAGTAACTTTTTATCGCAGTGGAGCAGCTTTCTTAATGAAGAGATTTTAATCGAATCCAGGTACACAGATGCCCTAGCATTCGCACAGAACTTGAAGAAAGCATCCCGCACTGGAAGAGTTGCTGACGTCTATCAGAAGATGTCCGAAGAAGACATTGAAGCAATCCAAAACGGCCTGAGAAGAGGCATTGAGTATCTTAGGGAGGCCGACCCTTCCGGCGATAACAAATACTTGATGTGGGGTGCTCGCTATTTGAGATCTTCCGCCACACGCCTCTTGCAACGATTCAGCGAACGATGGGGCACAAGCCCAGAGGATTGGACCAACTGGGCCAACACAGGCAAGAGCGGTGCGTCGATGGTGGCTGAACGTGTTGTCAGTCAGGCGCTTGGGTTATCTAACACCCTGCGTGATTACCATCTCCTAAAGAGCAAGAATCTAGTCAAGAAAGACATTCAGGATTATGACGCAGCAGACTTCGAGGGCTTTACCAGATGGCAATCCGATGTCAACAAGGGGATGCAAGACTACGCCGACAGAGAAGAAAGAGACAAACTTAAGGTCAAGGCAAAAGAACTTAGCGATACCATTATGGAAGACGAAGACTATCAAGTCGTTCGCCCCTACTCCGAGCAAGCATCCTGCTACTTCGGATATGGAACCAAGTGGTGTATTTCAGCGACCCGTTCCAGAAACTACTTTGACCAATACAGCAACGAGGGAAAGGCGTTCTACTTTGTTATGCTTCGCCACCTACCAAACAGCGACCCCTCCAAAAAGATGGCTCTGGTTTACCCCAACGATGTAAGTTATGGCGAAGAACCAGAAGAGGTCTTTGACGCACAAGATGATCAAGTGGGGGAGACTGGCCTCTACGATGCCGTCACCCGCAACCTTCTTGCGAAGGTGGCCAAGGGCCTATCAGGCAACAAAGAAGAGGTCGCCAAGATTAGAAGGATGGACCCCGACAAGCAAATGCAATGGGTTAACATCCTGTCTGACGCAGCAGCCGTTGTAATCTCTGGCGAAGAGGAAGGTGCCGAAGAGACTCAAGAAGAAATCTTAGACATCCTTGACCTACGACAGAAAGGTTATGAAGCGGACGAATTGGAAGACGGCTTCCAAGAACTGATTCAGGAAGAATATCAGAACATCATTAACGAGACTTCTTCTCACGCTGCCGACAACCCCGCAGGTCCATCAGCGGAAGACTGGCAGAAAATAACAGACGAATACAACGAGCAGATGTCACACTCCTCTATTTACTTTGATGATTACGGCGACGGTGCCAATTTCTATTTCAATGGAGACATGAGCATTGATGTATCGGAAGAGTCATTAGGTGTAGAACTAGACGATGATGCTGACCCAACCGACGTGATGGACATGGTCCGCAAAGTTCTTGACATGGAGTTCTCCATCTTCCCAGAGGACCTTGATTTCCACGACGACAACATCAACATTCGCTTTGCCCCTGATTATGATGAGGCAGGCTTAGACGGCTACAAGAGTCTTGCTATGCGTGTTTCTGAAGCCGACGATGAGTATGACAACATCATCATCGCTCTGGCCAAAGCCTTCGCCTCCGCTGGTCTAATTGAGGGCGGCATAAACTTCGCAGATGTCGAGGCAGACCTGGAAGCACGCAACCTTCAGCACGCAGAAGTAGATGAATCTGATGGAGAGTTATCAATTGATTTCCCATTAGAGTATAAGATAAACCTTAAGTCTCATCCTATTAACCTCTTCAGAGATCGACCAACTGGAGATCCAAACCGAGTAGAATCACCAGGCTTTATTGATTGGTATCACCAAGAGTTCTTTGGTTCCAAGGGGAGAATGATGCAATCTATTGAATCAATGCTCCGAGGAATCTGGAAGAGGCTTGCTCAACAGGCACAGAAGCAAATGGACCTCCCACTTGACGAGCAGATGTCCCAAGAAGAAGCTGCAAAGTTCTTTGACTTGAACCCTCCGCAGATTAACTTTGGCGACGTCGGAGTCAAGTGGCTATGGGAAATGAATAATGTAAAGCTGACAGCAACCTTGGAAGTTGTCGTTCCAGCAACTGCAACAGAAGACTACGCCAAAGCCGTTGTTGCCTACGCTAAGTACATTGACGACAACTATGATGAGATTAACGACGCTATCTACAAGCAACTCATGCACGACATCGAACAACAACTCGCCCAGATTCCGTCCGAAACAAAAGAAAAAGCAACAGAGAAGCTCGAAGAGAGCCGCATCAAAGAAATCATTAAGCAAGAAGTCAAGCGCTACCTTACAGAGCAAGAGGGCATGAATGTCTACGAGACCTACGCAATCGTTCTTACAGACGACGACACCAACATCACCGATGTGCTCACCAAGATGCGAGCCATCGAGGGCGTAACAGTTATCTCCACCGACGAGTCAGCGCAGGATGGCGATCAGAACCGACACGAGGTTCGAATTAAATACTTGAAGGGTGGAAGGTCAGTCGCACACTACGTCTCCCTTCTGAAGCGATCTACCTCAAGAATAGTGGGCGTGAGACGTTTTCGCACAATTTCTACAAAAAAAGTTAAAATCTAATTTTTATTTTACTTTTTTCTAAATCTATCTTATAGTTATAATAAAGGGTGTGTAAAACATTACACACTTATAACATAAGGAGACCAGTAGCAAAATGCAAATCGCAGTGTTGAGCGATCTGCACTTAGGCAAAAAAGATGATTTAGATCAATTCCATAGAAACCAAGGTGCGGAAGAACAGTTATATCAATTATTAAATTACTTGGAAAAGAGTGTAGATAAAATAGTCTTGCTCGGAGACATCTTTGAAACCCTACGAGGAAAGACAGTTACCAAAAAAGGTAAAGTCAAAGAACTACTGGCCGCTCTGGAATCATACCCAGAGATAACAAATAAGATTCAAAACGATGACAGATACATTTATGTCCACGGCAACCATGATCTAATCGCTAAGGATGTGATGAACGCCCCTAAAGAATGGAAGGTGGAAGTAGATGGTGTCAGGATGGTCTTCTTCCACGGACACCACCTCGACCCATTCACACATCCGTTTGCCTGGACCAGGTGGTTGAGTGAGGTTGGAGTATGGGCTGGAGGAATGTTGGAGAGAACGGGGATGGACATCACCAGGAAATGGAATATTCGTAGTAAATTCAAAGCCTTAAACGACCAGTGGCCCATCAGCAAATTTGAACTAGCCGCTACCAAAGTTGCTAAGTTTATGAACACAGACATCGTTATCACTGGCCACTCCCATCACCCAATGAAATTTGAGAAGGAAGACGTCCTCTTCATGAACAGTGGAGCCCGAGTGTGTGGCAGGCAAGACATGCTCATTCTGGACACTTCTTCAAAGGAGTTTGATTTGTATAAGAAATTCAGTCCCTCCTCACAAAACGAACTATAGAAATCTACTTATAGTATGCTCCAACTGCTATTCACTCCTCACGAGGAAAGACAAAGAAAGGTCCATCAAATGATGAGGGGTCTATTGGAGAGCCAGTACCAACATATCAACATCTCAGATCTTAAACTGGAAGAGGATACAACCAACGAAGAGTCGAGCGTATCCTTCAAATTACAAATCGGAGAGGAGAAAGTAAAAAGATTATCCGGCGCAGGTTACGGCGTCGTTGATTCAATCTTCGGTGCTGTAATGAATTCAACATCCACCCGCTTCAAGTCATTGAAGAACATAAAGCTGAAGCACTTCTCCATCGAGGCCAAGTTCAATGCAAAGAAAGATAACCAGGCTGGCTCAAATGCGATGGGAGAAATAGCCTTGGTTGTAAGCAACTCACACTTTGGAGAGTTCGTATTCCGTTGCCAGTCTCGCTCTATCAATAGTGGAATAGTCTTTGCTATAGAAGAAATGTTTCAGTACTTTATTAATTCTGAAAAGTGTGCTATACTACTCCGAGACATTATAGAAGACGCTAAGAAAAGAAACAGAAACGACATCATGGAAAAAAGCATAAAACAACTCACAGAACTAATTAAGAACGCACCGTGCGAGGAGGCGTTTAAGAATGAGAATAGATAAGATACATCCATTGGAAGGAATTCCAAAACATCACTGGAAGTGGTGTGGTATGAACTTACCTTCCCGACGACCTGTTGGTCCGATAAGAAAGAAGAAAAAGGTTAAACCAGAAGAAATGATCGTAGAGCACACTTCAGAAATGATAGTAGAACATACTTCTGGAGAGTTCATTCTGTACGATGAAAAGGGAAACCTAGAAACCTTTTCTGGATTAGAAAGCAGAACCCTGGACTTAGCGTGATGAAGAAAGAGGAAGCAATAAAGCTTGCTGACCTTTTCATGACACACTTTGCACAGCAGGCAAGCGTCCGCTCTTATGTGTGTGAGCGAACAGAGTCACTATACATTCGCATTAACCATGCGGCTATTAGAATATCCTTGGAGGATATAAGACTGATGCAGAAAGACATCTTTAGCGATGTAGATTACTATCCTGTTAGTTCGTGCGACCTAGACGACACGGGCGAGTGGGACCACGGACACGGAGATTAAAATGAAATTTATTTATTTATTTGATGTTGACAATACTTTGACCCCACCCAGAGCCCTGATCGAGGAAGAGTTCCTTGGCGTCTTCGACAAGTGGATGAAGTCATTGCCACGAGGCAGCGAGGTTTACTTTGCTACAGGCAGTGACATGAGAAAGATTCGAGCCCAGGTCCCAGACGACATCATCAGCAGGCTTTCCGGTGTCTTCAGTTGCATGGCCAACCAGCTTATCATCCGTGATGACCTCCAGTATGAGCACACGTTCAAAGCTCCTGAAGGTCTCATTGAAGACTTGGACTTGTTCCTTGGAGTCAGCAATTTCAAAATTAGAGCAGGCAACCACATTGAATATAGACCAGGGATGGTTAACTTCTCTATCGTTGGAAGAAATGCAACCACGGAGCAGCGCCAATCCTATCACGAGTTCGATGCGAAAGAGCAAGAGCGCCAGAAGATTGCAGACTTTTTGAATGAAAAGTACGAAGGACAACTTGAGGTCAGCATCGGTGGAGAGATTAGTATCGACATCGTTGAGCCAGGACGAGATAAGTCCCAAGCAATCAAATGGTTACGAGCAAAACACGCTGGAGAGGAGATAAAAATTGTATACACAGGCGACCAATTACAGCCCGGTGGGAACGATTTTGAAGTCCTCAAAGAGCTTACTGAGACCGACCGAGCCTTCCATGTTGGTTCCTATAAAGAGACTGAGACACTACTTATAGCAGAGGAGGAATTTCATCCTCTCTCTATCTCAGGGAACAAAAAAGGTGAAACTAAACAGGGAAACTAAATACCAACTTCTGCTATCTGTGATATCATTATTGCTTCTAATAGTGGTGATAATGTTTGCTAAAGAAGCCATAGCGGCCAAGCCAAGTGAGAAGGCTAAGTTTTATGATTTCTCTGAACAACTAATCGATGGTGAGATAAAGAAGCCCACCGCTCTTTACCTCGACGTCAGAAGAAAGGTGAAGTTTGAGAGGCTACTGAAGCTCAAGAAAGACTTTAAAAGTTCTTTGATGAGGACCACGAGGATGAAGCTGTTTAAATGAAAAACATAATTTTTGGTATTTTAGTTTTGTTCCTAGCAGGCCCCATTGGCTGCTCGGATTTAGTCGGAAAGTCAGAGAAAAAAGAACCATGCAATCAAATTTTAATGCAACAAAGAGTTATAAAAGAAAAACTAAAACGAATAGAAAAGAAAATGAAGAGGAAGAGATGAGCGCAGCTAGAAAAAAGACCCCACCCCCAGAGTCAACAATAAAGGTAATCAGAGAATGGTTTTCCTTTGGAGTTGCCATCATTGCAATTGTGGTGGGTGTTGTTTTCTGGGTGCAGAAATCGGGCGACGGTAAATATAAAGTTCTTGAGCAGGACATCTTAGAGTTGAAGCAAGACTTAAAAGAGATTACAAAGCAGAACTCTGAGATCCTACGTTTAATAGGACAACTAGAGGGCAAGATTGATAGATAACCGAGGAGACCCATGCTATTAGTTCCAGCTTTGAAATAGGTGATTTAGTGGAAATTGTTGAAATAAAAGGTACTTCTTCTTACTTCCGTTGGACAACTACGCCCGCAGTCGGCGTCTATCTTGGTGAGTCAGCATACAGCATCTACGGGACACACGGTAACAAAACACATGGAAACGTTTGTTATCAGATTTGGTCCGAAGGATCTATCAGGACATTGACTGATAAAAAGGAAATGAAACTTGTTGCTAAAGCCAAGACACAAAAAATATAAAATAGGCGACCTCGTAAGATACCAGCCCTTCCTCAACGACGAACCCTGCGTAGGAATCGTAACCTCCTCTGACCAACATCACGTTCAGATCTTCTGGTTTGTTAAGACCTGTCCCATCCCTGAGAGAGCAGGCAAGTGGGTCGCTGCGGGGCTCCTAGAGCGTGCAGGCGCACTCAAAGTATTATCACGAGCCAGTTGACAAGTTCTTCTTGAAGTTCTCGAAGTCATCTAGGTCCGTGATGCCAAAGATTTGCCAGACGTTGAGCCTCATCATCTCTCGCTCATCGTCCGAGGCTTCACCCCAAGCGTAAGCAATGGAACTACGGAACTGGTTTATCTGCGCTCCAAGCTCATCGATGGACTGTTCAATCTTGGCCAACGTCTCTGGAGGCAAGTCAGGGATGTCTACCCCTACATCTTCTGCGATGACCAGCAGCGTTACCCAATCACCATCAGCGTAAGCAGCAGCAGCCTCCTTGAACTTCTCAGCAATCTCATCATCCTTACAGATGTCGGGGTGGGCTACCCTGGCAATCGAGCGGTAGAGTTTCTGGATAATAGGATTGGTCTCTTCTTTCTCCTCCTCTTCTTCCTCTTCTTCATCAGCGTGGGCCTCCTCATCCAAAGCCTTCTCTAAGTTATCAATCTTCTTCTTCTCACGATAAGCAATCTCATCTTTGAAGTCGTTAAAGAATAGGCTGGAGAACTCATCCAGTTCCTCCTTGACCTCCTCCAGTTCCAATGACGTGGCACGCAGTTGCAGACGCAATCTTTTGTTCTTTAGTTTGCTCTTCTTGGCCATACTCTAATTAGTTTTTCCTTTACAAACCATAAGTTATTTGGTATTATAGAACTTCATACCTACTTATTTAGAGAAGAATTATGAGCGACAAACCCACAATTATTGAACTTAGTAATGATGACGGTGCAATCGTCTTCCGTTATACAAACACAACCGAAGAGATTTATCTCCCCGACACCGACAGTCAAGGCGCTGACGTCGCTCGCTTTTGGACTTGCTTCGTCGCCTACGCCATCCAGAAAGAGGCGTGGGTAGAAGAGTTTAACGAGGCCGTCATGGGCCTTGGAGAAATAGAAGAAGAGCAAATAGAGTATCAGCGTAAGCTACAGAAAGACCAAGAGGTCCAAGACAGGAGAGCACAGTTTAGGATTGTTCCCGATGACGACTAAGTATTCTTCCACAGAGCTTGAGTTTTATTTGGATAAGTTTGTTCGTTACACCAACCAGATAATGAAAGCCTTTCATGCGAACAACTATGATTTTGATCGAGATCTGATTACAGTTGACAAGAAGCAAGGCAGAGTTTATTGGAGGCTGGTCAGAGGAACAATAGCAAGGAACCCCTATTCCTTTGGCTACGTCAGAAAGAAAGACGGTGCAGTCTTCCGCAGTGTATCAGGAGTTCCTTTCACCCGTGGAAAGTATGCAGTAAGGGGACACATCACCGAGGGCGACTATGGTATATCTTGCGTCACACCTTGGGGGATAAAGACGTTTGATGACCGACACCCATTAGCCCGCAACATCCAAGCGAAAAGAAAGAAGTGGCTAAAGAAGGTACGAAAATGAAGAGGGGAGATTTAGTTTTATACAAATGGGATTATGAATTGGGAGAGTATGTTCTCGGCATAATCACAGGTATCGACAATGATCTGTTCGCAACCATGAACCGATACTGGGTGTGTTGGTCGGACTGGGACCAGAGAATACCTGGTCACGAATTCTGCGGAGACTTAATCTTAGTCTCTGACATATTAAACTTGGAGGAAGATAAAGATGTCTGAAGTACATTCACTAATGTTTGCCGTTGGCCTAACTTCGTTCTTGGCCGGTGGAATCTTCGGAGCGTGGCTCGCCACCCGAAAGTATGAAGAGTTCTTGATGGAACTAAACTTGGTCGAGATACAACAAAAACTACTTGACAATGACACTGAAAGCTGATAAGATAAGTTATAATTTTGAATAGAGTTAGTCTATGAATCCAGAAATTATTACCACACTGAATGACCTCCTGTCTAATAAAGGAGTGTCTCCCAACACACAACAGTTCCTTCAGTCCCTTAAGGACCAGTGGGACCGAAACGGAACGATTACTCAGAAGCAAATGGATGCCATCACGACGGTCAAAGAGCGTTATGAGACCAGGGAGAAAGAAGCAGAAGGCTTCGAGTACACGCCAGAGAAGAAGGCCCGAGCAATCATCTGCGCCCAGTATTACAAGAACACACCTTACTTTACTCAGTTGGCCGACAACGTCTTGATGGATGAGGACTTTGTCCCGACACCAAGAGAGTATGCTGCGATGTGTAACAATCGCTATGCGAATAAGATTGTCGAGGCAACAATGTCTCCTGCTAAATACCCAGTGGGTTCTTACGTAAAGCTCCGCAGCAACGCTCTCTGGAAGATGAGAAACTCTTTGAAGGACACCCCGGCTGTTGTCCTTAAGACTGACTACGCCCCCGTAAAGGATGCAGCGAAGGGGACGAAGCGATACTTGATTTTGTTCTTTGGAAACCCTAAACCCTATGACGTGCAAGAACGGCACATTAAAAATGCGAGGATAAAAGTATGACAAGAAAGAAGAAACTAACTATCGAGGAATCACTAGAGTGGATTGATACCGTTCTGGGAGCAGACATCGAGCACGACGCCCAAGAGCAACTTGGGATGATTGAGATGTGGTCTCCACCCGGTTTGCCTGATAGAAATCCTTGGCCCAAATGGGACGAAAAGTTCGTCATCGGACTAGGTAAGTTATGCCGTGACTGGATAGAGAGAACCACACCAGAACGCAAAGCAACACAAGAGCGCATCAGAGAGCACATGCGCCAAGAAGAAGAAGGACAAGACCAACACAGTCTTGAGTCTAAATACGGTTACGGCATCAAAAAGGAATAAAAGCAATGTTTCAAGAACCACAAACAATCAGATCACAATGGGCTAAGGAAAGCCTAATGAGAAGCCCGTCGCTACTACAGCGCATAGAGAGTTACGACAGAGGACTACTTACAGAAGAGGAAGAAGTCTCTTTGTTTCAGGAATTGATTAACAGCAGCCTTGTCTGGGAGATGGATACACACTACCTCGACAAAGCCATAGTCTTGTGGGAAAGACAATTAGTAAAGATTTAAATACAGTGCAGGTAGGCGACCTGATCGTGACTGGACCGGAGTTTGCTCCCAAGCCCAAGTCAGGATACCAAGGCGTTGTCCTGGGAGTAGATAGTAAGGAGGTAGCCATTCACTGGTTCGGCCTCGGAGAAACCCACAAGCAGTCAATCGGGACCGTTTCCAGAGCACTTAGGATAGGAACATGGGAGCGTTATGAAGGTAGGCGATCTACTAATCTATGAACCCCCAGACCCACGTCGGGAACGTTTCCTTGGGGTAATCATAAAAGTCACGAGAGATCAAAAGGTAAAGATCAAATGGATACTTACTGACTCAATGACATCGACAACAACAGAGAAGATTTCAACTGTAGAATCCTTGGTTGAAGAGGGAATTAAATACGAAGGTGGAACAAGTAAATGGATTCATATAAAGACATAAGCACAGGAACATTGGTTCAGTATCGGTGGTACACTAACGACCCCGCCTACAAAACCTATGAGGACAGGCACGGACCAGACCTTGGCATCGTGACTGGTATCTCATCCCCTCGCCACAGAGACGGTGGCCCGGACACCCGCTGGCTACAACTCTTTCTCTTCGTTCGTAATGAGATTGAAGGAGCCCCGCCAGCCTATGTGAAGGTTCCAGAATACAAAGTAACTGTTTTGGCCAGGGCTAAAAATAAAACTTGACAAACAATAACCACTGCGCTATACTTACTCTATGGCTAAGAAGAAGAAAAAGAATAAGGTTCCTAAGCGACGCAACTGGTTAGCAGTCTTGGCTCACTTCCGTAAAGCCGGAAAGCACAAAGATAAGAAGAAGGAGCAGTCGAAGAAAGCATGTCGCAACAAACACCAACAGTAGTCGTCCCCTATAAGGTAGGCGACATGGTTGAGTTCCGCTGGTGGATGTATCCGTGGGAGCCAGCCGGGTTCTACGATCCCCACATCGTTCCAGACTTAGGAATTGTTATTAACATCTTTGACCACGCAATAACCCACGAATGGGAATACGCCGCCTGTTGGGTTGGCGTTTACGTCTTCAAGAGTCCCTACGGAAACACTGGCTATTTTGAAGACACACATTACAAATTCAAGAAAATCTCGGATGGAAATGTTTAAAGACGATTACGATAGAGTTTACATTGAGAGCACAGAGTACAGGGTCTACGGTAGGTTCGGGCCTTGGAAGAAAGACAGGCTCGGCAGACTGGACAAGGCCAAGGTGCTCTACCTGATTGAGCGAGCCCTACCCTTCCCAATCACAGACACCAAGCGCTTCTGGCTACACACCAGGGATGAGCACCGCTGGAGTATGACCCCGGTCGGCTTCCTTGATTACAAAGCCCAGAACCGAGACGGCATCACTAAAGTAAAATTTGTTCCTTATCAAGAAAGTTCTTGACAAACGAATTCAACTCTGGTATAATGCATAGCATAAACTTAACTTGGAGAGCATCCAATGGGTGACGGAGCAAAAGCAAACTACACTGGTAAGTCATTTGAAAAAGAAGTTCAAAAACTTCTCATAGAGCGTGGGTATAATCCACAAAAGCCACCCCGGTACGAGGCAGTCTGGGGAACTGGACGTCAACGCAATCAAGCGGATAAGTGGCTTGAGGGGGATGATACCCAAATAGAGCTTAAGTATCAAAGCGTCCCCGGAACCTGCGACCAGAAGCCGTTCGCAGAACTATGGAATGCAAGTCGCAAGATTTCATGTCAACAATATGTTCTAGTGTTAGGTGGTCCACATTGGGAAACAACGAGGGGAAACAACATCTATGAAGAGTCCAAACAAATGGCCGAATGGTTGAATGCTATCCCAAACAAGACCGGCGCAAAAAAGTTAAGTGTTATGAAATATTCAGAGTTTAAGGAGTGGAAAAAATGAGCAGAGCTAAACCAATAAAAGACAGGAATGCGTATGATTTCTATGCCACCCCAGCGTGGTGTTATGAGAACTTAGACTTTCCCTTTCATCTTTTCACAAAGGCACACGAGCCATGTCGAGGTGATGGGAGGATTGTATCCTTCTTGCAGGATAAAGGGCTCGACGTGACGAGTACAGAGATAAGAGAGGGAGAGAACTTCTTTGACTGGAACGATGAGACAGAGCTTATCTTTACTAACCCGCCCTTCAGCATCGCACAGGAGTTTGTAGAACACTCCATCGACCGAGCAGATTGCGTAGTGATGCTTCTTAGAATCAACTTTCTAGGGTCTAAAAAACGTTATCAGTTCTGGCAAAAGAATAAGCCTGACGCCATCTATGTCTTAAGCACGAGGCCGAGTTTCACCGGTAAAGGCACTGATGCTACAGAGTATGCCTGGTTTGTCTGGCAAAAGAAAGAGTTCGTCAAGCCTGGGATTTATCATGTTAAACCCCTTGACAAACGAAAGTAATCCTGGTATAGTGTAAAGATAAATGGAAACTGAATGGACACAACAAGTGATTAGCACCTTCATCCTCTCGGGAGTTCTCCTGATAGTGATTGGCCTAATCGGATATACGACAGG
>Ga0208919_1001745_pt1 | contig 12085 bp, 16 predicted proteins | sample 4_EtaG_FD_184076 | JGI IMG/M metagenome (GOLD analysis project Ga0208919, IMG submission 184076) | Marine viral communities from the Subarctic Pacific Ocean - 4_ETSP_OMZ_AT15127 metaG (SPAdes) (version 3) | ecosystem: Environmental > Aquatic > Marine > Oceanic | place: Pacific Ocean | collected...
GTCTACCCATAACACAACAAGGGTATATATATTTCAATATTTTCTTACCCTTGCCCTCAAGTACTGCCCCTAAATCAGTATTCAAACTACGGACACTTTATTATATAACAAAAAAAAAGTATCCTAACCAATGCAAAAAATTGGTTGTTTTCTTGGCTTTATTTTTTACGGATAAGGACTTGCTAATATGCTCGGCTAAAGGCTTGAGGATAAGTAAACGGCCACCATGCGAGGGGCAGGTGCCCTATGGGGGATAGCGTATACAGCACTTACAACAGATCAGGAAAATGAGTTGTTAACCACAATGGATACTGATAAAGTGTTGCATTTCAGTTACAGTGTCTTTTAATTTGATTTATGTGTATTTTTAGCTTGACAACTATCCGTAATATAGGTATAATGGAGTATAATTAACTCCTACATAAGCACATGCCTACATAGTAAAGTATACATAAGATAACTAAAAGAACATAAGCTTATGTAACATATATATGTACCTAAACCTGAAAGGAGCTTGTATTTTATTATGTCTTCTAATACCTCAAATAAAACAGTACCAAGGTTAGAAAAGCTATTAAATAAATCTGTAGGTCAAAGTATTGATGAATTTCATTTTACCTACAATTTTCCTCAAGATGTTCCGTATATTCCAGCAACAAATGAAATTAAAGCTCTTCGGCGAAAGTTAATAGAAGAAGAAGTAGCTGAATTGTTTGAAGCTATGGATAAAGATAACAAAGCAGAGATACTTAAAGAGTTAGTAGATGTTGTAGTGGTCTGTGTAGGTATGGCAGATACGTATGGCTGGGAGTTTGATGAGGCTTTTAGGCGAGTACATAGATCCAATATGTCTAAAGTAGATGAAGATGGACAGCCTCAGTACCGAGAAGATGGAAAATTACTTAAAGGACATAGGTATGTGCCTCCATTTTTAAGAGATTTAGTAGGTACTTTTGAAACTTAGTAAGAATTTTAGTTAAAAAAAGGTGTAAATATTATGGAGGGAACAATTGATATAAGGCTTGTAGCCACATTAGCTGGTATACTGGTCAGTGTGGCTACAGCAGCAGCTATTGCACGACAGCAAATTAAAGTTATTGAAGATGCGGTCAAGGATATGGAGCAAAGACTACGGGGAATGGATCGTAGAATGGATCAATCAGAATCAGGGATTTCTGTTCACGAACAACGGGTTCAGGTGTTATCCGGCATGATGAGTCCTGAGACATTAGAGAGGCGACATAAGGAAATTGCTGATTTGCAAGCTAGAATAGGCGCAAATGAAAAGGATCTTTTGCAATTAAAAATGCTTCATAATGGTAAGCATCCTTATATTCCTAAGCCTAATCTGTCATAATATAAATTAATAGTAACTTTTTCCTTGACAATGAAGAAAAAATCACTAAAATGGTATAACGATTTAACTCTTGAATATTTTTACAAAAGTATATCTAATTATCAGGAGCATATAAGGCTCCCTCACCATGATGTAGTTTATGTTCGTGCTGCTATAGCTGGAGCTACGGGCAAAACTTTTACGTACGAACAAGTCTACACTGCTATGAAGGCAGAGGGATGGAATAAAGACTAACCTTTGTAGCGCATTATATGTTAGGAGAAAATTACATATGCTAGATATCTTACCCGGAAAGAAGACTTACTTGGTTGCTGGTGGCGCAATTGCCTATGCAATCGGAGCTTGGTTGACTGGTAATATGGTAATGGCTGAAATGATCAATTACCTATTTATGGGCGCAGGAGCTGCGGCTATACGGAAAGCTATTGCGAGTTAAGTAGATGGTACACAAAGTTCAGAATTGGGTTAAGGAAATAAAACAAGTAGATTTTAAATTACATATTGTATTGTTTTGCACACAGGCACTAACATATACAAGAAATGTTATGATGACCCTACTGGAGAAAATAAAAACTTGGCCTAAAAAGAACTAATGGTACTCTACTTGTCTATCTATGAGAAAAATAATTCTACTTTTAGGATTAATGGGATTTTTGACTGTATCGACTTCGGTTTGTGCAGTTGAAAATCCTATTGTAGAACCTGAGCCTGAAATATGGCTCATGTCTATTGAGATATGTAAGAAATTTGAACCTCAAATTGAAGACGCAGTAAAACGAGGTGTAGTGTTTTTACCGAGACAATGTAAGTGGTTTGGAATGGGAGAACGCAATCCCTTTAGAAAAAATGAATTGGCTGTATGGCCTACCTTCGACAAATGTATAAATGCCCCTATTACTCCTCCCGATGGATATATTCTACGCACTCGAAATTGTCAAAGAATAGAGCAGTAAAATGTCTGCTGTATTAACTTTGACAGAAGAAGCTAAAGATTATTTAAAAAATATTTGTGAGCAAGAAAAGCAAACTTATGTACACTTATCTGTAAAGGGTGGAGGATGTGCAGGCTTTTCATACCATTGGTCATTTACCGATGGTCCAAAACAACATGATGAGGTGATAAATATAGCTGACAAGAGTCATTTAGTTTTGGATAGTATGTCATTGTTGTACTTAATGAACATGAACATTGATTATAAAACAGATATTGCCGGAGCTATTTTACAACTTGAAAACCCGAATGTGAAGTCAAGTTGCGGTTGCGGCGAATCATTTAATGTGGTATAAGGCAACATGACTTACAAAGAATTGGTTGCAGAGCTTGCTACATTTTCTGATGACGAACTAAACCAATCTGTCTCGATTGAAGACGTGCGAGGAGAACTATATAACGTACAATATATGGTACGCTCTCATCTTTACTATAAAGATGTAGGAAATTTCTTACGTTTATTTCAATGGGATATTGATGGTATGAAAAATATAAGGAGTAATTAACAATGGCAGCACCAGTAGCAGCAGGAGTAGGATTAGCTACAATTATTAGATATATAGCAAAGCATGGTACACAAGCAGCAATAAGAAAGTTTGGTAGCACAGTGGTAAAACAAGTCTCTAAAATGCAAGGAGCTAGTAATATAAATAAGTTTCAAAAAGGCGGCTCCGTTTATATGCAATCAGATAAGGATGAGAAACCTCTAACCGCTGCAGAACGAAGAACAATAGAACGTATGTTGCGAGGCATAGAGCGTGACCGAAAAGAACGAGAAAGCATGGGACTAGACCCAGACGAAGATGTTTTTGATACTTTTTTAAATAGCCTTATGCCACGAAATAAAACTAAACCCGATCCCGATCCAGAGGAATTATCTCTTAGAAAAGGTGGGCAGGTTAAACCAAAACCAAAACCAAACACTCGTAAGCCTCGTGAGTTTGCTGCTGGTGGTGCGTATAAAGGAAAGAAACATATGTATGCAGCAGGGGGAAGAGTAATGGATACAAGGAGAAAAGGATAATGGCACTACCAGTAATCATAGGCGGTTATATTATAATGAGAACGGCGGCCGGTATTCTTCTAAAAGTAAGAACCGGAAGATTCAATCATATGAAGGAGCGATTTCCCCGTTCTACTGTTATTACAAACCCAACTACAAAACAGTTTGACAAAGCCCAAATCCTAACTGGAAAGAAAGAGGCAGGTACATATGCTAGAAATTTTCCGGCCAAAGACAGAGGGAGTTTAATGAAAGAGGATACGTCACTACCATCTCGTAGTCAAACTTATACAGGTACAGGAAGAACACCGGGGCAAGAACAGTTACGAGGCGTTAGAACAGGAGAGATGAGACGAGGAAGGCATAAAGCAGAAGCAGCAGCAGTAGGTGCAGCAGCAGTAGGTGCAGCAGCAGGATATGCAGGTGCAAAAGCGAGTGAACGGAAACGACAAAATCAGACACGCAAAGCCGATCCACTCCTTAGTGAATATTTAGCAGCAAGAGAAGACAAAGAAGGTGATCGTTTTAAGCGTTCAGAAGCTAAAAAAGATTATGAAAATTTTATGTCAGGAAAAACCTCAGAACTAAAATTTAAAAAAGGTGGAGCAGTTGTAAAGAAACGCAAGAAAATTAGAAGGAAAAAGAAATAATGCCAATAGTTAAATTTCCCTACACAAAAGAAGGTGAAAAAAATGCTAGAGCTGCTGCCAGAGAATTTGGCGGAAAGTATGTAGCAGATAAGCCTGATGATAAAGGTATGAGTATTATGATTGCAGTTGGTTCTGCAAAGAAGAAAGCCCCGGATAAAAAAAGGAGAACTCGTCGTAATAAAAAGGCATAAGTATTATGAACCGTAAACAACGTCGAGCTAAAACTAAGACAGATAAGACAAAGACAACTGAAGAAACAAAGAAGCCTTATAGTCCGCTAAATAATAGCAATGATCAGCCTTTCAAGGAGCATATGCTTCATCTGAAAGAAGCACATGACATTGGGCATCTTATGTGGTTATTAAATACAGGAAGATTAATTCTTCCGCATCATACACACGATAAAGTTGCGTTGAACGATAAGCTTCCGTTTGATGAAATTGAAAAGAATTACTATAAGACAAATCCTAATATCGTTGTTATTGATGATTTTATGAACCTAGAAGCTCTAGCCAAATTAAAAGATTACTGTCTTGAATATCCGTTTTGGAATACAATCTATGGTCGAGGTTACTTAGGTGCCTTTCGTGAACAAGGATTTAGTCCTGCTGTTTTGACTACTCTTTCATATGAGATGATTAAGAGTATGCCAAAGATTTTTGATAACAACAACAAACGTAATCTCAGCCAGATGTGGGCGTTTAAGTATGAGTCAAAGTGTCCCGGCATTGATATTCACGCTGACTTTGCAGCGGTCAATGTAAACTTTTGGATCACGCCTTCTGAATGTAATCGAGACTATGATCCTGAAAAGGGTGTAGGAAAGACAGGTGGAATGTGGATTTGGGATTGTGGCGCACCACCTGATTGGGACTTTACTCGATACAATGGTGATAATAAAGATGAAGTGTTAGAACTTCTAAAGAAGAATAATTCAAAGGCGGTATATGTACCGTATAAGTATAATAGATGTGTTATGTTTGACTCCAATTTGTTTCACAAAACTGCGGATGTAAACTTTAATCCCGGTTTTGATAGCAAGAGAATTAATGTAACCATGCTTTTTGGAAACAGAGAAAACACAGGAGTTGAACCTCAGAACATGTTAGAAGCCGCTGAACTACGAGACAAGACCTCTACGCCCGTATTGGAGCTATTAAAAGAACAAGAAAAAGAACTTGAATTACTGTGACCGATGCAACAGAAGTTCAAGCCGAATTAGTGGCTCATGAGAGAGAATGTGCGGTTCGAGCAGAGTCTGTTCAACGGCAATTAGATGCGTTAACGGGGCGAATACGACGTATTGAAGCTTTAATTATGGGATCGACAGCCACATTAATTATTGGTTTTGTAACCGTACTATGGAAAATGTAATATGAGCAGAGAATTAACCACAAAGCAACAAACCTTTTTACAAGTTCTCTTTGGAGAGGCAGAAGGCGATTATACAAGAGCAAAAACTCTAGCAGGCTATAGTGAAACTACTAATGGTTTAGATGTTGTTCGTTCTGTAAAAGACGAAATTGTAGAACTGACACGAGAATACTTAGCGATAAATGGGCCACGAGCTGCACGAGCCATGATTAATGTTTTAGAACGTCCTTCGGAATTAGGAAATCAGCATAGGTTAAATGCTGCAAAAGAACTACTAGATAGAGTAGGTATTCATAAAACAGATAAAGTTGAAGTTACCACTCCGAGTGGAATTATGATTTTACCACCAAAGAATACTCATGCCGTATAAAGTTGGAGATTATGGTCGATACCATAAAAGTTCTCGTATGAAAAAGGAAAGAGCTTTACGAAATAAAAATCGTAAGATTGCTTTAAAAGCAGGTGGAGTCCGAAAGGGAGATGGAAGACATATTGACCATAAGGACGGTAATCCACGAAATAATTCTCGAACCAATTTACGAATAATTTCAGGGCGAAGTAATAGAAAAAAACAGTAATGTACGAGCTAGGTTACTTTAAGATGCCCGACCCCGTTGGGCTAAAAGACGATAATGACTGGTTAGAAATTCCAAGAATCAGTAAAACAATACCGTTTGGTTATATAGCACATAAAAAAGATAATAAACTTCTTGTACCTATAATTGAAGAACTGGAAGCTTTAGAATTAGCAAAAGAGTATCTAAATGAATATTCATATCGAGAAGTTGCAGGTTGGTTAAGTGAGCGAACAGGACGAGAAATTTCCCACGTTGGCCTCCGAAAGCGAATCCAAACCGAAAAGCAACGGAAGAGTAAGGCAGCAACATATAAAGCATGGCTTAAAAAATATGAAGAAGCCCTCATCAAACTTGAAGAAATTGAGAGCAAGCGTACAGGGGCGACAAAAACAAAAGAAAGAGGAAGCGAAGACAGAGCCAAAATCTAATGTTACTGAAACAGAAAACATACCTCTTGAAGAACAACATAATATTTTATTTAAGCCCAATGAAGGGCCACAAACAGATTTTTTAGCGGCATCAGAGCGAGAAGTTTTATACGGTGGTGCAGCTGGCGGCGGAAAAAGTTATGCTATGTTAGCAGATCCGTTACGCTATTTAAGTCATCCACAATTTTCAGGTCTACTGCTTCGTAGAACCACAGAGGAATTAAGAGAGTTAGTTTGGAAATCACAAGAACTATATCCCAAAATTATTCCCGGCATAAAGTGGTCGGAACGAAAGATGCAGTGGACCTCCCCTTCGGGCGGCAGATTGTGGCTGTCATATCTCGATAGAGATGATGATGTACTCCGCTATCAAGGGTTGTCCTTTTGTTGGATAGGCTTTGACGAACTTACGCAATGGCCCACAGGATTTGCGTGGGACTATCTTCGTTCTCGTTTAAGGTCCACTGCACCTGACTTACCTGTTTATATGAGAGCTACTACCAATCCGGGTGGTGCAGGACACGTATGGGTAAAGAAATACTTTGTAGATCCTGCTCCAGCAGGTAAAGAGTTTTGGGCTACAGATGCAGATGGTAATAAATTAATCTACCCAAAGGGACATACAAAAGAAGGGAAGCCTTTATTTCAACGTAAGTTTATTCCAGCAAAGCTTTTTGATAATCCGTATTTATCTAAAAGTGGCGATTATGAAACAATGCTGTTGTCGCTTCCTGAAAATCAAAGAAAGAGACTACTGGAAGGAAACTGGGATGTAGCAGAAGGTGCAGCGTTTCCTGAATTTAACAGAAAGGTTCATGTTGTTGAACCATTTAATATACCAAAAAATTGGTCTAAATTTCGGTCATGTGACTACGGATATGGTTCTTATAGTGCTGTGCTTTGGTTTGCAGTTGCTCCTGAAGGGCAATTAGTAGTCTATCGAGAATTATATGTCTCAAAAATGTTAGCTAAAGATTTAGCAAATAAAGTCTTGTATTTAGAGGAAAATGATGGTACAATTCTTTATGGCGTTTTAGATAGTTCATGTTGGCATAAACGAGGAGACACAGGACCAAGTTTAGCTGAACAAATGATTATGCAAGGTTGCAGATGGCGACCTAGTGATCGAAGTGCAGGAAGTCGTATTTCAGGCAAAAATGAATTGCATAGACGCTTACAGATACAAGAAGAATTTGGGGATGTTGAGGAACAACCCGGTATCGTATTTTTTCATAATTGTATTAATCTTGTATCCCAGTTACCTTCAATTCCTCTTGATCCAAAAAATCCTGAAGATGTAAATACAAAATCAGAGGACCATTTATACGATGCATTACGGTACGGAGTAATGAGTAGACCAAGAAAAGGAATATTTGATTTTACGATAGAACAAATGTCAGACAGGTATATTCCGGCTGACGCAACTTTTGGGTATTAAAATATGGCAGAAAATACATTTGAAGAAACACAGAGTTTAGCTTTAGACGAAGATACTAAAGACATCGAACTTACTTCGTTAGTAGCGTTTATTGAAGATAGATATAAGCGGTCTAAAGATTGGCGACGATTTGACGAAGAGAGATGGCTACAAGCATATCGAAACTATCGAGGTATTTATAATTCTGATGTTCAATTTACAGAGGCGGAACGATCTAGAGTTTTTGTTAAAATTACTAAAACAAAAGTATTAGCTGCCTATGGTCAAATTACCGATGTATTGTTTGCTGGACAAAAGTTTCCTTTAAATATTGAACCTACAACTCTGCCAGAGGGAATTAGTGAAGCAGTTCATTTTGATACGAATACTCCTCCAGATCAGATGCAAGAAAGTACTGCCGCAAGTCCCTATGGATTTCCCGGTGATGGGCAAGAACTTGAAGCAGGAGCAACTTTAGATAGTTTGCAAGCAAACAAGATCCAATTAGGAGCATTAGATAAAAAGTTAGCGGATATTGAAGGACTAAAAGAGGGCGAAGGGCAAACTCCATCTGCCTTTACTTTTCATCCTGCTATGATAGCAGCTAAGAAGATGGAAAAAAAGATTATGGACCAGCTTGAAGAGTCCGGGGCAAGTAAGCATTTGCGTTCGTCTGCATTTGAATGTGCTTTATTTGGTACTGGTATAATCAAAGGTCCATTTGCAATTGATAAAGAATACGCTAATTGGACTGAAGAAGGTAAATATAAACCTACAATAAAAACCGTACCTCAATTAAAGCACGTTTCTTGTTGGGATTTGTATCCTGATCCTGATTCAAGTAACATGGATGAAGCCACGTATATTATTGAACGTCATAAATATTCTAAAGCACAATTGCGAGAACTTAAAGATCGTCCTTATTTTCGGGAAGAATCAATTAACAATTGTATTGGGATGGGTGAAGTTTATTCAAGTGAATACTGGGAAAATGACTTAAAAGACTATTACTTAAATGATCACCCTGAAAGATATGAAATTCTTGAATATTGGGGTTTACTAGATACCGACATAGCAAAAGAATTTGGTATTGATTTACCTAAAGAGTTTAAAAATGTAGATCAAATACAAGTAAATTGTTGGATCTGTAATAACTTTATTTTAAGACTGGTAGTAAATCCATTTAAGCCTGCTCGTATTCCATACTACGCTGTTCCATATGAACTAAATCCATATAGTTTCTTTGGCATTGGTTTGGCAGAGAATATGGATGACACACAAACTTTAATGAATGGCTTTATGAGAATGGCAGTAGACAACGCTGTTCTTAGTGGTAATCTTTTAGTTGAAATAGATGAAACAAATCTTGTGCCGGGACAGGACTTACAACTCTATCCCGGAAAGGTGTTCCGTCGTCAAGGTGGCGCACCGGGACAAGCGATCTTTGGAACTAAGTTTCCAAACGTCAGTAATGAAAATATGCAATTGTTTGACAAGGCTCGGCAGCTTTCCGATGAAGCTACGGGCCTTCCTAGTTTTTCACATGGACAAACAGGTGTAACAGGAACTGGCAGAACTGCGGCAGGAATTTCTATGTTAATGGGAGCTGCAGCAGGCAGTATTAAAACAGTCGTAAAAAACTTTGATGATTATCTTTTAAGACCATTAGGAGAAGCGTTCTTTAGCTTTAATATGCAATTTGATTTTGATCCTGAAATTAAAGGGGATTTAGAAATTAAAGCTAGAGGAACAGAAAGCTTAATGGCAAATGAAGTACGTAGTCAAAGATTGTTACAATTTTTACAAGTTGTAGCAAATCCAGCTCTTGCTCCTTTTGCTAAGTTTACGTCTATTATTCGAGAGATTGCAAACTCGATGGGACTTGATCCAGATAAGGTTTGTAATACACCTGAAGAAGCAGCACGACAAGCTAAAATTCAACAGCAACAGCAACCACCACAACCCCCCGTTCAACAACCACCTCAAGCTCCGGGTTTAAGCCCAAATGATATGCAAGGAGGAGGAGGTGGAAATATTGGTGTAGGAGGCGCACCCATACCTATGGAGGAACAATTTAGTGGCACAGGACAACAGCAACAACAGCCAGTACAGCAGCCTACTCAGCAAGCTCAAGACACTGGTCAACAACAAACGCCAATGGGACGCATTCAATAGTTATATTGATTGGGTTATTCTACAACAACAGGCTAGTTTAGAACAGAATATAGATATGGTTAATATTTATAAAGCCCAAGGAGCTATTCATAGTTTACGCAAATTAAAACAATTGCGAGATGAAGTACATGCCAGCGATAAAATGAATATTTTATAAAGGAGAAAATATAGTGGCAAGAGAACAAATGAATACTGAGATGCAGGAGCAAATGTTAGGAACGGGGCTAGTACCTGATCCTAATATGGTTGATCCTGTTAGTGGAAATGAAATTCCTCTTGGGGCTACTGCAGAAGGAGTTAGGGACGATCAACCAGCAGCATTAAGTGCTGGTGAATTTATAATTCCGTCTTTTGCTGTAAACTTTTATGGAGTGCAACAACTACAGCAGCTCGTTGATTCAGCAGAAATCGGTTTACAACAAATGGAACATAGAGGCTTAACAGGTATGCCTGCTGAAGAAGAGCCTTCTTTGGGTTCAACAGACCGTATGGTTGAACCAGAGGCAGAACCATTGTTAGAAGCCCCTATTGATGTTGAAGAATACTATCGGGGTGGATTAGTACAAACGTATGCTAATGGGGGATTAACTACTGCAGCCATTCCTGCACCAAGAGCAAATATGGTAGCTTCTGCACCAGTAACTACTACTCAAGTATCTCCCGTTTCACAAACTGTAACTCAACCTTTACGTCCTCAAAGATCCGTTAGAGATCCTTCTCGGTCTGTTACGTTTCCAACGTATGAACAATTGCAGGATATTAAATATGTAAAGTACATAAATGCCGCTGGACAAAGTATTCTTATTCCAGTTATACGTGGTGTTCCACAACGAACAATTCCAGCAGGATTTACTCCTGCTCCTACGACAACAGATGAAACTACAACACCAACTGTTCCTGTTGAATCTGAAGAAGATAAAGCACAGAAATTAGTTGCGGCTCAAGAAGAACAAGAGCGACAAAGAGTAGAGCAGGAAACTGCTTTAGATGATGAAAGACGACAAGAGGAAGATGAAATACAGGAAAATTTAGACGAGTTGCTAGAACTAGAAACAATATTAAATAATTTGGGTGAGCTTGATGAAGAGACAGACGCAGCGGGGAAGGTACTCAATCTAGATAGTGAGGCAGCACGTTCGCTTATTCAGAAATCCTTAGATGAGATTAAAACAGACTATACTCCGTTTGAACAAACTCTAGCAGCAGTTCCCGGTATTATTGGTAAGGGTCTTTCTGAAGGACTGCTCGCTTCAAATGCTGATAAAATTTGGGAAGCACAAGGAGGACAAATTCCGGGGGCCGTTAAATTTGATGTAGGTGAAGGTAATAAGCCTATTTATATTATTGCACGTAGGCCGGACACCTTCTTTGGTGCAGCAGGTCCAGATTTTCAGGCGTATCAACAAGGTAAGCAAATAGACATATCCAGAGTTTTATCTACTCTTGGTACACAATATGGTGTATCAGATTTAACTTTAGATCAAATTGTTACGGATGACAAAGGAAACTTTCTTAGATTTACAGATGATGTAGAGCCAACGGGCGTTGGAAGAGACGAGTTACGAGAGAGTTTAGGAAGAGGTAAATATCTTGGAATTACATCATCGGGGAGAATTATTGTTCGTGATCCAGAGAGAAGTAGTGGCACAAGAACTTCTAGAATGAGTAAACGAACCTTCTTTGCTTTAACTCCAGAACAACAGGTTAAAGCCGCTGGAGGAATAGGTCAAGAAAATATCGGAAAATGGCAATTATTTGGAGGAGCCAATATTAATCAAAAGTGGTTTGAAGGTATGTCTGCCGATCAAAAAAAGGCGTATGATGAAGCATTAGCTAAAGCTAAACAGGACGCTGAGAATGGCGATGACAATGGCGAAATAGGTCCACAACCACAACCAGCAGCTTCATCACTACCTGCCGCTGTACTGGGGCATGATTCGCCATATATGGGCCAACCAGCAGCTCCTCAACCAGCAGTAGCTCCTGAACCAGTAGCTCCTCAACCAGTACTTGATCCAAGAGCAGAGCCACAAGACTTTGATTTTACAGGACAGGAACCAGCAGCTCCTCAACCAGCAGCTCCTGAACCAGTAGCTCCTGCTAAACTGCCCG
>Ga0208919_1001747_pt1 | contig 12064 bp, 9 predicted proteins | sample 4_EtaG_FD_184076 | JGI IMG/M metagenome (GOLD analysis project Ga0208919, IMG submission 184076) | Marine viral communities from the Subarctic Pacific Ocean - 4_ETSP_OMZ_AT15127 metaG (SPAdes) (version 3) | ecosystem: Environmental > Aquatic > Marine > Oceanic | place: Pacific Ocean | collected...
ATTAGCCTGAGTACTTACACACATAGCTACATTTTGTGCCTTGCATAAGTTCTTCATTGCATAGAATAGTTCATGAGATTGTTCCCACATAGCACTTCTACCAATTCCAGTAGAAACTAAGTAAATCCCATCTAATACTATAAAGCTAGGGTTATGTTTACGTACTAAACCTTCAATAGACTCAATCGTTATGCTAGGCTGCCCACTAATGTGGTCGCATATAAGTAAGTTTTTAGTGTCTAATTGTTTAAGTACGTCTGAATAAAGCTCTTCGTTAATTTCTTCCCCATGTCTTAGGGCTCTATGCGAAAGCTCATACCCTAATTTACTAGCTAGTATAACGTCTAGCCTCATCATAATAGATTGAGTAGACATTTCAGTAGATACAAAGAGAGTCTTTACACCTGCTAACATAGCAGTAGCTGCCATTTCAGCACACATCCACGTCTTCCCTACTGTGGGTCTAGCAAACATAGCGATTAAATCACCATCCATCCATCCTACTCCTGACCTGTTAATCGAGTCAAACGGGGTAGGGATACCCATTAAACCCCCCTCAAGCTCTCTCCGTTCTTTACGGGCTCTCCATTCCGATAGTCTATCTAAAGACTTATCATCATAATGAATAATATCCTCATCTGTCATAGCATTAATATCATTCATTGACGACATAATATTCATATAAGCTTTTTTCGGGTCATCATGAATAATATCTTTGTTCACTTGAAAGGCGTGAATAACCTGTCGAGTTAAAATCTGCTGTTTAAATTTATCTAATGCATAATCAAACTTAATATCCCGTGCTGAAATATCTAATGTGGGATAACTCTCTAACATTAATTCTACCGTTGGGAAGTCTGAATAATCATCTACATATTTTATTAAAAATCTATACGCATCCCCATGCATAACAAAGTCTGACTGTACATGTTTAAACTTTTTAAGGGTCTCAAACGAGTTTAATCCTAAAACAATTGCTGATTCTATAAACTCATACTTTTCCATAGTCTCTCCTACTGTAACTCGACTAAGACGGAACTATCCTCAAGAATATAATATTGAGTATTTATAGCTAAATACTTTTTCTTTAATTCTAATGCTTCTTCTACGCTTGATACTTTACCAATCTGTTGAATCGAGCCAGTGTTTTTATTTATTGCGAGAACATCATAAAGCTCAGGCGATTCATTTGTCAATAAAAATTTTCGGAAAAATCCCCCAGCTCTATTTTTTCTCCGTTTTCTCATTTAACTTCTCCCTAGTTAAAATAAACGCTTGAATCTTTTTTTGGATAGCATTTCTAACTTTATAAGCAGAGTCTTCTAGGCGTTCAGAAATAAATTCCATCGTCATGCCTTCTAACCTAAGCTCTAAAAAATTTAACTCTTGTTGGGTTAGCCCAGAACGGGTAATAATATCCATTAATTCTATATTATTAACAAATTCTACTGCTGATTCATCTGCAAGGGAATTAGCTATTTCATTAGGAAGAAAACCTTGGGGATTATCATTAACATCCATGCCGTCAATACTATATGTAATGTTAACATTTTTAGTTTTTTGAGCTTTAGAGATAAGGGTACGTAATGTGTTTACCATTACAGTATGTAAATAAGTATGGAAGATTACCCCTTTAGAATCATCGTAATGGTCAGCAGCTTTTATTATAGCTATACGAAGTTCTTGGGCGATATCTTCCCTATCCATCCCAGTAACGAAAGTTGTCTGGAGAAACTTCTGGACTTTAGGTTCCCACTTCTCCAATAATTCATCATTAATGTCCACATCAAGTACCCTGTTTCTTACCTTTAGAATAACAAGTAGAGCTACAGTAGATATATCTACTACCTCTTGCATATCCCTTTTTTACAGTACTTTTAAGTAACTTAAAGTTATAATGACAGAAAGAACATGTTACATCTATATAGTAATATTGTTCTCTACAATCACTGTTAGGACAAAACTTTTGATGTCTAAATGTTATCTTACCGCAAAATAAACAAGTAGTAACTTGTTTCCTATAATGTGGTTGTGTATTATTTAGCCCCGCATGTTGTAAAATTCTAGAGACGTATTGCCTGCTAATATTAAGTTTACGTGCTATAGCCGAGCCCGTCAATAAAGGTTGCTGTTTTCGTAGTCTGATAATTTTTTTATCAGTTCTCATTATTAACCACTTAGTCTATATCTGCTTTATCCCATTCTGGAATTAAATGCCCATCGCTGTCAGATAACTTTGTTTCTTTAATTAGGTCATCAGCCCGTTCAGCGACGACCATCCAAGAAACTGTATCCGTTGAACTACTATTTTGGCAAGTAATGGTTAATGTATTTCCTGAAATACTTCCTTTTACCGCATCCCAACTAGTATTATTTTGCAGATAATAATCGGGGTTTTGTGTTAAAGCTACAAATGTCCCTGCAGTCATATTAGAAACTGTGTCTATATTAACAGTTGCCGTACCGCCCACTAGATTTACTTTACCTCTATAAATTAAATCATAATTAGGTCCTTCAATAAATCCATGATATAAATATTTATTATCTTTATCTAAAGGATGGGCAATTTTAAAAGTTCCGCTACCTTTTGAAAGAGCTCCAGTTATCTCACCAGTACCTGCTAGTACATCTTGAGCTATATATACCCCACCAGCTGAATTCGTTTTACTAAAAGTTAAATAGCCAGTGCTATGGTTATAAAACTGTTGCATCTGTCCAGTACCACCGACATTAAAAACAATTTGATTAGCTGTACCATTATTTAATTTTAATCCGTCATCTTTAAGGCTAATGTTTCCATTCGCTACAGTAAACTCTCCCTTTATTTCTAGTGTTGGGGTTCCAGCACTCGCATCAAATTTTAAATAGCTACTACTAGTCCCAATTCTAAATCTAGGGTCCCCATTATTATATTCTAAAATAAAACCTGTTACGCCATTAGCATAGGTTGCCGCAGTTGCATCGGGTTCATGAGTAAATATTTGACCATTAGCAGTAATATCTATACCCGTCATTCCCGCTGTAATACCTGTAGTAAAAGTCCCAGCTTTAATTACAGCACTAGTAAAGGTTGCTTCACCTGCCCCGAAGGGAAAAATTGACGGTGTTGCCTCATCCCCCGCTGCTGTAGCATCTGCTGCCGTAATTACAACTGCTAATAAAACCCTATCATCTTTATAAACATCCGAATAAGTAGTAGTAAAATAGAGAGTTTTTCCCGTATCATTATTCACATTGTCTGTAGATACATCTTTATATACATACAAAGTAGTGGCTGCAGGAAGAGTAAAGTTTGGATTAGAGTAAGACACACCACTAGGGTATGATAACCCAGTATATTTTGCGCTTTCATCAGAGGCATATATAGTCTGAGTAGAATCATCCCCAAAAGAAATAGTAGCATTACTTGCTATTGTACCATTTAACCCCCATCTAATTTGGTTCCAAGCAACTCCTTCAATTTTAAAGTTTGTAGACCAGTACTGCCCACTTTGTTTCATTGCGTAAGCAGGAAGATTCTGTGCTCCATAGGTAAGTATCCCATTATCCATAGAAGTTGTTCTAATATATAATTCAAACTCTGCTAAAAACGTACTTGTGGTGGATATAGCTCTAGCTTTTCCAATTATAATATCTGTAGGACGTTTAATGTCATCAAAAATACTCGCATCATCCGACGCACTCCTATCGGGGTAAGCTTGGATTTTAGAACTTCCACTAGGTATTGAATTACCTGCCTCATCAAAAGGAGCTCTGTAATAAAGAGTATGAGATTTAAAAGCTAAATCCGAATCTACGGAACCGTCTTCTATATGAATTCCTCCATTTATATCTGCGTCGGAAATATGAATTGTTACGGGACGAGACCCTGTTCTAGTTAAGGTAACAGTGCTAACAGAAATGTATTCATTATCAGTATGTGTTGCAGCAGTGCTTCCGTTATAACCTCTTGTAACTGTTAAGGTATTAGTACTTTTACCGCTAATATACATTTGTTCAGAATCTACTTGAATTGTTTGTCCTACTTTAAATACCGAGCCATCGTCTACATCTACCCCAGTCTCACTTGCATCTAAAGCTTCATTTAACTGAGTTTTAAATAAACTTACTACAGATATAGTTTTATTATTTGAAGCTACAATACGTCCAGTTTTTAAAGTCCATCTATCGTCTGCTAAATTTTCATCCGCTTTAGATGCGGGATTAGCATAATTAACATTAAAAGATTGTTTATTTACAGCATTAATTAAAGTAGGTTCAATAGTAGGTACTCCTACACTATTAGCAGAAGTAGTTTTAATATTAATACCTACACTTTCTAGGTAACCTCTAACCCCTGCGCCCGTATATTCAAAATCAACATTTTTAACAATAGCATCGTAATTCGCATTTACATGTTTACTTTTTACTCGAACTTCATGTCCGGGTTCTGTAGGAATAATAAATGCTACTCTGCGATATCTATATACAGCGTCTCCAGAATCGTGCCCACTTCCATCAGCACTAGTTCCAAATTGTGCTCTTGTAACAGATAATGTATTTCCTGAAATAGCTGTAATAAGCATTGCTTCAGCGTCAATTTTAATATACATCCCCACATCAAATTTACTGCCGTCAGCTACGGTAATATTTGTATTGCTTGTAGTATCTATATCCGCTGATAAAGTAGTACCGCTATTAAACAAAGCCACACCATCGGAAGTAGCACTTATAGTAATAGTAATAGTTTCTGTTGATTGTCCAGCATTTGCAACAGCGCAAGATTTTACATAAGCATATCTAGCAACTAAGCCTTTTTCGTCTAATTCAACAATAGGCATTCCGGGCTTTAAACCAAATTCTCTAATATCATTAGTGTAACTTACTGCTGCCCCATGCCCGGCATCGGCTTTTAAAAAGGCTTTAGTTCCAGCAGCATTCGCACTAAATACTATGGTAGTTGCAGAACCAATTGTATAATTATATTTGTCTGGGTCAGCTATAACTTTAGTATAGGGATATCTAGCCGTAGACATTTTTGCTGTAGTAACTCTACCTACTGAACCCTCATCTAATTTTTTAAAAATAGCTGTCCTAATATCTCCTATAGATGATTGATTAAATTTTTCATAAGCACTTTTATTAATTTTATGTTTAAGTATAGGTCTTCCAGTGTCTGGAATAACATCTACATAAGCTACATTGCTAGGAGTATCTGTATTTCCATAACTTCCCGCCTGAGCGTTAAATAATCTAACGGCAGATGTCCCGGTGGGAAATGCTTCAAATGTAACAGACTGAGGCTCTCCAGATGCATCGGGTTCCATACCTTTATCAACTACCTCAGTAGCAGAATCATAAATATGAGTAACTACAATTTTATCATCATGGGCTGTCCCTCCGTCTCCGGTAGCATAAATAATAGCCGCACATGGATTATTTTGCCCATATTTATAAAGCAACTGAGAACTTAAACTAACTATTTTAGAATTATTAAAATTTAACCCATAATAACTCCCATTTTTTTGTAAAACTACATTTGGATTAACTGGTTTAATTGCACCTCTAGCCCCTAACCACACTGTTTTACCATAATTTGGAGCGAGCATATCATCATAAACAAAATGTACATTACTACTAGTTTTACCTAATTTACACGTAAGAAGTTCGTATGTAGCTTCGCCTTTCAAATTACTCTGTTCTACAAGATGGAAATTTTCATCTAGAAAAATATTCGACCCTGTATCATGCCATGTAGCATATAAAGAAGTTACTAATTTACTATCCTCATCTTCAAAACTTGATTGGGGAGATGCTGAACGAATAAAGGTAGATTTATAAGCGTCTCCAATTGATACAAAGTTATTTGAAGGATATTCAATAGTTAACCCATAACTAGTAGTGGTAGCACTAGTAAAGCTGGATAGTGATGGTCGAGTCCCTCTTTTAAAATAATTAAATGCAGAATATTGAGTACCGTCAGCTTTAAAGGGGTCATAAGTACTACTGGCCGTACCATGATTAATCATTTCTGTAATATTAGGGTCTACATAAAAATCCCACCCTACGTGACTATTAGATTCATTACTATCGTGACCGTCTAAAGCTGCAAGAGAATTAATAGATTGAAGAGCATTTTCCCCTAAACTAGAAATATCGACAGTAGCAATGTTATTATTATTTGGGTCTAATACTTCTTTATAAGTTTGAACGGTGTCCGTTTGTAAAAGTTCATAATGTGAATTCTCACTACGAACCATTGCACCATTATCACTTCCAGCTGTACTTCCATCAAATTTAGTATTAGGTAAATGTATATTTACACTAGTGTCACTAATAATTTGTCTAATTATTTCCCCTCGATATTTCGTAGGATAAACATATACAGAAGCTCCTTGAGAAATTGAAGAGTTTGCGGTAGTAGCAGACCCTGTAATAGGATTTTTTTTAGCTCTTTCTACTCCTACGGTATATCCTCCGGTTGTACTTGTCATGCTACCATCTGCATTAAACAAGCTGGTAATTTGCATAACCTCAGTACTTTGAGCCCCAGTCAATTGAATATACTGCCCTTCAAAAAAATCTTTAGGATTCACAATTACAATACTTGTAGCACTATTAGAAGAGACTGCTACGCCCAGTGTAGTATCGCTAATTTCTACACTACCAGCTGGAGTTAATGTAAGTTGTTTTAAGCTACTCGGCATAGCACCTGCTGCTACTTCAACTAATTCTTGTAAAGCGTCTTTACAAACTACAAGAATATCTTTACCTTCTTCGTAACTAAAACCCTCTTGATTTTTTTGAACTCTGCCCCGAAATAAAATTAAACCTGTCTCATTATCCCGAATAAAAACGGGCGTGTACGAAGAAAAAACATCAGTTAAAGCTCCGGTGCTTTTAGCAGTATCAGTTTCTCCACTATCTTTAGATGGATTAGCTAAGGTAACTTCAGCTGTACTAGGATTGTTAATTGCTTTTGTTATATAGCATAACTTAACAGCATTATTTCCGCTATGAGTTCTAGCTTCTTTCCATTGAGTATTTGCTTTATCATAATAGAAAAAACTTACATTAGGAGCTGCCATTTATTTACCTCTCATTATTTATGTAAATAAGAAATCTTTTCTAGTTTTACAAACAAATTGCATTTGAAATTGAAATCTATCTTCTGTAGCTGGGTCTACTTGAAATCTACAAGATTGAATAGCTACAACATATACTCCTCCTCCCGTTTCAGTAGTACCCCCGCTATAAGCAACTGAATTGTTGCTATTAGGTTCGGCAGCTACTTGGTATGCGGGAACATTAGCATCTCCAATTTCTATTTCTAAAGCTTGGTCATCTGACCCTAACCAATCATAAACTGCATTTTCTAATTTATTTTTATATGGGACATAATAAATTTTTGTACTGTCTGCATAACTACTTGCACTTTCCCAGTATTTACGAGTAACGCTTACAGTTTCCATATTTTCGTGGGCACTTATATCGTGGTCTGTTTGCCCTACGGTATCTACAATTCCGCTAATAGTAATGCTAGGTCTTACAATCCCTAAGTCAATAAGTTCAGGAGACCCTTGAGGGATGGGGATGGTTATAGGAGATTTTTGTAATTGAATAGCAAAAGTATCGCATTTTAATGCATAGAAAATAGTCGCCGTTTCTGACGATGTAGCACTAGCATGTTTCCCATTTCGTAATAAAACTGCTAAAACCATTTAAACCTGTCCTCCTATTCCCCTGTTGATAAAAAGAAATCTAATGCATTACCAAAGAATCCACGTTCTTCTCTAGGGGTATTATGGCTACTATTAATATTTCCATTTCTATCTATGATATTAATGGTTATTCCTTCATTTGCTAAACCAAATGACCTTCCTTCATTCAATCCAGAAAATATTCCGGTATGTGGTCTGTTGCCAAATTGAAATCTATGGGGGTCGTCACCTATTCCAAATGTATATTTAGTTCCAAATCCGTCTTCCATTATGCTCTGCATGAGAGGAATCCCAAGCAACGCATATATACCCCCTCTCATAATGTTTCTACCTAAACCTGCAAGTCTTGACCCCATTCGTGACATCCACCCTCCTCTAGCTGCTTGAGTAGCTAAAGTTGTGCCAGCAGCGGTAGTAGCAGCGGTAGCAGCTGTACCAGCTATACCAGCCCCTGCCCCTATGCCTACGGTTCCTAAAGCAGTTTTAATAAGCCCATGCGTTAAAGCTTGCCCTACTAAAAGGCGAGCTACTACATATGTGCCTAACATTAGTTTAAGAGGGCCCCAAATCATACTATTTAAAAGATTTTTTAGCCACTCTGGAGTCCATCTATCATATTGTAGTTTTATCCATTTTGCAGCATTAACAATAGACGTAGTTATTATTCCAATACGTTCAGCTATTTTAGGAACAGCTTTTGCAAATTTTTGAAGAAAAGGAATTAAGACTGGAATAAGGGGAGCTAAAAGTAAGTCAATCAAAGCACCAAAAATTTGAAAGAATGCTCCTAATGTCCCAGTCCAAATTTGAGATTGTTTTAAAATAGAGGCTGCAGTAGCGCTAATACCCAAAGTACGTAATAAACTAAACTTACTAGTTTTTGCAATATCTTTTAAAGTTTCGGTTTGGGTTTTATTATCTCTAGCTACTTGTTTTTCACGGATACTTCCGCCCGAAGCTCCAGAAGAAGCCACGTTTCTATTACCTCCGGCCATTGCGCCGGAACCTCCTGAATGTTCAACCTGTATTTTTGCTATTAATGGTCTTCCATCTGCCATTAGTATGCCTACCTTTGTGTAGAATTAAATTGTGCTATTCTTGTTTGTCTGTCAGATTCTTCAGATTCCCTTTCTTTTAACGCTAAGTGTACGCCGATGGCTAACATAATTTCCTGCTCACTAAGAGTTTGAATACTTTCATAAGAATACCCAATGTCTAATAATGTGCTTACCGTAAGCCAATAATTATATAAAATTCCCTCCTCTATAGGAATGTTACCTATACCTCTGAGAAAGGTTAGGACCCTTTTTTTACAGCCGAAGGGTCAACCTCCTCTATGCCAAAAGCATTAGGCACTAGTTTTTCTAGCGCTGTACCTAATCTAGCATCTATAGAAATTAAAAAAGTTTCAGTAGTTTTTCCCCACGGAGTTTCAACTAACATTTCTTTAAGGCAGGCTCGAACATATCCATCTGCATTAAAGGATGTATTACCATCACCATCCCATGACATAAATTGAGAAATTAATTGATTTCTTTTTGCCCAAGAAATTTGTCGGAGTTTAACTTCAAAACTTTCTCCGGTTTCCTCAATTACAACAGTCATACTTTCAGGTTCTTTAGTTACTTGATACTTACTAACATCAAAAGCTGTCCCTTGATTTGGATTATCTGTAGTAGTCATTCTTTTCTCCTCTAAATAAATTTTGTTTATGGATAATAATATTCCCCATCTACAACTTCAATTAACATATTTCTAAACAAAATATCTACATCCGCTTGTACTGGATTATCTGAAGTGATGTTATGCCCAGCGCTTCTAATAAAGGCTCCTTGATTATGTCCACCAGTTCCCGCTGTACCGTCATCTGGAATAGTAATTGTAATAGTATCGTTAGTTCCTCGTGTAAATACTAAAGTAATTGAAAAACCAGTTTTTCCGCTTCCATAATCCCCTTCAAAAAGTAACTCTTTAAATAGAGAATTAGCAGCTCCGGTACTTGTCGCTGAGTCTGCAACAGCCATTGTTGCCGACATAGTATATTCTCTTCTTTGCTCTCTAATTTCTGTAGGTCCTCGATGTCTACCCATTCGTTGTTGAATGTAGTATCTAGGCTCTACATTATTATTTACTGAAATATTAAAACTTCGTAACCTAGCTACTTCCGTACCAAATAAAGTTACAACCCCTTGAGAAAAATAATAAGGTTCTGTAGTAGGCTGAACCACATCGGTGCTGATAATAGGCTGCATAACAGAATAAAACGGGGTTTCAACATTACTAGCGTTTTGAGCTTGATTATGAATCATTCCTAAGAAGTTAACCCCATCCCATGACATTGATAACATTCCACCTTCTTCAGCAGATATGGAAGCGCTTCCTACTTTCCCCCCAAAATAGCGTCTGTCAAAATCATGTGTAGCAGTTTCATTTGAAGCTCGCATATGAGCATGCCAACTAATAGAATCTAAATCCACGGTTTCTAAAATAGTATGTGTATAGACAGAAGAACCCGCTTCAGTAATTTGTGTAGTTCCCGACCCAGCAGCAGTATGGTCATATTGTAAAGGATAGTCTAATTGCAAATTAGTACTAGCTACAGTAACAATTTTTCTTAATTCTCCTACGCTAGTGGAACTAACCGTTCCAGAAGATACCGCAGTTGGAACATCAATTCCAATAATATCTCCGGCCGCTAAGTTGGTAGCTGAATTAACTGTAATATTAACATCACCTTTTTTTGTACTAGCTGATAAGTAGGTTCTAGCCGCTACGGAAGAAACATCAGAAACAACCCTACCTATAGGAAATCTTAAAGCTTTCCCATTAAGTAAAACAAATCCTCCGATACTACCACTAAAGGTTTGTTGCCCGCTTACAACTCTATTAAAATTACGTTTAGCAGCTGTCCCTAAAAAGTAGTGAGGTTCAATACTCATTTCGGGGTCGGGTAAATCAACAGTATCGTAAACACCCGGAATAGTATTAATAAAAACACCAGTGCTTTGGTCTGCTGCAGCTAAAACTTTATTAACTGTTTCATTATTAGCGTGGTAAAAACCCGTTGGAGCGTCTAATGTTAAAGTTTGTACGTTGGCAACATTAGCCGTTGCAAAAACAACCATCCTAATTTCAGATGCTTGAGTAGCGTGGTTTAACCTATTTATTTGAATAATGTCTTCAGCGGCAAAAGTAAAACCGCTTTCAATATCATCAACTTTTATTTGAATAGACCCAGCAGGTAATCCGCTTGCATGGTCTAAAAGCCCATGTTCATAGGGCGAACTGCCGTTAGAACCACTAGCTAAAGTATTGCCATACGCTAATTCGGCGTAACCTCCGGCCGCAGCTTCAGGGCCAAATGTAAGTTGGGCTTGGTCCGACCTATATATTGCCATATTTCCTCCTAATTAGGAAAGAACAAAGTTCTTCTTATTATTATACTCATATTTACGTAGTTTCTGCTAAAACATTCTCATTAACTGCTTGTAATGAAACTATTCCAGACCATACATTTACTTGTTCCGTAACCTCTTCATTAAAATTTAAAAACTGTAAGCGTTGAAAATTAGTCATACTGTGTCTACGAACATGACATATTTTCCTAACTTCCCGCATTAAATCATATAGACGTTGCCTGCTGGTTTTGGTATATACCATAAGGCTAACGCCATAAGTTCTGTTTACGTATTTCCAGTTACCTATAGGAATTTCTTCCATTGTAGGACTACCGGGCTGCCCTACTACGTAATCTCCTCTATTAAGGTCTATACGTGTAACTCCTGCAGCCCCATTCATTTCTACAATTTCAGGCTTTGTTACATTAGAGGCATTCCATTGCCCATCAAGTTCACTTAATATGTCGGTAACTGCTACTGGTTCTGGCATTATTTACCTCTTAAAATATTTCAAAAGCTCTTAGGCTTTCTAATTGTTCGTCGATTTCCGCTTTCCAGCTTTCTAAACGCTGTGGGGTAGGAACTCTATCCATACCACTTACAATTAATCCACCGAAGTCTGCATTACGTGATACGTTTATAGCAGCTAATTTTTTACAGGCATCGTGGACAATGCCATTTTCTCTTACATCCGTATTAAAATCTCTCCCATTTAAATAAGTAACTTTAATAGGCATGGTAAATTCGCCGCCTCCCCATCTCCAGACTGGGGCATTATAAGATTGAAATCGTGCTGGCAGTAAAAAATACCTTGAAAAATGTATCATTCCAGTATCATGAACTAAAAAGAAATCTCCTTTTCTGCCTTGAGTTTTAATATCCCATGAAGACCCATTCCATATTTTTACGTGTATAATTTTTGAAGGGTCTGGTCTATCTAATTTAAACCCACTTAAATTAAATTCA
>Ga0208919_1001748_pt1 | contig 12064 bp, 9 predicted proteins | sample 4_EtaG_FD_184076 | JGI IMG/M metagenome (GOLD analysis project Ga0208919, IMG submission 184076) | Marine viral communities from the Subarctic Pacific Ocean - 4_ETSP_OMZ_AT15127 metaG (SPAdes) (version 3) | ecosystem: Environmental > Aquatic > Marine > Oceanic | place: Pacific Ocean | collected...
GTCCTACTTTTGCTACATCCCAACCAAACCATGTTCCTTTGTCGTTAGACATCTGAACGGTAGATAGATTATAAATGTGGCTGTAAGTTGGCGGAGTAAACAAACCATTTTTACCCTGCATTTTGATACCCATCATCATTGAGTTCCATTTTCTACTAACTTTAAGTTGAGTAGATTTCATAGAAATCAAAGCTGTAGATGGATTATCACCAACAGTTAATACAAAGTGACTTGCAGTATTCTCAAGATAATTACCGTTTGGTAATCTGTCTTTATAGTCTTTACCTCTTGTGGTTTGACTTACTATATCACTGTCTGCCGCGTGAATTGCAACAGGTGCACCAGTGCTGGTACCTCTGTCTTGCCATTCAATGTATTGTCTTTTGTAAAAGACTGGTACAACTTGTAATTTGTCGTACAACTGATTGGTCACAGTGTTTATGATTTTGCCTGGCTCTGCGCCCTCGACATATTTACCATCTCTTTTGTTTACCTCTGGAGATAGTTGGCCCAAAATTTTTAAGAAAGGCAACGCAAGATCTTCTTGCGAAATGTTTTGAGCACCTTTATTAGCATCAGCTTCAAATAAATTCGTTGCTAATGCTCCTTCTTTTTTTGTTGCTACTTGGTTCATGTTTATTGTTTCCTTTTTATTGTAGTCTTATTTCCAATAAATATATTGAAAATTTCCGTTGGCATTTCTTTACCTGCCTCAATACGCTCACGGACTAACGCTTTAAGAGTCATGGGCTCAACCTTCAACTTTTGTGTCGGTTGAAACCCACGCTCTTGTGCAAGAGCAGCATAATCAGCTGCCTTGTTATCTTCGTTGCGACCAAAAGATACGAGTATCTCGTTTTTGATTATATCTCCTAGTCCATTATTACGAAGCCAGTTAAACGCCGCTTCTTTATTCGCTTGTGTAATCGTAGCGCTATAGTGCGGCTTAACATCTACCGAAGATCCATCCATAAGTTTAAGATGAGATAAACCCATCTCAGACATCATAGTTGGAATTACTTCTCCTGATAAATGTTCATAATTCTTTTTCTTTTGTTTGAGTTGCGTTTCGGCAACCTCAATTTCTCTATTTAAAGTTTCAAGTCTCTCAACTTGATCTGCAAGAGACTGAATATTTTCAGTTTTACTCATTGCGTTTTGTTGATCATTTTCAAAATCAATCATGCATTTTTCCTTTCTCGTGTAAGTTAATTTCAATAGGATAATATTTTCTTTCTTGCCTATCCCATTTTAAAAGTTTGTATTTACCATTCGTCATCTCAGAAGCTAGAGAACATGCAACACCTATAATTGCTGGATCACCTGTTAACAATAAATAATCGTCTTCAGTAAAATCTTTTAAGGCCTGTCTTAATTTATAAATTAAAGGACCAGGAGAAAAAATTATTTGTGATAGTTCCGGCAATAAAAATTTAAAGTTGCCATATTGTTGTGCACCTATAATGTTTATTTTAGGTTTACCTTCTTTGGTTCCTGGTATTTCTTGAATAACATGGACAATCGGTAAATTATTTTCTTTCATGCTTGACAATATAGAGATTCAACATTATATTGTCAAGTAGAAAGTAAAAATGAATTACAAATTTAAAACAAAGCCGTATAAGCATCAATTGACTGCCCTAGAAAAGTCATGGAATAGGGAGACATATGCTTATTTTATGGAAATGGGTACAGGTAAAACAAAAGTATTAATTGATAATGCCGCAATGCTTTATGATAAAGGAAAAATAAATGGCCTTTTAATTGTTGCACCTAAAGGTGTTGTGGGTACTTGGTATAATAATGAAATACCAGCACACTTACCAAATCATATAGAAAATGTGACTATTTTGTGGCAATCAAACATAACTAAAAAACAAAGAGAAAATTTAGAAAGTTTATTTGAGGTAGAAGAATCTCTTCATATTCTTATTATGAATGTTGAAGCTTTTAGTACTACTAAAGGTGTAGATTTTGCTAAAAAGTTTTTATCTTGTCATGAAACTTTAATGGCAATTGATGAATCAACTACTATAAAAAATCCTAGCGCAAAAAGAACAAAATCTATTGTAGATTTGTCAGAAATGGCTAAGTACAGAAGAATTATGACAGGATCACCTGTTACAAAAAACCCATTAGATTTATACTCTCAATGTAAATTTTTAAGTCCTTGGTTATTAGACTTTACATCTTATTATGCATTTAGAAATAGATATGCTCAAATGAAAACAATACATGTTCAAGGACGGTCAATTCAAGTGGTGGATAAGTTTCAAAATTTAGGTGAGTTATCTAATCAGTTAAAGGGGTTTTCATATCGTGTTCTAAAAGAAGATTGCTTAGATCTACCTGAAAAAATATATATGAAGAGACAAATTAAATTGAGTAGTGAACAACTTAAATTATATGATCAGATGAAGAAAGAAGCTTTAGCTGTTTTAAATGGTAAAAAAGTTACAACTGTTAATGCATTAACTCAATTAATGAGACTTCAACAAATTACGTGTGGTCATTTTACTGCTGATGATGGAAGTACTCAGCGTATTAAGAATAATAGAGTAGATGAATTAATGGATGTGCTTGAAGAAACTGAAGGTAAAGCCATTATATGGGCCCATTATCAATGGGATATAAAAGATATAATTAAAGAAATTGTTAAGGTCCATGGTCCGGGGTCCGTGGTCGACTATTATGGATTAACACCACAAGATGAGAGACAACCTAATATTAAGAAATTTCAGGACGACCCTAGGTGTCGGTTTATCGTTGGAACGCCTTCTACGGGCGGCTATGGCATTACTTTGACCGCTGCAAACACCGTAATCTACTATTCTAACGGATATGACCTAGAGAAGCGTTTACAGTCAGAAGACCGAGCTCACCGAATCGGGCAAAAAAAGTCAGTGACGTATGTGGATATTTTGGCCGAAGAAACAGTTGACGAGAAAATTGTAAAATCTCTACGTAAAAAAATAAACATAGCATCAGAAGTTTTAGGGGAAGAACTTAAATCATGGATATAAAATTTGAAATACAGCCTGTATTTAAAATAGATTTTTTCAAAATTAAATCTATTAATTTTGAAAATAAAAGAAATGAAATTGAAGACGTTTTATCTGAGTATCCTGAAAGGCCTTTTGATAACTTTAAAAGCAACAGAAACAAAGCTAAAATTAATGATAAGTTATTAAAAATATTTGCTGATGAGTTTAACTTAATTAGAGCTAGGTTTAATTCTAAAATTATTTTAAATAGAGCTTGGTCTATAACGTATGATAAAGGCGACTACCATGTTCCGCATAATCATAGTTCACATGGTTATGCCGGTATTATTTATTTACGTATGGGAAAAAAATCACCAGCTACTACTTATATTCAACCTTGGAATAATGAAAGAGATCAAAGTGTTTTATATACACCACCCGTTGAAGCTGGTGACATAATGATTGTGCCTCAATTTTTAATGCATTACACAACACCTAATAAAACGTACATTAAAAAACGTATATTATCCTTTGATTTTAATGTAGAAAGTGACTTATAAAGTCATGGATTTAGTAGGATATACGCGCGACGCGCGCTAAAATTTTAGGATACGACTTTTCCGCCAGACCATTTCATCTCAGGCAACCCGTTTTCGTAGCTTTTCCCGTCGTAAGTTAAAATCTGTTTTCTGTTAGATCCTTTTTCATTGTACGATACGTGGACCCAGCCCGCAGCCGGATCATCTTTTTTGTAAAACTCGAGGATCAATTGATCGAAGTCAACGTTGTTTGAAATCCAATATGCTACTTGAATATTTGGTACGCCAGCTATTTCGAAGTCAACCGCTTGGCCCTTTGCATGTTGCGACGTTTTTTTGCTGCCGATCGCTTCACACAGCGCCTCTGAGCGGTAGCCAGAGGTAATAGTAATGGGTTTATCAAACTTCGCACGAACTGGTTCCAATATTTCATAACATACGTTCTCCAAATTTTTAATATCACCTGCTCCTGGTGAATTATCAATGCCTTTTCGTGTAGCAGTCATTGATTTAGTCATTTCTTCTAATTTAAAATGTTTCGATAATTGCATGATTTTTTAGTGTAAGATTAAAGTAAATATAACATATCCCATGCCAGTAATCAACGCTCCAGTAGACACTAGTAAGATACTTTCTATACGGTTTATTTGACGTTCTAGCTTGTTTATTTTATCATGAGTTTGCTTTTGCATTATTCTGCAAAGCTTTTCATGTTCTTCAATTTTTTGTAATGCGTTCTTAGCCATTAGGTTCTCCCCGCAATTATTTTTTCTGATGGTGATAGTAGTGCCTGTTCTGTTCTTGTCAAGTTAGTAGTAGGGTCTTTTTGCTGAGTATTTTGTGTTAATTTTGGCATAGGTGTATTACCTAAGGGTGGTGTTTGTATTTTTGATTGTTCTTTTGGCGCACCAAATCCTTTAAATGGACTTACGTTCTGCCATACCTTTTTAATTCCTCTTTTAATTAGTCCTGGTTTTTCTTCTTTAGGTTCTGTAATTAAAGATTTACCTTTCCATTCATATTGAACATCTTTTAATTCAGATTTTGGATATGCATAGTCTTCATCTAAAAAGAATTTCATATCTGGATTATTTTTAGTCATCTCAGCCGCTTGATCTTCAAGTTGTTTAACTTTCTTTTTAAATCTAGCATCAGAGAAGTTAGCTGGAACAAACTCACCGTTCATTAATTTTCTTATTCTTTTCTTAGGTATCTGTGCTTCTTCTAATACTTTTTTAATATCTACTTCATCTAGATCTAATTTTAATGCATCCTGAATAATGTTATACATTTCTTTTTGAATTATAAATGCTTCTTTTTGCATTTGTTCAAACTCTTTTACAATAACTGCAGGTCCTCTATTTATATAATCTTCTGGAGAATATATTTTTTCCGCATCATCCACCGCTCTCATTAATTGATTAAATCTTCCAGCTTTATAAGACAAAGAACTTTTAACATCAATATCTATAATTCTAATACCAGCCATCAATGCTAATAACTCGTCTCTAAGAGAAACTTCTTGTCCTCCTTTTTTAACATCTCCTTTTAATCCTTTAAGAACTTTTCTTCCAGATGTAAGAGCTCCCGGTTCAATACCTTTCCATATATGTGCAAAAGACTTATCAAATTTATCACTTAAACTATCAGACGCTGAGTAGATTCTAGATCCTGTAGAAGTAACTCCACCTCGACCACCCATTAAATATCCTGGGGGCATAATGTCTTGAATTTTTTCTAAACCAATTTGCTCTGCAATAAATGGATCCATTAATGTCATAATTGGACCATCGGCTGAAAACATTTGACTTAGTACATAGTCTTCTGTTTGTTGAGGAGTTAATTCTTGTTTTTGAGCTTGCATTAAAGCTGCTTCAATTGGTTTTTGTAATACATCATAAGGACTAAAGTATGAAAAATTAATTGCTTTTGATTTTCCTTCAGTCCAACCCGTTAAAGGAATAAGATTAGATGCTCTATCCCAGTCAGCTGCAAAAGATCTTTTGTATCCGTCCCATTGTTCTTCACTTGAATCTGTAAGCCATAATGCTCCGTGATATATTCCTTGTCCATAACCATAGAAACCTAGAGACGCTCCCATCAATCTATTTAATCCCATTTGTCTTATTCTTGGATTAGGGTGAGCAGCTTGTCTTAAACCAAAGTTCATTATGTTCATTCCTGTTCTTAATATTTCAGCTTGAAACGATACGAAATTTCCAAAGAAAGGAATTTTTCTAATGTCTTTAATAAATTGTGGTACTTTACTATAGGTTGGATAAACATTTCTTATCTCCCATGCAGATGCGTCGTCTAAGAAATCATCAAATGTTTTTTTAGCACCAGTTAACATATCATCTTCATTAACATACTCTCCCATATATCTTCTATATGCATTAAGTGTTTTTGCATTAGGAAATATTTCTGCTAGTTGAGATTTAACCCAATGTCTTCCATACCATTTCCACAGGTTATCACCACCTGCATAAACTCTACTGGTTTTTTTAACAAACTGTTTATCTTGAAAACGTTGAAATAAATCATCAAGTGTATTAATAGCTCCTCTATTAATATCTTTAATTACCGCTTGAATCTCAGCCGCAATTACGTTTTCATCCATCGTTCCTAATCTTACTTCTTTTTCAATAGCATCATAAAATTTTTTAGTATTTACTTTACCGGGAGCTGGAAATATATCTCTCCAAACTATCTTCATTGAATCAATTACACTTGCTCTTCCACCTATATGCATATTCACCATAGGAAATAAAGCAGATGCTTCAACGTTTCTTACTTGTGTTTGTGGAGAAAAAACTGTTTTACCCATTTGAGTCATGACTTTAAATTGTAAAGCATGTCTCCAAATAGCAATGTCAATTAATTTATCTAACGGTCCTCCAACTCCTTCCAACATTCTTTTTGTTGCAGGAGATACATATAATCCTAGCATATCACTTGGTAAAACTCCTAGTCTTGGAATTTTATAAATTTGTGTAGCTCCCACAATATAAGGAATAGCTTCCGCTTCTGTTCTAAATGCAAGCCTATTATCCAGCATATATTTAGCCATTTTATCATATTGTCTTTTAGTAACTAGCTCTGAAACCATTTCCATTCCGGTGTTACCAATTTGAGATTTTAAATCAGGACGATGACCTAAAAGTTTTTTAATAGCCATAGGTAAAAGCTCTCCTTTTTTAAGAAATTTAAATTTATCATCTCGAAGATGTTTTAATCCAATCTTTTCCATTGCTGCTAAAGGATCCGTTCCTTCTGTTCTTCCTGTATGAAGAATATTTTCCATGATCCGTCTACTATATAAATTATATGCTCTAGCTGCTGTTACATTTGGAAACGCTTTTCGAGCTTCTTTTTTGTAATCCTTATTTCTTCGTACTACATTTTTTACAATCCAAGTTGAAGCATTAATTTTATCTCTAGGGTTTACGATGTACAGTGGATTACTAAACGTTGCAAAAGAAGATCTTAAATATTTATTAAGATCATCCAATAACATTTTTTTATATTCTTTAAATTTTTGAGAACCAGGCAAAGCATCCGCATAAAGTTTTCTTAACTTTATAAATTCTTCATCTAATTCTTTAGCGTACATTCTTAATTCTTTAGGAAGAGCATTTAACCCGCCTTTTAATTGACCTTTTAAATATTCCAATACTTGATCTGCAAAATATTTTTCTCCCACAGGAGAAGTCATATTACTATTATATCTTTTTTCAAAACCTTGAGCTAGTTTGTGTGCAGATACATTAATATCATCCAACACTTTAAATATTTTTTTTCCTTTAGATCTAATAGTTAGTTTTGCTACTTCATCAATTGTTCCTAAGGCTTCATTGTATTTACCAAAAGAAGAAAAATAACTTAAAAAATCTTGAAACTTTCTAAGTCTTTTTAATCCTTTATCAGGAGTTGTCTCTGGAATTAATTTCCATTTATCAAATGGAGGAAGCTGTCTAATTAAAGATTTATTTTTCATCGTAGGCATTTTTAAATTTGCAGTTAATGTAGGCACAACTGCCTTCTCTAAAACTGCACCTGTCCAGTCTCGAGTAGCTTTAGCAACAACTGGAACTGCTTGCTTAAGTCCTGGTGTTCTTGCTAAAATAAAAGAAGCTGTGTTAAAAATTCCTCCCGCTCCTTTAAGAGTTAATCCTACTCCTGTTTTAGCCACAGGTTTTACAGCCCACTTAGTTCCTAACTGAGCAACTTTTCCAACCAATGGAAAACCGCCACCAATCATTGCTCCCTCTCTACCAAATCTAACTTTATTAATTAAAGTTGCTGTAGCTAAGTCTCTTCCAGTTAAATTTTTAGTATCAATTGGTTTATTTATTCTTCCAGTACCTGGCTTACCTATTAAAGCTCCCCACCCTATACCTCTATCCATATCAGGACGAGATCCACTACCAACAAATGCGTCAGCAAAACCTAATATAAATGCACCTTCTCCCATTCTTGTTGCAATCTTAGATCCTTTATGAGTTTTATTATATGCTTGAAGTTGTTTTAATTTACTCCATTGCATTGCCCCATTTCTAATTTTAGTGGCAACAGAAAGGGGCACAGCATATTCCCCAATAAGTTTTGAAACATCTCCCATAAATGTTTCCGGTTCATCTGCTGCAAACGATAAACTTTTGTCCATGTAGTCATTAAATTTATTTTGAAAATCTGTAGTAAATACATAATCAATTGGAGTTAAAACCCATTCACTAGCTGACTGAATAAAGTTTCCAGTTCCTTTCATTAACTGAGTAGCAATGTCAGTATAACCTTCTACATACTTTCTTTTTCTTAAAAATTTTTTATCTGCTTGTTGTTTCTTAAGTTTATCAAGAGTATATGCTTGAGATGCTCCCAAAGGATCTACAAATCCTAACACAGACATTGCATCAAACAATCCTTCTTTAGTATATTTAGTAGGTTTCTTTTTAGGAGCTGATACTTTTTCTGAAACTTCTAGAAGTAATTTTTGAAAGTCATTATAGTTTTCTATATCTGCTTTCTTTTTCTTTTTAGGTTTAGTGTAGAAAGGATATTCTTGAGACAGTAAATCTTTTTTAATTTCTTTTTTACCGTAGCCTCGGGTATCTCCTTTAGCTATATCCCCTTCTATCCCTACATCAATAATGTTTTTTTTAAGATCACTCCAAAGAGTTCTTTTATCTTCGGCCATATTACGCCTCCGATGGTAAGACTAGGTTAACCCCATATTTAGCATTAAAATTATCAACGTCTTGCTGTGTTTGAATTTGTGCAAAATCTCCTAACGCAGCGGCACTACTAGCTAATAATCTTATAATGTCATCTGTAATTTCTACTGGTAATCTTGATCTTAATTCTTCATAAGAAAGTTGATCTGCTGGTGGCATTTCTTCTTCAACTGTTTCTTGCATGTCTACATCACCCTGGGGTGTTTGAATATTTACATCTTCTTGTTCAACTAATTCTCCTGCTTGATAACCAACTCTACCACCTTCAGCGTTTTTCCATCCTCTTCTTTTAGATTTCATTTTTGCTACGTCGTCACTAATCATTTCAATTAATTTTATTTGAAGATCCCCAGCATTCTCTGGATCTGTATAGTAATCTGAAATTGTTATAACTTCCCCTTCTTCATCCACCATTGGTTGACCATCAGGGCCTATCATGGGGTCGTCATTAGCTAGTAATTCTTTTTTATATTTACCCATCATCGCGTCTGTTGAGCCACTTTCTTTTATAATAAATTCTAAATCTATACCCGTCTGTTGTTCAAATTGGTCTAAGTCACTATCAATTCTTTTCTTTTCTCTTTGCCACTCTATGTACTCTTTACTATCTGTAGGCCACGAAGGATCAAAGCTGTCATCATGAGCAAACATTTTATTAAGAGTTTGCTTTGCTAATCCAGCTATCTTTTCATCTTTATAAATTTGAGCTGCTGATTCACCTGATAATGCTTCTGCCTTACCAGCTATAATTGTATTTATAAGGTCGGCTCTTTCTTTTCTTGGCTGAGCGTCTTCATACATTTTTCTCTCTTGAAATCTTGCAAAAGGGTCTTTAGCTGATTGTGCAGCGGTTTGAAATATATTACCTTGAGGAGATCTACTTGCTAAATCTAAACCAAAACTAATTAAAAAATCATTTAGGTTCGTGCTCCGTGGTTGCTCACCATACAGTTTTTGTAAAGTTGATATCTCTTGTTCAGTTGGAAGAACTTGTTGCACCCAACCTTTGTCTGCATACCCTTGTCTCAATCCTGAAGTAATACCTCCACCGGCACTACCACCTTTTCTAAACATAGGTCTGTGTAAATTTTTCATAATTAACTACTCTGGTTTCTATAGGGTCCCATTATGTTTCCATATATTCCTGACAATACAGATCCAGTACCTAACGCAGTTTGCAACGGTGTAGGGTTAGGTGTTACCATAGATTGATATTGTCCTGGTGCTCCAGATGCAATGCTTGCAATACCTTGACCAAGATAACCTAGTCTTTCGTAAGGTTCATAAGCTGCTAGTCTGTTTTGCTCTCTAGTCGCATCTAATTGAGCCTGCGCTTGCGCTTGTTGAGTCGCGCCCATTTGACCCAATCCGGTAACGTCGGCTGCTTGTAATTGTGGTACAGCTCCAGCCATTTGCATTTGATTCATATATGCTTGCTGTGCTGCTTTTTGTGCTTGACCAAAACCTTGTTGTAATAATCCTGATTGTAGTAAAGCTCTATTTAAATCTGATTTACTTTGATACTCTGATCTCATAACACCTTCACGTCCTCCACCTAAGTTTCCAGACTGAGCTGCTAATTGACCAATACCTGTTAATCCTTTTTGTGCTTGAAGATCATACTCTGCCATTGTAGCATCGATTACATCTTGTTGATACGGAGACATGAAAGCTGATTGACTTCCAGGTCCTGTGTAAGCTGCAGCTTGTGTAATATAAGGTTGGTAAGCTCCAATACCTGAGCCTGCTAAGTTATAAGCTTGTGTTTGATATGGATCTTGACCTGCTACTTGTGGTGCAAATTGAGATGTATCTAACGGTAATGCCGTTCTGGCAGTTAATTGTGTTCCATAATCCTTTTGTAGGTCTTCCACATATTGTGGTGGAAGCATTTGTTGTTGTTGTACAGCCATTATACTACCTCGCTTAACCTTTCCGAAACTTCAAACATCTCTGAAGCTCCTTGATGTCTTTTACCTTTTGCTTCTAATGTTTCCATAAGATCTTCCATACGTTCCGCTCCTAAATCTATATCTCCATCACCCATACCACGAACTGCGTCTGCTGTCATTACAAATTCATTAACGCTCAATCTAGCTGGAACGTCATCAGCTTTTTCTTTTTCACCTATTGGTACAAAACCACCTTCATTTCTATAATCTTTTTCCATACCACCAAGGTCCATAATCCCACCTTCAGCAACTTCATATCTTTTAGGTGGATTAGATATATTATCAGACCCTTCTGGTCCTACTGGATAATCAAATTCCATTCCTTGGTATTTATATTTTGTCTTTTTCTTTTTAGCTGATCCACCTTTAGCTAAAAGATCTACGTCTATAGTTTCTCTAGCTCCTAAGAAAGGATACTTACCTCTAATAGCTGCAAGTTTTTCTCCACTTGGATCTTTCATAGCTTCAGTAACTTCTTCTCTAATACCAGCTATATCAAGTCCACTTCCTCGCATCTGTTCTATTGAATCATCACCTGGATTTTTCTTTGTATATAATCCTGCTAGTGCTGATGCACCTACTATACCAGCCATTGCAGCTGTGTTCATTCCCATTTTTGATAAAGCTTTATCTAAAAAACTTATATTTTTTGGTTTAGTCAGTTCTAAGGAAGAAGTTTTATCTATTCCTGCTTCAAAAAAAGGATCAGAATCCATTAATCTACTACCATCCTTTGCCAAACTTCCTTTATCACTAAAAATTTTTCCTAATCCACCCTCAGAAGAAATCGGAGAAGACCATGCACTTTGTCCTGCTGGCCCCATTCCCCCCATAGGATTAAAACCTGCTTGTAAATTTTGCGCTCCACCACCAATACCTCTAGCTACTTGACCCATACCATAATTCATTAGTCCTGATTTTAAACCTCTACCTAAACTTCCATGTCTATCAAATCCACCAAAACCTGCCATTAAACCTCCAGCTATTGGATTGAATGGTGCAACAAAAGGAGCTGCAACTTCTGCAACTCTTGCTACTTCATTAGGCATAATTTTTCTAATTCTATCTTTTATAGAACCAAAACCATAACGTCTTCTTCCATCACTACCGGCTCTTCCGCCGAATGCAAAACCACTTTTAATTTCTTGAACAAATTGTTCAAAGGTCATTGGCTCAAGACCTTGTTCTTGCATTTCATAAACATATTTTTCATATTCTTCTATTAATATAGGGTCAGCACCTGCCATCTGCATTGGTGCTTGAGGTCCTTCATTACCTGTGTATTTAATAGAAGGTGCTCCTGTTTGTAATTCTTCTGAAATATTAATATCTGTTATTGCCATATTTTTGCCTAA
>Ga0208919_1001749_pt1 | contig 12058 bp, 10 predicted proteins | sample 4_EtaG_FD_184076 | JGI IMG/M metagenome (GOLD analysis project Ga0208919, IMG submission 184076) | Marine viral communities from the Subarctic Pacific Ocean - 4_ETSP_OMZ_AT15127 metaG (SPAdes) (version 3) | ecosystem: Environmental > Aquatic > Marine > Oceanic | place: Pacific Ocean | collected...
AACTTCCTTGCCTGGTATTACGGAAGACAAGCGAATTGAATTAGAATTAAAAAACATAGAAACCATTGAAGAACTGGCAAAGGCAAAAAAGCCTAACTTGTTGGCAATGGGTGATGTTTATATAGAATTACAAAGAATAGCTGAATTGCACATGGCGGCAGAAAGTAAAAAGCCAAAAGCAGTTCCTAAACCTAAAGAAACCGAAAAGGCTGAATAATGACACTTCTTACGATATGCCAGAATGTTGCTGACTTTACAGGCTTTGAAAGGCCGACAACAGTTATTGACAACACCGATCCCATAGCCAGGCAATTACTCGCTTTGGCAAAAAGGGAAGGTACGCAATTAATGCGAGCAACAGCATGGCCTATCTTGTTAAAAGAACATACCTTTTCCACATCTAGCGGTACGGCTGCTTATGCCTTGCCTGCTGACTTTGATCGATTGGTAAATGAAACAGTATACAACCGATCCGACAATGACATATTTTCTGGCCCATTAACGCCTGCTGAATATCAACTGCAAAATTATGGAACGGCCTCTTCTGGTACGACTGAAAAGTTCCGATTAAAAGCCGCATCCAATGCATTAAAGTTTGAGATTGACCCAACACCATCGTCAACACAGACCATTGGTTTTGAATATGTATCATCCTATTATTCGCAATCATCTGGTGGCACTGGACAAGCTGCTTGGGCGGCTGATACAGATACTGGCATACTCGATGAAAGTCTGTTTGAATTAGGGCTGACATGGCGTTTTAAACAGGCACATGGCTTAGATCATGCTGAAGATTACAGACAATACCAATTAGAATTAAGACAGGCTATTTCACGGCAAGGTTCATCACCTATTCTATCAATGGATGATGCCAGAAGGCTTATTGTCTCACCTTACAGTTACAATCTAAATGATGGAAATTACGGAACTTAATGAATGTTACAGCCTTTAAAATCAGCTAGTCGTTACAAAGTAAAGTCTGTTTCTATCCCTGCACCTTTTGGTGGATTAAACAGCCGTGACTCTGTTGATTTAATGAAACCGACTGATGCAATCGTTATGTCAAACTTTTTTCCAACAGTAGAAAAGGTAACATTAAGAGAGGGTTACACCTCGTTCTGCACCTCAATCGGTAGCGGTGATGTTGAGACTTTGGTTGAACATAATGCAGGAAGTAACCGTCAACTCTTAGCTATTGGATCAAATGGTACATTATATCAGATAGATACAGGCAGTGCTGTAAGTAAAAAGACAGGTTTATCTAATGGCAGATCGCAGACTACAGCTTTTAACGGCAGAACTATTTTTGCTAATGGTGCAGAGCAATTTAGTTGGGATGGTAGCAGTGCGGCAGATATATCGCTAACCTTATCCGACAGTTCTGCACAAGGCACTTTAAAAGGTGTCCATGCACACAAAAACAGAATTTACTGGTGGCGAGGTACAGATCAATCGTTCTTTTATTCTGCTACAGTAGATACCTTTTCTGGCAACATGACTTTGTTTAATTTAGGTGTTGTTGCCGATAAGGGTGGTAATATTATTTCTATGGCTACAATCACGATTGATGGTGGTGAGGGCTTAGATGATTTACTGGCAATTATATTATCAAGTGGACAGGTATTAGTTTACTCCGGTTCTAATCCTGGCAGTGGTTTTAGTTTAATAGGTACATTTAGGATTGCTGAACCAGTAAATGAGCCAAGATGCGTTGCGAAGTTTGGCGGTGATGTCGCAGTATCAACCAAAGAAGGTTATATTGCTTTATCGCAGGTAATGAAAAACGATGTCATAGGCACTAGGGCGGCAGCGTTATCTGAAAAGATACGAGGAACAGTAATTGCACAAGTTGCTTCAACTGGATCAACGACAGGATGGCAGACATTTGTTTCACCAGATGGCACAAAAATATATTTTAACTACCCTACAGGCGATACAAACGATCCTTATAATCAGCACGTTTTTAACCCTATAATTAATGCCTGGTGCGTTTTTGAAGCGTTACCTGCAAGGGTTTGGGGCAGTTATAATGGCGATACTTATTTTGGTGGTGCATCCGGTGTAGTTTTTAAAATGGGAGGCTTTGCAGATGTTTCAGATGCTATTACTGGTGATGTTGCTACTGCTTATAACTATTTCGGTGACAGGTCATCAATAAAACGCTTTTCATCCGTTGCACCCATGCTAGAGGCAAGCACTACTGTTAGTTTTGATTTTGGTATTGCGGTTGATCAAGAGCCTGTATCGGCACTTAATTTAAGTACAACAAGTTTTGCATCTGAACTGGCGACATGGGATGAGGCTTCATGGGATGATTTCCATTGGGCTGATCAGGCAGGTGCAGGCATAACACAAAGACGAAAATCCACAAGCCGACTTGGTAGAAGTGCAGCAGTGCGTATCAAGGTGGCAACAAGTTCACAATCGGTCAGCTTTATTGCTGCTAACTTTACATACTTACCAGGAGGCCCATTCTAATGGCATACAGTTCAGGCACATTTTCAAGACTTTACGATTGGACAACCGACAGAGATGCAGGTGTTAAGATTCGTGCAGATCGTATGGATGCTGAGTTTGACGGCATAGCCACAGCCCTTACAACAGCCGTTTTAAAAGATGGTACGCAGACCACAACAGCGACTGTGCCTTTTGCTTTTGGTATATCGGTAGTTGACAACAAAGCGGTGACACTCGGCACAAATTCTGATTATACAATTCAGTACGATGAAACCACCAGAGATTCATTGATGGTGACTTCCAATGTTGAGGGTGCTGTTTTCTCAATGGTTTTAGCAGCCGATCAAGGTGATGATGCAGGTGATGAATGGAAATTAGGCATTGCTGATGGCGGTGTTTTAACAATAGGCAATGATATTAATTCAGCCCATACTTATGTTGCACAACTAACCCTTACTCCAAACTCCACAGTAGCCAGTTCCACAACTGCCGTTGCAGGTAATTTAACAGTAGGCGGTTCACTGACATTAGGTTCTGGAGCAGTATTATCAGAAGCAGAATTAGAGATGCTCGATGGTATTACCGCAGGTACAGTTGCCGCTAGTAAAGCTGTGGTTGTCGATGCTAACAAAGATGCTGCAAGTTTTAGAAACATAACGCTGACAGGTGAGTTAGATGCAGGATCATTGGATGTATCTGGAGATGCTGATATAGACGGCACGCTTGAAGCTGATGCTATAACAGTTGGCGGAACAGCATTGAATACTGTAATTGCAGGCGTGACTGTAACAAACGCAACGACAGCAGCAGTTGCAACAACAGTAACAATTACGGATAATGAAAGTACAAATGAAGATAACGCTATCATATTTACAGCAGGTGGTGATGTTGATGGCGGTAATATAGGTCTTGAATCAGATGGAACATTAACTTACAACCCAAGTACAGGCAAAGTAACTGCTACAGGGTTTATTGGAGCATTAACAGGTGCTGTAACAGGTAATGTTGCAGGTAACTTGACAGGTACAGTAGCCACAGCAACACAAAATTCTATAACAACTGCTACTGGTTTAGTTTCAGTAGGAGCATTAGACTCAGGTAGTATAACAAGTGGTTTTGGAACTATTGACACAGGCTCTTCAGCCATCACTACAACTGGATTAATTTCTGGTGGATCGTTAGACATTGATGACGTTCTTATAAATGGAACTACCATAGGACATACAGACGATACTGATTTGATGACTGTAGCTGATGGTCTTTTAACTGTAGCAGGCGATGTAACCATTACCTCTACAGATTCTGGTAGTGGGGGTGACCCAAAGCTAAATTTATACAGAAATTCTAGTAGTCCAGCCGATTGGGATTATCTTGGTATGATTGAATTTAATGGACGAAATGATAACTCTCAAGATGTTCGGTATGCAGCAATCGTTGGCAGAGCGTCAGATGTATCTGATGGCACAGAAGATGGACATATCGAATTTCATTACATAAATTCTGGTTCACAATTTTTATCATACTCATTTGCGAAATCTCATTTATATTTGATGAATGAGAATACGATACAATGGTATCAACATGGTGGTACAAGTTATGATGTAAACCTAGTACCAGCAACGCCATCTGCCGACAGAACCATAACATTACCAGATGCTACTGGTACTGTTGTAGTGGAAACTTCAAGTGGTACAGTTTTAAATGAAGGTAGTGCTGATAAAGACTTCAGAGTTGAATCTAATGGCGAGGAAAATATGCTTTTTGTTAATGGTGGTACTAACACTGTTGGAATAGGTGTTTCTGCTCCTGATGCTCTTTTACACATAGCAAGTTCTAGTGGGTTTCAATATATAGAAAGATTTCTAGGTGGTGATGCTGGTGGCCCTGGAATTACTTTTAGAAAATCAAGAGGTTCTTCTCAAAATTCATATACAACTGTAGCGAGTAGTGATGTTTTAGGGCAACTATGGTTTCAAGGTGCAACTGGCAGTGGCTTTAATTCTGGTGCAATGATTCGTGGAATAGTCAATGGTACTCCTGGAAGTGGTGATTTACCAACATCTTTAGAGTTTCATACATCTCCAGATGGTTCAGCGACTGTGGCACAAAGAATGGTTATTTTTGACACTGGGTATATTCGTGCATTAGGTGTGTATAACCAAACTGGGTCTGGTACTGCTGTTGTTGTTGATAGTGATGGCGATGTTATGCGTTCATCATCTTCCGAAAAATATAAGAAAAATATTGAAACAATGGAAGATAAGTATGCAGATGCCATTCTTAATTTAAGACCAGTTTATTATAAAGATAATCCAGACACGATGAAAATATCTGGAGATGCTGATTGGTCACATTGGGGATTTATTGCAGAAGAAGTTGAAAAAATTGACCCACGATTAGTGCATTATCGCACTACGGAATTTGTAGATTCGGTTGATAGTGACGGTAAAAAAATCTTAATAGATGGTGTTCAAAAACAAGAGTCAAAAAAGTTAGACACTCCAGTAGCAGAAAGTGTCCATTATGACAGAATTGTAGCACACCTTGTAAATATTTGTAAAAGACAAGAAGATGCTATTACAGCATTAACATTAAGAGTAAAAGCATTGGAGGATGCGTAGATGAGTACAATTACAATAGACGATAAAGAATACAAACTTGATGATTTAAGCGATAGGCAAAAAGGCTTGGCTCATCATTGTATTGATTTGCAGCGAAAGATCATTAATACGCAAAAGGATTTAGAGCAGTTAATTACCTGTAAAAATGCCTACAGCAATGATCTTGTTACTGACATTAAAAAGCAAGAAGAGCCACAAGCAGCAGAGTAATGGCAAGAAAGTCCGTACAAGTTGTTGATAGCGAATTGCAAGCCCACGAGCGTGAATGCGAGGTTCGTTATAAAGCTATTCTTAATCAATTAGAAAAAACCGATAAACGTATATTCAGAATGGAAACATTAATCTTATTTAGCACTGTAACAGTCTTCTCGTCAGCAGCCAGCTTATTTGTTTTATTTCTTAACTAAACCTTTAAATTAAGAGAGATAAAATGTTAGCTGAACTCGCAGCCATTAATGCCGCTATGGCTACGATAAAGACCACGATTGCACACGGAAAAGATTTAGCCAGTGCAGGAACGGCCATCTCAAAGCTAATAAATGGTGAAGAAGAATTAAGAGAGAGAGCCAATGCTAAACAAAACTCAATTTTTAGCAAACTGTTAGGCAAAGATACAGATGATATTGAAGAGTTTATGGCTTTAGAAAAAGTCAATGCTCAACGTGAAGAATTGCGTGAAATGATGCAGCTATATGGCCGAAGTGGCATGTATACAGATTGGATCAAATACCAAACAGACTGCCGCAAGAAAAGGCAAAAAGCTAAAGAAGAACAGAAACAGGCAATGGAAAAACTTGTTCGCAATGTTTTATTAAGCATTCTTTTTATCGTGATTGTCGGTGGCTTATTAGTTGTGGGTTATGTGGCTTGGTGGCTTAAAGGACAGCAATGATTAAATTATTAGTTAATTCCGATGCCTTTGTCTGTACTTGGGTGCAATCAAAGATTAGCGATATTAACTTTAGAGACTGCAAGGCGATTGGTGTTTTAAAAGATACAAAACTTGTTGCAGGAGTTGTTTACCATTCATTGGCAGATGGTCAAATACACGCTTCTATTGCTGTTGAAGATAAGAACTGGGCGAATAAATCGGTATTGTATGCTTTATTTGCATATCCTTTCAAGCAATGTAACTGCCATAGAATACTGGTTACCGCAAAAGATAATAACAAAGAATCTATACAACTTGCAAAAAAATTAGGCTTTCAAAAAGAAGGCTTATTAAGACAGATGTTTCCACCGCATGATGCTGTGTTGTTGGGAATGTTAAAAGACGAATGTAAATGGCTAAATTATAAGGAACATAAAAATGGGAAAATCAAGACCATCAGCACCGCCAGTTGTTGATCCAAATCAGTTAATCCAACAAGATGCGGCTGCTAACAGGATTACGCAGTTTTCACCTTATGGCAATTTATTGTTTGGTTCAGTTGGCGATCAAGGACAATTTGTGCAAGGTGCAGTTCCAGAAGATGGGATGGCGGCAGCCTTTACACAAGAGACACCTTTTCAGTCACAACTTAGAATGTTACAGGAAAATGTTGGTCTTGGTTTAGGCAATATTGCAAATCAAAGATTAGGGTTGCCAACAACTTATTCTATAGCACCTGGTCAACAGCCCCAGACCACAGACCCAAGAATAAAAAGGGAAGATTATGATCCTGTCTTAATGCCAATGGATTATAGTACTGGCGAGCAATTTGGCGCTTCCATGCAACAAGAAAGTTTTGACCAAGCTGATCCAACTAATCCATTCACAGGGCCAATGACAACATCTGATTTACCTGAATATTCTTATCAAGATGCAACAAACCTTCCTGCCTTTGAATCGCAATTACCAGGTGCAGGAACAGGGCCAACTTCCTTAAATCTTGATGCGTTACCTGCTATGCAATCAAGCGTTGCAGGTGCTGACCCATTACAAAGATCACTGGATACAACAGGCTTACCGACACTGCCAACAGACTTTGAAGACACACGACAGAATGTTTCAAATACAGTTTATCAAAGACAGCTTGGTTTATTACAGCCAGAATTTACTGCACAGAGACAGCAGTTGGAACAGAACTTGGCAGATCGTGGTTTGCCGATTGGTGGTGAAGCCTATTCAAGTGCTTTAGATCGATTGGATAGAAGTCAGGGCGAACAAAAGCAGAGATTAGCACAACAGGCCGATATTATGGGTGGTCAAGAAGCATCCAGACTGTTTGGGCAAGCCTCACAAGCCAGAGGGCAATTATTTGGTGAAGCAGGGCAACAGGCCAGTTTACAAAATCAGGCGATACAACAGGAACTTTCAAACAGGTTAGCACAGGCAAACTTAGCTAATCAGGCAAGAGGGCAAGGATTTCAGGAACGAGCCGCTCAAGGTGAGTTTGGATTAGCAGGACAGCAACAAGCCTTTGGACAACAAGCGGCTAATGTAGCACAGCAAAATCAAGCACGACAACAAGCCGTAGCTGACCAGATGAGGGCTAATGAATTACAGAACCAACAACGGCAAGCACAGTTAAATGAAAGAATGGGATTACGAGGGCAACAGTTTAATGAACTCGCAGCCTTGTTAGGTGGCCCACAAATACAGCAACCAACATTCTTTGCTCCAAGTGCCGTGAATACATTAGGGGCAAATCAGCTTGCACAGCAAGGTGCAATGAACGCCTACAATCAAGGCATGGCTAATTATGGCTCTGGTATGGGCGGATTATTTGACTTAGCAGGATCACTTGGTTCTGCGTATCTTTTACGATAAGGAAAAAACATGGCAACAGCATTAGGATTTGGACAAGTAAGTCCGCAGCAAAGACAAAGATTTATGGCATTTAATCAACCGCAACAAGCGACTATTTTAAATCAATTACAAAAAACAAATCCTTTAGCTGCTGCTATGTTAAGTATGAATAATCAACCTGCGGCAAATATTCAGCCATTAGCCAATACTAGTGCAGCACAAACGCAGGCACAGGCTACAGGTGCAGGGCCATCATTTAGATTTCAAGATTTAAACAAGGCATATCAGCTTGATCCAAGAAATACGCTTGCTGACACCTTAATGAAACAAGGCATGCGTGGAGGCAGTGTAAGGAGTCCTCTCGAGGGAATAGGGCGGCTTTCTCAATCTTTGGTAGGGGCAATGTTGCAGAAGAAGTCACTCGATAGGCTTGAAGGGCAGGAGACAACACGGCAAGAAAACTTGCAGAAAAATCGTGCCAGTATCTTAGGTAATATTCAAGATGAAAATATTAGAAACACTATATCAGCTTTATTGCCAACAACAGCCACAGAATCAAGTAACGCACAAATAGCAAACTTAGTATTAGGAAGTGCTTTAGCACCAAAACAATCTATTCAAGCAATAACAGATGTACCAAACATGGCAGGTGCTGCTGTTGTTTCTAAAGGGCCATTTGGAAAAGAATCAATCTCTAATCTTACATTATCTAAGATAACACCCACTACAAAGAAATCAGCAGCAATAGTTGATGGCAGTAAAGTAAGTCCAAATCTATCAGGATTTACTATGGAAGTTAAAAAAACCAATGGTGAGATTACTGGCTATGAAGTTATAAACAAACCACCAACAGATAAACCTAATGCAAAATCAGCTTACAATACTGAAACAAAAACAGTTGTATTTGCAACAGATCAACAAGTTTTAGATAATGAGAAACTTGTGCCTATTGTTAGAGGCATGAAAGTAAGTGTTGATGCTGATGGTGGTATTTCGATAACAGAAGGATTGTCTGGTAGTGGTGACACATCAAAAATTTCTAAAAGAACACAAGGCACTATTGAAGCTGATATAGAACAGTTAGCAGGTAGGGTTTCTAATTTAAGCAGTTTAGCCAATTCTTTTAAGCCAGAATTTTTTACACTACAAACACAATTTGGTGCAAAATTTCAAGGCTTGTTAGAAAGAGGTAATTTATCAAATCCAGAAGAAGCAGCAAAATTTAAAGAATATCGTGATTTTATGTCTGAAATGTCAAGAGTTGCTGCGGCTGAAATAAATGCTTTATATGGTGCGGCATTGTCTACTGGAGAAAGTGGCAGAGCAGATCAATTTATACCAACTCAAAAAGACAGTCCTTCTTTAGCACAGTCTAAACTAGAACAGGCAATAAAAATTGCAAGGCGTGGTTTGGCAAGAAAATCATACATTCTTAAAAATGGTTTGCTACCAGAAAAAATAGATAAAGATGATCCTAACAAAGCCTTACAGAAAGTTATGCCATTGTCACAGGTTGATAAATTAATAGATGAAAGAGCAGAAGAAATACAAGGTGAATTTAAAGCATTAAACAAAGATGCAACAGATGAACAAGTTGAAGCATTTGTATTGCAACAATTAACAACAGAATTTGGATTGGTATTTTAATGGGAAAATATAGTGATATGCTTTTAGGAGCAAAATTATCTGCTACACCAGAGACATCTGTGCCTATGTCTAAAGATGTTCTTATTAGTGCAGATAAACCTGCTCCTATATCGACAGTGGCTAAGGCATCTTTTGCAAGTACAGTTCCAGGTCAGGTGGCTATCTTTGCACAAAACAGATTTCCTAATGAGCCACTTGAAAGGGCATTATCACGCTACGGCATAGAAGGTAATAAAATATATTTTGTTGGTGACGATGGTAAGAAATATTATGAAAACCTACCTTTATCAGCTATTGGTGAAAAGCCAGGAGTAGCAGGTAAAGTTGGTGCAGCATTAAGAGAAATACCAGAAACTTTAGCATCTGCAACTGGCCCAGTAGTTCAGTCAGCAGCGGCTCTTCCTGCGGCTTTAATTGGATCGCCTGGTTTAGGAATAGCAACAGCAGGATTGCTTAGTGGCGGTGCTGAGTTAGGTAAACAAAAATTAGGACAACAGTTTGGAAGTGGTGAAAATATAAACCCTGCCATGATAGGTGTTGAAACTGCTTTAGGTGCAGGCGGACAAGCAATTGGTGAACTAGCATCTATGGCTATAAATAGAGGGCGTTTTGCTACAGATGCAAAGCAATTAAAAGGCCCTGCTCCAGAGGGTGCAATAACAGACCCTTCTATGTCTATGACAAGAGGTGAATTAAGCCAGAGAGTTGCTAGTGGTTCAGAACAGTTTGATGTACCTACAACAATGGGTGAACAGACAAGATTGCCGAGTCTGATTACTAGGCAAAAAGTTTTAATGAGCAGACCAGAAGCTGCTGAGTTATTAGATGAATTTTATGAGATTAGAAACAAAAAAGTAAGAGATGCTTTATATAAACAGTTTGATATTATTTCACCTATGCTTGATGCTTCTGCTGCAAGAATGGCAGGTGTTAGAGGTGCTGAATCTGTAATTAAAGCTGAAAAACAAGCGTTAAGATTACAAGCAAATCCTCTGTATAAAGAAGCAGAACAAGTTACTGGCATCAATATAAATCCATTAATAGATCAAATAAAAGAAATGCAGTTAACAACTAAAAGTTCTTTAAAAGGGCCATTACAAAAAGCTATTAATGATCTGCAAGTTAAAGTGCCAAGTGCAGTTAAGGATGGTAAAATTACTTATAAAAAGGTTGCTGATGATTCTTTAATTGGTTTAGACACTGCACAGAAATCAATATTTGACAGTATAAAAGTTCTTAGAAGAAATGGTAGAGACAATGCTGCAAATCAATTATCTGATATACATAAACAGCTTATAGAAACTTTAGAAAATTCAAGTGATGCGTATAAACAGGCAAGAGCAATATATGCTGAAGATATGCCAAAAATTACAGCACTGACAGAAAGTTCTGTTGGACAAGCTGCTAAACTTAAAAAGATAAATAAAGAGATGAATATAACAAATGTTATGTTTAATCCTAAAACATCAGATGGTGCTACTGTTAAAGCGGCTAGACAGGCTTTTGTAAAAACAGGGCAAGTAGATTCATTTAATGGCATAGTTAGATCATACCTACAAGAAACATTAGAAAGCATACCAACTCATGCTGATGGTAAAAAACCAAACATAGGAAGTTACTTTAGGAATAAAATTGGTGGCACACCCAATGCAGCGAATATATTAAAAGAGGCATTAGGTGGAGGTGAATCTGTTAAAGAGTTTTTTTGGTTATTAGATACTTTAAATGCAACTGGTGTTGCTATGGGTAAAGAAAGTTTTACAGCTTTTGCACAAGCGGCACAAAAAGATATTTTGAGAGAAGGTTCTGGTATTGTAGCACCTGTTATTGAAACTTTAGAATTTTGGAATACGCCAAGTAGAGTTGCAGGCTATTTAAAAGCTATTAATTCAGATAAATATGCAGGCCGTTTAGCAGAAATACTAACTACGCAAACTGGCAAAGATGCCATGAAACAGGTTACAAAGTTAAAGCCTAGAAGTAGGGCGGCTATTGTTGCTTTATCTGGACTTTTAACACAATCAGGATTTGAAGGTGGATTATCTGCAATAACAAATAAAAACAGAGATTTTTCTGCTGCAATGGTTGGCCCAGAATTAGTAAACCCACAGCAACCAACTAAACAATCTTATAGCAATAGATTGCTAGGCTCTGGCTTGCTGCAAAACCAATAGGAAAAATCATGGACATAGTAAAACTGCGTGAGCAACTTACTGTTGATGAGGGTGTGAAGCTAGTAACATACCTCGATCATTTAGGTTTAAAAACAGTAGCGATTGGACATCTTTGCCGAGAAGATGATGAAGAATTTGATATGCCGCTTGGCTCTCCAATAACCGAAGAAAGATGCAATGAGTTATTCGATCAAGACATTCAAATTACAATTAATGACTGCAAAAAGGTTTATGATGATTGGTTTAAATTGCCAGAGGAAGTGCAGTTAATATGCTCGAATATGATGTTTAATTTGGGATTTCCACGTTACAGCAAGTTTAAAAAGAAGATACAAGCTGTAAAGGATGGCGATTGGAAAGAAGCTGCGGCACAAATGGCTGATAGCCGTTGGTATACGCAAGTGCCAAAAAGAGCAAAAAGGCTTTGT
>Ga0208919_1001751_pt1 | contig 12050 bp, 19 predicted proteins | sample 4_EtaG_FD_184076 | JGI IMG/M metagenome (GOLD analysis project Ga0208919, IMG submission 184076) | Marine viral communities from the Subarctic Pacific Ocean - 4_ETSP_OMZ_AT15127 metaG (SPAdes) (version 3) | ecosystem: Environmental > Aquatic > Marine > Oceanic | place: Pacific Ocean | collected...
GTAGAGGTCGTTCCAACAAGAAACCGGCACTTAGGGTCGGACTGAAATTTACGTATATTATCTTGTCTTTCATCTTGTGGAGTTAATCCATAATAATCAACCACGGATCCTGGACCATATTCTTTTACAATACTTTCTATTATATTTGTAATATCTCTTTGATAGTTAGCCCAAATAATAGCTTTGCCTTCAGTTTCTTCTAATACATTCATTAATTCTGTAATTCTATTGTTAGGTATTAATTGTGTAGACCCATCATCAGCTGTAAAATGTCCACAAGTTATTTGATGTAATCTCATAAGTTGAGTTAGTACAGTTACGGTTGTAGTAACTTTTCCATTTAACATAGCGAGCGCGTGTTTTTTCATTTGATCGTAAGCTTTTCTTTGTTCACCTGTAAGAACAATATGTCTTTTAGTCCAGTTTTTAGGCGGTAGGTCTAGACAATCTTCTTTTAATACCCTGTAAGAAAAAGGTTGTAATGATTCAGATAATTCACCTAGATGTCTAAATTCTTTTACAACTTGTATGGATCGTCCTCTAACATTCATTGTTGTCATTTCAGCATATCTATTTCTAAAAGCATAATAAGATGAAAAATCTAATAAGAATGGATCTAAAAATTCACATTGAGTATACAAGTCTAAAGGGTTTTTAGTAACAGGAGAACCTGTCATTATTCTTCTGTACTTTGCATGCTTACCAAGTCCTATAATATTTTTAGTTCTTTTAGCTGTAGGTGTTTTAATTGTTGTAGACTCATCAATAGCCATTAATACTTTATGTGAATTTAAAAATTTACTTGCAAACTTAACACCTTTTTCTGTACTAAATGCTTCAACATTCATAACTAAAATATGTAGAGCTGTTTCTATTTCAAACAAAGATTCTAATTTTTCTTGTTGTTTTTTTGTAATATTTGATTGCCACAATACCGTCACATTCTCTATGTGATTTGGTAAGTGAGTAGGAAGTTCTTGTTCATACCAAGTTTTTATAACACCTTTAGGTGCAATAATAAGAGCACCATCTATTTTACCTTTGTCATACAACATGGCCATGTTGTCAATTAATACTTTTGTTTTACCTGTACCCATCTCCATAAAGTACGCATACGTTTCTTTATTCCATGACTTTTCTAAAGCAGTCATTTGATGCTTATACGGCTTTGTCTTAAATTTATAATTCATCTTTCTATTGACTTCTATATAAAGGATGTTATATGATTTGTCAATGTCAGAAAGTAATAGTTATGAGAAAATAAAAAATAATTATACGTCAACCGTATATGTTATTCAAGAAATTGCTGGTACCAGAGCAGGTGCACCAAAAATAAATATTATGGGTGCTTCTAATTATGGTCAATTTAAATTTGTATTACCAGAGTTTTCTCAAATGATACATTCTCCAGGTCCATTAATTTTTACATTAAGAAAAAAATTAAAAGATTATAAACCAAGAGATTATTTACTACTTACAGGCGATCCTGCAATTATAGGTGTTGCATGTTCTATTGTATCTGATATTACCCACGGCAAATTTAAATTATTAAAGTGGGACAAACAAGAAAGAAAATACTACCCAATAGAAATAAACTTATATGAAAGAGGAGAAATAGATGACAATTGATTTTGAGAAAGACCAACAAGATGCAATGAGTAAAACTGAAAACATACAATCACTTGCAGACCAAGTATCTATGTTAGAGGGTTTACATACTAGAATAGAGGCTAGTGAAAATAATTTAAAAGATTTAAAAAAAGAATACCAACGTGTATCAGGTGAGGTGATACCTACTATGATGTCCGAAATGGGTTTAGCAGAATTAAAACTTCAAGATGGTTCACATCTTAAAGTTTCAACGTCGTATCGTGCTACTATTACAGAAGCAAATAAAGAAGCGGCGTTTAACTGGCTTCGTGAAAATGGCTTAGGCGATATAATCAAAAACGAGATACTCGTATCGTTTGGTCGTAACGAAGATAACAAGGCGGCTGATTATGCCGAACTTGCAAAAGGTCAAGGGTTCCAACCGACACAAAAGATGAAGGTAGAACCCATGACTTTGAAAGCGTTAGTCCGTGAGCGTATTGAGGCAGGAAAAGAAATGCCAACGGAAATCTTTGGGGTTTTCTCAGAGAATAAGACAACAATAAAAAGGAACAAATAAACATGAACCAAGTAACAACAAAAAAAGAAGGAGCATTAGCAGTCAACTTATTTGAAGCTGATGCAAATCAAGGTACCCAAAATATATCGCAAGAAGATCTTGCGTTGCCTTTCTTAAAAATTTTGGGCCAACTATCTCCAGAGGTAAACAAAAGAGATGGTAAATATGTCGAGGGCGCAGAGCCAGGCAAAATCATAAACACTGTAACCAATCAGTTGTTCGACACACTACAAGTCGTGCCAGTCTTTTACAAAAGACAATACATTGAATGGCAAGACAGAGGTACCAGCACTGGTGCACCTGTTGCAATTCACGAGGCAGACAGTGATATAGTAAGTCAAACCACAAGAGGTAAAGACTATAAAGACAGATTACCAAACGGTAATTATCTTGAGAATACTGCAAGTCACTTTGTATTAACTGTTGGTGATAATCCATCTACAGCTTTGATTTCTATGAAATCTACTCAACTTAAAGTTAGTAGAAAATGGAACTCAATGATGATGGGTATCAAAATGCAGGGGAAAAATGGTTTGTTTACTCCGCCAACTTACAGCCACATTTATAATCTATCTACCGTTCAGATGTCTAACGACAAAGGAACATGGTTTGGTTGGGATGTAGCAAAGGTAGGACCAGTTGAAGACAAGAATGTCTATGACATGGCAAAAGCTTTTGCAGAATCTGTAGGTAAAGGTGAGGTTCAAACAAAACATGAGAATCAAGAAGTAAAAAAAGCTTCATTAGATTTATAATATCCTAGGTAGTGGGCGTCTAAGCGAGAGTGGAAACGCCCACTTATAATATATGATTGAGAAATTTATAAATATATTTGAAGGATTAGAACGAGCTTACGGTCAATTTAAAAAGAATGATAAAAAACTTTCTGTAAAAGTTGAAGGTAGACCTTGGATCGAACATAAACCTATAAGTAAACAACTTTGGGAAAATCATCTCAATGGTGTTGGTAACAGACTAGGTATCTTTCCGTTAAAAGATGATGGCACTTGTAAATGGGGTGCAATAGATATTGATGTAAATAATTACGACTACGAAGGTTTATTACAAAAGATTAGAAAACTTAAGCTGCCATTAATAATGTTTAGATCAAAAAGTGGTAGAGCACATGTGTACATGTTTATGAAACAGTTTACGAGTGCAGAAGAAGTACAATTAGTTATGAAAAAATTTGCAGGTAAGCTTGGTCTTGCAAACATTTTAGATAGAGTTTATCCAATGCAAACATCACTAGCAGATAAAAAAGATGGTTCCTGGCTCAACATGCCTTACTTTCATCATGAAGAAGGAAGCACTTACGCATATACAGATGACTTTGAAGACGCATCAATCGATCAATTTTTTGAAATGTATGACCAGTATGCACAAACAGATTTAATAGATTACCTACAAGAAGAAGTTCAAGAGACTGTAAAGAAAGTAAAAAAACCAAAAGAAAAAACATTAGAAGATTTCTTTTTACCGTGCACAAAAAATTGTTTAAAATTAAATGACGGTAAGATTCCAAACGAAAATAGAAACGATTATCTTTTACACATGTATACCTGGTCTATGCGAGCTATAGAAAAAGGTGTCAATAAAATAGAAGCATACAGTAAGATGGATGCAAAGACTTTACTAAAACACTTTAACCAAGAGTACATGGCAAGGCCGTTAGAAGAGAAAGAAATAGATAACACGGTATTAAAATCAACTGACAGAGAATATAAATATTTATGTAAACGACAGCAGATAAAAAAACATTGTGATTCTTCTGCATGTGTCAGACACCTGTGTGGAATAAGTCCAGAACAAGCTGCAGATTTAGTTGAAGCAGAACAAGCTGTTGGGGATATTACAGAGTACACAAGTAAACCTCCTATCTTTTATGAATCTGTTGATGTAAAAAATAGAACAGGCGATGGTTACATTAGAATAAAAGTTCCTATGCAAGGATCTGATATAATAGACAAACAAAAATGGGTAAACATATTAGCTAATGCAGGAAACTTCCCGCATCCAGCAGTATTAAAAATGAAACCAGGAGATTTCCATGTCTTTCAATATGCAAGATTAGAAAAAAGAGTCTATGAAGAAGCAGACGAAGAAGCGAGTGATGATAACGAATTTAAGATAATGGTTTATTCTTTTATTAGAAAAGCTACAGTTTCTTTTGGTCAAGATGCATTATTAGATGGAGGATGTTATGTAGATCAAAAAACTCACGACCTGCATTTTAAATTAAATAGATTAGTAGAATATTTTAGATCTCAAAAAGATAACACATCAGTAAAAAAAATATGTTTTAATCTTAAGCATATTATGAAAGCTAAAAAATTAAATGGAAAGGTATACAACGACGTAACTAAAAAAGAAGTGTCATGTCCAACATGGCATTTTATTTCTGACACCGAACAATACTCAGTATTAGGAGACGATACAAAAAAAATAGAACATGAAAAAAATTAGAATAGCAGGACCGCCAGGTACAGGTAAGACAACTAAGTTAGTTGAAATATACTATAAGCATTTAGTAGAAAACTACTCTCCAACAGATATGATTGTTATATCTCACACAAATACAGCAGCAGATCATATTAGAGATAAAATATATAAGGATGAAAGTATTGATGACTTTCAAAAGAAAACAGGTCATGAGATCTTTCATTTAGTAAAACAGTCAAAAGCATCTTTGGAAGAGAACGTAACTACAGTTCATAAGTTCTGTAAGAATCGTGTAAAAGGAAAAGCTTTTTTAATTGAAGACTACGATATTTTAAAAACTTTGTATCCAATGTTTGATAAATATACATCAAACAAAAAATTTAACAGCATACAAGGTTTGTTTGCAATACATCCTTTTTTTAGATTTATAAGTTTTGCAAAAGATAATGGGCAACAAGTATTAGATTATTACAGAAGTTTAACATTTGAAGAAAAAGAGGACTATCAATATACCGCTGAAGAACTAATTAAAATGCAAGAACACTACATTAAATTTAAAAACAATGAAAAAATTAATGGAAGAACTACAAAAATAATTGACTTTCAAGATATGGTAGAAGATTTTTATAATAACAGAGAAGAGTCAAAAAAATTATGCAAAGATATAAAAATATTAATAGTTGATGAAGCACAAGATTCTAGTGTCATACAAAGAAAAGCTGAAGAGGTAATGTCAGAAAACGTAGATTATTTTTACAAAGCAGGAGATCCAGACCAGGCTATATTTGAGTTTGCAGGAGCCGATCCTGATTCGTTTCACAGAGAGTTTGCAGATCCGGAGATAGAACTAAAACAAGGTTATAGATGTCCTAGAGTTATTAATGAGTATTGTAAAAAAATTATTCAAGATATTTGGAACACATATGAATACGAAAGAGTTTGGAAACCAAGAGAAGAGAACGGTCAAATTGTAGAAGGTGAAATATTTAATTTATCTAGTTTGACGCAAGACCCTTTTGCGTCTGAACTTAAAAATAGAATACAAAATACCACTGAAAATTTTATATTTACATACAGAGGTGGAGAACCTAGAGAGATGATAAACTATTTAATGGAGATAGGTATGCCAGTTGCAATACCTAACAAAGAAAAAAGTAAATTTAAATTTAAGTATCCGACTAATGAAGTAAAAAATCAAAGAGAGTTTTTAAGTTTTTCAAAGGGTGAATACAAATCTTTAACTAAGATTAAAGCAATGTTTAAAGGTATGCATCCACAGTATCAGTTAAAAACAATTGAACAGTTAGAAGCTGCAGACAGTGGTAGCTACGATATTAAGTGGTTAGTCGACAAAGGGTTTGTCGTCCCTGGTGTAAAAAATATAGATGATTTTCAAAAGATTAGTAAAGTTTTAACAATTCAAATGAAAAATTATATTAGAGAAATAGTCAACAACAATAGAGATTTAGAAAAGAAAAGAGTGTTTTTAGAAAACATACATACAATTAAAGGTAAAGAATTTGATAACGTAGTATTTGATTTTAAATTAACAAGACAAGAAAATCCGTTTTCAAAAAAGAGAATGAAGTTTGTTGCATGTTCACGTGCAAGAAAAACTTTATGGTTATTAAAAAGTACAACTAACTTAACATTTGCAGGAAAGGAAGATATGTAATGAGTAAAGTATGGGACAAGCAGCATGGCGGGAGTCACTATCAAAAGTATAAAATTCAACCTAGTAAGTTTGTAGTAGAGAATGAATTGCTATATCCAGAAGGATGTGCTATAAAATACATCATAAGACATAGGGACAAAGGTAAGAAACAAGATTTGTTGAAAGCAATACATTTTATAGAAATGATTATGGAGAGAGATTATAAATGATACCGGAGTTGACGGACTTAGACATAAAAGATGGAGATGTCGTTGCTGTCGACTTAGAGACACACGATCCAGACCTCAAGACTCACGGATCAGGGGCCATCGTAGGTAAAGGCAAAGTGTGTGGTATTGCTGTTGCTTATAGAGATGAGAAATATTACTTTCCAATCGCTCACTTATACTCAGGACAAAACTTAGGAAAGAACACAACTTGGAAAGTTTTAAATAAAAAAATATTTCAAAACGAAAAAGTTACAAAAGTATTTCACAATGCAATGTATGACGTTTGTTGGATACGTGCAGCTACTGGCATGATGTTAAAAGGACCTGTCTATGACACTATGATTGCAGCCTCTATAATTGATGAGAACAGACAAAAATATAGTTTAGATTCTCTAGCAAAAGATTATTTAAATGATAACAAATACAAATATGATTTAACAGACAAAGCAAAAGAACTGCATGGCATATCTGATCCTATGACTAATATGCACAAACTACCTTATGATTTAGTTGCAGATTACGCAGAGCAAGATGTATTACTCACATTGAAACTTTGGAATAAATTTGAAAAAATAATTAAAACTCCAATAGGTACAGAATCAAAAAGTAAAAAAACTTTAGAAAACATATTTGACATAGAAACAAGATTGTTTCCGTGTCTTGTTGAAATGAGATTCTTAGGAGTAAGAGTTGATGAAGAGAAAGCAAAAACATTTGGCGATACTCTTAAAAAAGAACAGGCTGAGATATTAAAAACAATTAAAAAAGAAACTAATCTTGATGTTGACATTTGGGCTGCTGATTCTATTCAACCTTTATTGGACCACCAAAAGATTACAGATTATAAAATTACACCTAAAACAGGACGCGCTAGTATAACAAAATTATATTTAGAATCACATACAAATAAATATTTAAAAATGATTGCAAAAGCCAGACAGTTAGATAAACTATTCAACACTTTTGTAACCGGTATTTTAAAATTTATACATAAAGGTAGAATACACGCAGACATAAATCAAATAAGATCAGACCAAGGCGGTACAGTCACTGGTAGATTTTCTATGCGTAATCCTAACCTACAACAGATTCCGGCACGAAGTGAATTAGGTAGTAAGATAAGAGAATTGTTTTTACCAGAAGAAGGACACAAGTGGGGATCATTTGACTACTCACAACAAGAGCCCAGACTGGTTGTACACTACGCTTTGAAGAATGGCTTTCATGGAGCCGAAGAAATGGCCGAAGAGTACAATGAGGACCCCAGCACCGATTTTCACAAAATCGTAGCCAGAATGGCTAAAATCACGAGGAAACAGGCAAAAACGATCAACCTAGGCTTATTCTATGGTATGGGAAAGAATAAATTAGCTCGATCTTTAGAATTAGAAAGTGATGAAGCAAAAGAATTATTTGAAAAATATCATAGTCAGGTACCCTTTGTAAGAAAGCTGTCACAAGGACTACAAGATTTTGCAGAAAAAAATAAAAATATCTACACATTAGAAGATAGGTTTTGCAGATTTGATAAATGGGAACCTATTAACAAAGAATGGAATGCAGAAAAAGGTGTATTTGAAATAAGTGAGTATAAAGAAGTTGATGGCGTAAAACAAATAGTTAAATCACCCGTGCCTATTCTAAAAAAAGAAGAAGCAGAAAACAGATATCTTGCAGAGCTTTCTAAAAACTCTCAACCAGGAGATCCTAATCTTGAATATTTTGATAAACACTACAGACCAGCGTTTACATACAAAGCTTTGAATAGATTAATACAAGGGTCCGCAGCAGATATGACAAAAAAGGCAATGGTTAAATTATACGAAGCAGGTATCATACCACACATACAAATTCATGATGAACTTTGTTTTTCAATACAGAATGAAGACCAAGCTGTTAAAATAAAAAACATTATGGAGACCGCAATTAAATTAGAAGTACCAAACAAGGTGGACTATGAATCTGGACCAAATTGGGGTACAATTAAATGAGGATAAATTATGGCTTATTTAAACGCAAACATACCACCAACTTATGCACAAATAAGAAAGGAGTATTTGTATGATCTTAAAAAAGGTCACGGAGAAGTTAGTGACTGTATTATCTTTGGTCTTAGCGCTATTACAGGTCGTGCTATATTATTTCACGCTATTATGGAAAATGGTGCAATATTTTATCGCTTACCAATTAGCGCGTTTATTCAAACGGGATTTGAGGCATCCGGAGTGCCCACAAGACGACTTGATGAATTACAGCTCTGGAATTGTTTTTCTTATTATCCTTCTGTTCATCGTTGGGACATACTAGACGGACAAGCTGGCAAATACATAGGCAAAGATAAAAAATGGCATGCAGGTAAATATTTATTTACTGTTGACTTTGCACATCCTGAAAGTAATATACTTGACACTGATCATTCAGAGATACCGCACGAACACAAGTGCGCTCACATAATTGCCTTAGATGATGGTAATTTTGCAGCACAACCAAACAATAGATGTATATGGGACATACCTTCTTTTACTGTAAAAGATGATATTCCTGATTGGAAAGTGCAGACATCTGAATGGAACGTAGAGGATAGTAGAGCATGGCGGACAGAAGATACCGACAAGTTTTTCTATGAAATAGAGGAGAAAAAAAATGATTGATAAAATAAAAAATGTGTGGACAAACCACAAAGTATGTACGATTGCTATTGCAGTTTTAGTAGTAATAGTAATTATTAAGTAATGAATTCAGGAGATAGCCAGGATGGATTACAGATTTACAGCAGTGCTGATAATTTTGTTGTGTTTACTGGCTATTTTCGTTCGCCCATCATCTCACTCATCATTGAAAATAGATAAAAAAGACTATATAGTTCCGCTACCAAAACCAAAAATAAATGAATAAAAAACCTTTAAATATAAGCGAAGAAGCAGCTGTGCAGATGCCGATGAAAACGGTTGCCTCTCTGATTTTACTCGTCGCGGCCGGCGTGTTCGCATACACGGAGCTTACGGCGAGGTTAGTATCGTTAGAGACATCACGTGAGCTATTTGAAAATGATTTGCTCAAGAAGTCCGAACAGATACCCACGGACCAGGAACAACATTTTTTGCTCGAAGATCTATATAAATCTGTAGAGCAGATTGAAACAAGAATTGAAGACATGATGCACAACAAAGTAAACATACAGTTTATACAACAACAAACTGAAAAACTTCTAGAAGATGTAGAAGAATTAAAAGACAAGGTAAGAGCAAATGGCAACGGGACGAATCACTAAAAAAGTTTTAGACTACATAGCTCACATAAACAAAGAAGCTAAACAAATGAGTTATGTTAAAAATTTAAAAAAAGAAGTTGAAACTGGCAAGCATGGTACACAAAAATATGTTATCAAACAAGGTGAAAACAAAGGTAAAATAGTATGACAGAGTTAGTGGTAGCCCTACTTATGATTGTACAGGGAGAGATCAAGGAAGCACGTATACAACCTTCTATGTCTGAATGTTTGAAAGGTAAGAGAGTTGCAAAACGTGGTTTAAAAATTGATGGACATGTCAAGTATCAGTGTATAAAATCTATGGCGGAATTAGAGTCAAATATTGATGGATCTTTATCTATAAAGAAGTTAATATTAGAGTAATGAAAATTACAGCAGAAATCGTAAATGGTAAATGTCCAACGTGTGATGAGTTTACAATGTTAGTTGGACTTACAAAAGAAATGTATAGATGTATGAATTGTGGTGCAGATCTACAACAACATATAAATGGAAAGATAACTTACTTACCACACATAACTAAACCTGCAGATATGGATGTATTTGTAAAAGAATGGGCAGATGGCAAAGAAATCTAAATACGGGTTATCTACAGCCCCTCGTAATAAACCTAAAAAAAGACCTGGACGTCACAAAAAGTCAAGAAATAAACACGAAAAACGTCAACAAAAAAAACAAAGAAAAGGTTGACATAATCATATAAAATCCTACATTGTAGATATGAAAGAAAAAATAATAACAATAAAAGTAGATGGTGCAGCACAAGGCCAATGGTCTAGTCTGTTGTTAGAACTTAACTTAATGAAACGAGCATGGAAATCTTATGGTGTTGACATAAATATGAAAGCACCTGGATTAAAAAATGTTTTGAATCACGGAACAAAGGTACATGATGGATCTAATAATACTAAACGACGGACTGTATCAACTAATACCCATAACAGATAAACTGTTAGAAGGTATAGAGTTGGTAACTAAAGTCGATTGCTTTGAGTTGTGTGACATACTCAGACTTAAACTAACCGGCTATGTAGATACACTAAACCTACACATTATGAATGATGGTAGTGGATCTATGATTGGCTGTATGTGTAGATAGACCTACCCTAAAGAGGGAAAAAATAAGGGTAGGTAATGGTGAGAAATTACTCTCGCCATATCATTTTTTAGCCACAATGTCAAATGCTAGGTTTCTCCGGTGTACAATAGAACTTAACAAACATATTATATTGATTAACATCCACTCTGCCTATTTCTTTCATCTTTTTCAATGATTCTTCATAGCCAAACATCAAACAATCGTATTGTGTATTAAATCTTGTCGGCCATTCATATGGCTCCAGGCAAGTACCTGCAACTTGTGAACAAATTAATAAAGTTAACAATATTTTCATTGACAATCCTATAATATCACCTATATATGGGTTATTAAATATGAAAGGAAACGCATGACAGACATGAGTAAATACAAAAATGTTTCTCTAACAAAAGAAACATACGCTACTTTAGATAAGTTATCAAAGGTATTATTGCCCGATGCTAAATTATCTATAGCAAAAACGATTGAATCAATAGCAAATGAGAAAGCGAAAAAGTTAAATGGCAAAATTAAAAAAAGCTAAAGTTACAGTAACAATTTGTCCAACCTGTAAAGGTAATGGATATCTAAAAGTTGCAACAGAGGGTAAAGATACAGTACACCAATGTTGGGATTGTGATTCGGAGGGTGAGTTCTATGAGACAACTGATATGGGTTGGATTGATGATGGTACTTCTGACAGCCTGCACTAAAGATTTAAAGTTTGATGGGTTTGACCCAACAACATCAATAGTGAAGTGGGTATTTACAGGAGATAAAAAATGATAGGTTTATTTTTTATGGGTATTGTCGTTTCAATTATTGTTATGGCTGTGCTGATACATGTAAGGAAATATGATGCTAAATAAAATTAAATATAGAAAAGGACGAGCTCCAGGTGTAAAAAAATGCTACGCGCTAAACACCTCTGGAGGTTACATATGTGAGACCTTTACGGCAACTTGCAGTATTCGAGCCTTTGCTCTCTTGGGAGTACGTGCACAGAAACCAGGAGAGTTGAAATGATTCCAGATACAGACAAAGCATACATCGCAGGATTATTTGATGGTGAAGGTAGTATCTATTTTGCTAAACGTCCTGAAAAGAAAAAGAAACACAACGGTGAAGGTTATCGAACTTCTATCTCACAACGTATTAGTATGGAGATAACGATGACTGATCAATCTGTGATTCGTTGGGTCCAC